>Ga0207641_10000141_pt1 | contig 104338 bp, 88 predicted proteins | sample KBSSwiS62_FD_184306 | JGI IMG/M metagenome (GOLD analysis project Ga0207641, IMG submission 184306) | Switchgrass rhizosphere microbial communities from Kellogg Biological Station, Michigan, USA - KBS Switchgrass S6-2 (SPAdes) (version 2) | ecosystem: Host-associated > Plants > Roots >...
CGGATCATCGCGGGCTTCGAGAGTCCCACCTCCGGCGAACTTCATATGCGCGGAGAGCGCATCGATTCGCTTCCGCCTTATCGTCGTCCCGTAAATACTGTTTTCCAGCATTACGCCTTATTCCCGCATCTCACCGTCGAACAGAACGTCGGATATGGCTTGCGTGTCGCGAAGCGGCCGCCAGAAGAGGTTGCGTCGCGCGTCGAGAAAGCGCTGGCGATGGTCAAGATGGCTGCGTATGCAACATCCAAACCATCCAAGATCAGCGGTGGGCAGCAGCAGCGGATCGCACTTGCCCGAGCGTTGGTGAACCGGCCTCTATTGATCCTGTTGGATGAGCCTCTATCTGCGCTCGACGCTAATTTGCGACGCCAGATGCAGGTCGAATTGAAGTCGATGCAACGTGAAGTCGGAATCACGTTTATCTTCGTAACCCATGACCAGGAAGAAGCGATGGTCATGTCAGATCGGATTGCGCTGCTGCGGTCCGGAGAACTGGAACAAGTCGCAGCTCCGAGAGATATCTATAACCGGCCCGCTACGGCGTATACGGCCCAATTCATCGGGCACACAAACCTGCTTCGTGGAGAAGTGAAGAGCGGAATCGCCCGCTGCGGCGCCCTCACCTGGCCGACCCATCTGGCGGACGGACAAGGCCTGTTTTCCCTGCGGCCCGAAAATATTCGAGTTGCGGCGGGATCATCGTATTGCGCACGCTTTCGAGCGCGAGTGTCCGACCAGGCATTTCACGGGGCGACTGAATTGCTCCGCGTGAATTGTGGCGAAGGTCAAATTATCTCGGTTCGAGTAGCGAGCAGTGACGGGCGGCGGGGCGAAATGGAATTTGAATTTACGCCTTCCGATGCGATCCCGGTTCGGCCCTCACAGGAGCAAGCCTGATGTTTTCTCGCAGCTACCGGGCCGCGATCACTCTCCCTCCGCTGATTTGGGTGTCGGTGTTTCTCTTACTCCCGTACGTGTTGATGTTCTGCTACAGCTTTTGGACAGTCTCTTCTTCTCAGCAAATCCTCCACACTTGGACATTCGCAAACTATTCGGAGCTGGTAACGCGTCAGGTTTACTGGCAGACACTGCTTCGATCCATGTGGATCGCTGCAAGAGTAATGATTTTTTCGCTGTTGCTGGGTTATCCGCTTGCCTACTTTTTGTCGTTTCATGCCGGCCGGAAAAAAGACCTCTACTATCAACTCGTGATCATCCCGCTCTGGGTCAGCTACCTGGTGCGAGCGTACGCATGGAAGACAATCCTCGGCACCGATGGAGTGCTGAATACGCTTCTTCAGTACGTGCACCTAACCCAGCATCCGCTGGACTTTCTGCTCTATAGCCCCCTGGCGGTCGTGTTAACGCTCACCCATATCTATACCCCATTCACCTTTTTGCCGATCTATGCCGCCCTCGAGCATATTCCCCGAAATTTGGTGGAAGCATCCCACGATCTCGGGGCTTCGCCGACGCAAACATTCTGGCGAGTCATCTTTCCTCTTTCTATTCCCGGGGTCATCGCAGGCGGCACATTCGCCTTCGTTCTCAGCCTTGGAGACTTTCTGGCGCCCCTTCTTTTAGGTGGTCCAAGTGGCATCATGATTTCGAACATTGTCGTAAGCCTCTTTGGCGCCGCCTACAACTGGCCCCTCGGTGCCGCGATTTCACTCTGCATGCTCGGGCTGGTCACCGCCCTTCTGTTCTTGTCAGAACGGCTGGAGAAAAAGTGGAGCTTCTCGTGAGAAACGATTTCTCTGGCGCTCGAGGTTCACGGTGGTTGCTGGCGCATTGTCTCGCTGTCTTTGCTTTTCTGTATCTGCCCATCGCGGTTCTCATTATCTACTCGTTCAACGGAGCCGGCGTGGGCGGGTTTCCGCCACGTGACTTTACGCTTAAGTGGTACAGAATCCTGATTGACGATGCCGCGATTTGGGAGTCCGTGGGAAACAGCCTTCTCGTTGCATTCGCTGCCATGGTGATTGCGCTGGCCTTTGGAATACCGGCGGCGCTCGCACTGGATCGCGCTCAGTTCCCCGGCAAAGCACTCTTCCGGCGGCTTGTGCTGCTTCCACTCATTCTTCCCGGAATCATCACCGGCTTATCGCTGCTCATGCTCTTTAATGCCGCGCAATGGAAGCTTAGCCTGCTGACGATCATGCTCGGCCATGGCACTGCATTGATTTCGGTTGCAACAACGGAAGTGTTTGCTGGATTGCAAAAACTTGACCGGGCCCAGGAGGAAGCGTCGCTAGATCTTGGCGCCACTTATTGGCAAACCTTCTGGCGGATCACGATTCCCAACCTTAAGCTGCCAATCATCGGGGCCGCCTTGTTGATCTTCACGCTGTCGATGGACGAGATTGCCGTGAGTTTCTTTCTTATCGGGCGCGATAACACCTTGCCTCTAGAAATTTGGGGACGGCTCAGACGTGGAATTACGCCGGAAATCAACGCAATCTCGACGATCATTTTCGTCTTCTCACTGGTCACAATCGTGGCGTGGTATCGCCTGCGTATGCGCCGGGAAGGTTCAGTAGACGTCGGCGCTGAGCTGATCGAAAGCACGACGAAGCCTTAGTCACACCGAGACCCCGCCGAAAAGCGCTGATCATAGTAAAGTAGTAGATAGCAGTCCCTCGTGTCCCAGCCCAGGAGAATTCAAGTTTTGACGCAGAGTATCCGCAATATCGCCATCATCGCGCACGTTGACCACGGAAAGACCACCTTGGTCGACGCCATGCTGCAACAAAGCGGCACATTCCGCTCAAATGAGCACATTATCGAGCGCGTGATGGATTCGAACGAACTTGAGCGTGAGCGCGGCATCACCATCTTGGCCAAAAACACCGCGATCTTTTATCACGATACAAAAATCAACATCGTCGACACGCCCGGCCACAGCGATTTCGGTGGCGAGGTGGAGCGAGCTCTAAAGATGGTCGACGGCGTAATGCTGCTCGTCGATGCGAGCGAAGGTCCTCTCCCGCAGACACGTTATGTTTTGAGCAAAGCTCTGGAAGGTCATCTTCCGCCGATCGTGGTCATTAACAAGATTGATCGGGCCGATGCTCGCCCGCAGGAAGTGTTGAACGAGATCTACGACCTGTTCATTGATCTGGATGCCAAGGAAGAGCAACTCGAATTTCCGGTTTTGTATACGAACGCAAAAACCGGCACGGCATCAACTGACATCAAAGGTGGTGGCGAAAATCTGCAACCCCTGTTTGAAGCCATCGTAAAAACTGTACCGGTTCCACAGGGCGATCCGACTGGACCGCTGCAGATCATGGTTGCCAACCTCGACTACAGCGATTATTTGGGCCGGTTGGCGATCGCTCGCGTGTTCAATGGAACGATGTTCACCGGCGAAGATGTCGCCATCGCTAAGCGCGATGGATCGCTTCAAAAAACAAAGATCACCAAACTTTTCTCGTTCTCAGGACTGAAGCGCACGGATATCACAGAGACTTCGCTCGGCGACATAATCGCGGTCGCCGGAGTCGAGGGGATCACCATTGGCGAGACAATCACCGACGTGCTCAATCCGGCTCCGCTACCGCCAATTGTGATCGATGAGCCGACCATTGCCATGCAGTTTTCGGTGAACACATCACCATTTTCCGGACGCGATGGCACGTATGTAACATCGCGGAACCTTCGCGATCGCCTTGAGAAAGAATTGTTGACCAACGTCTCGCTGCGCATGGAAGAGACTGGGACCACCGATTCATTCACGGTCATGGGACGAGGAGAGTTGCAGCTCTCGATTCTTATCGAGATGATGCGCCGTGAAGGCTACGAACTCATGGTCAGTAAACCCGAGATCGTTACCAAACGGGTCGACGGCAAACTGATGGAACCGGTCGAGCACCTCACCATCGACATCCCTGAAGAGTTCGTGGGCGTGGTCATGGAGCAACTCGGCACCCGCAAGGCCGAGGTCGCCAACATGCACAATCACGGCTATGGCCGGGTTCGAATTGAATTTCGCGTAGCCAGTCGAGGACTCATCGGGCTCCGAAGCCAGCTTCTTACAGACACGCGTGGGACTATCGTGATGAATTCGCTCTTCGATGGCTACACCGAGTGGCAGGGAGAGATACCCCATCGCTTGACCGGCGCCTTGATCTCCGATCGCGGCGGCGTGACTACCGCCTACTCGTTGTGGAACCTGCAGGAACGCGGCGAACTTTTTGTTGGGCCCGGCGTTGATGTCTATGAAGGTATGGTTATCGGTGAGAACGCGAAAGACAATGATCTCGACGTAAACGTCGTGCGAGAGAAAAAGCTCACCAACATGCGCGCGTCGACGGCAGACGAAGCAATACGCCTCGTGCCTTTCCGTCAATTGAATCTGGAGCAGGCGATCGAATTCATCGCAGAAGACGAATACGTCGAAGTGACCCCCAAGACATTGCGGTTGCGCAAAAAAGTGCTCCAATCGAACAAGCGCAAGAGGGGTTCACTAACACCAGTCGAAGAGCGAGCGTGATGGCGGTACGTCGATCCAAGAAATCACCCGCTAAAAACAAAAAGGAAGACCCTCCCGCTCAAAGCATTCGGATGTTCCTGGTGCCCTGTAGTTGCGGAACCACGTTTGCTGTTACCGATGATTACGATCGCAAAGGGACTCACATTCGCAGTTTTCTACCGTGTCCCACCTGTGGCAAGCGCCACGACCCCAAGAATCGACTGCTTCAAATGGGTTTCCATCCTGAAGGCTATTGGAAAGTGGATGACTGTTAACGTTGTACCTTCCCTATCGCTTCACTAGAATGACGCCTCATTCTCTGCGAACGAGGTTTCATCATGCGAATTGGATTCGCCCTGCCGAACGTCGGGCCCATCAGCACACCCGACAATATCCGGAGCGTCGCACAGCGCGCTGAGGCATTGGGCTACTCGAGCCTCTGGACGATCGAGCGCCTGCTCTATCCGGTAAAACCTCAAACTCCTTATCCCGCGAGTCCGGATGGCTCGCTACCTGAGCCTTACAGGTTCGTGCTTGATCCGCTGGATGCGCTGACGTACGCGGCTGCTCACACGCGCAAGATCGCACTCGGTACCAGCGTCCTGGACATCCCTTATTACAATCCCGTGCTGCTTGCTCGACGTTTGAGCACGATTGATTACTTGTCGGACGGGCGCTTGATCGTCGGCCTCGGTCTTGGCTGGTCGAAAGATGAAATGGACGCAACAGGTGCGCGAATGGAAGAACGTGGCGCCCGCGCCGACGAATTCATCGACATCATCAAGACTATTTGGACCAAAGAACCAGCCGAATATCACGGCAAGTTCTATCAATTGCCGAGATCGTTCATCAATCCCAAGCCGGTGCGCAAACCCCATCCTCCCATCTTCATGGCAGCCTTTGCACCTCCAGCCTTAAAGCGACTGGCCCGCGTTGCCAACGGATGGAATCCCGTCGGAATTCCCATAGAAGGGATGACCCAGATGTTTGCCACCATCCAACAAATGGCCAAAGAAGAAGGAAGAGATCCATCTCTTCTGGAGATGATTGTGCGAGCGAACCTTCACATTACGCCTGATCCGCTGCCTGAGGGACGGTTCATTTTTTCGGGAACCTTTGAGCAGGTCGTGAAAGACGTGGCGGCTTGCAAGAGTATTGGCGCCCATGAAGTCGTATTCGATCCGACGTTTACCCCCAACGGGCAAGAACTCTCGACCTGGAATGCGCTTCTCGAGAAATTTAGCGCAATCCCCCATTAACGTAACGCGGTCCAACGATCGGATGACGGGTGCCACATGAATGCATTTGACGACAATGAACAGCAACTGCGCTCCACGCGCATTGCGATCGTGGGGACTGGAAATGTCGGCTCCACCTATGCGTATGCTCTATTGCTCAGTGGGCTGGCATCAGAAATTGTTTTGATCGATACCAACCGCGCCAAGGCTGAAGGCGAAGCAATGGATCTGAATCACGCGGTCACATTCGCCTATCCCACGCGGGTGTGGGCTGGTAATTACTCCGATTGCGCGGATGCCGCAATCACAGTGATAGCCGCCGGAGTGAGCCAAAGACCCGGTGAGACCCGGCTCGACACAATTTCTCGCAACGGGAAAATCTGGAAGCAGATCATCCCCGAAATTGTGCGCTATTGCGCCACCGGAATCTTGCTGATCGCCACGAATCCTGTGGACGTTCTGACCTATGCCGCGTGGAAGATTTCCGGATTGCCCTCGAAGAGAGTAATCGGGTCAGGCACGATTCTCGATACCTCGCGCTTCCGGTACTTGCTGAGCCAGTATTTTGGGGTCGATGCCCGAAGTGTGCACGCGCATATCATTGGCGAACACGGAGACAGCGAGGTCCCTGTTTGGTCCCTCGCGAACATTGCAGGAATGCGGTTGGAGGACTTCAGCCGTATTCAAGGAATTCAGCACGATCCAGCAGCGATGGACGACATTTATCGACAGACTCGCGATGCGGCATATCAGATCATCGCGCGCAAGGGAGCAACTTTCTACGCTGTTGCTTCAGGGCTGATGCTGATCACGCGGGCGATCCTGCGAAATCAAAGCACCGTGCTTTCGGTGTCAAGCCTGATCGATGGGCCGTACGGTTTACATGATGTCTGCCTGAGCCTGCCGACGATTGTGAACCGTCACGGCATCAAGCACGTACTCGAGCTGGACTTAAACCCCGACGAATTGCAGAAACTCCGGCACTCCGCCGATGTATTAAAGGGCACTTTCGCCAAGCTCGCCCTGTAGCGTAAGGGAGAAAAGCATGTCGCTCGCCCATCGAATCGGCGCGTCCGTTGTCGCCAACTCTGCTCGCACCGCCGTGGCTGGGGTGATCTCGTATTGGATTGCGGGACTATTCCGTCTCCCGGAAGCTTACTGGGCAACCATCACCACTCTTGTAGTAATGCAATCCACGCTTGGAGCAGCGCTGAAGATCTCCGCAGAGCGACTTGCCGGTACGGTACTCGGCGCACTAATGGGCGCACTGCTAGCGAAGTATTTCCCAATCAATGTTCCAATATTTGGACTCGGCGTTTTTGCGCTCGGCATCGTCTGTGCCGCGCTCGACCTCGGTAACGCCTATCGGATGGCAAGCGTGACGCTCGCAGTGATCATGTTGGTTGGAAGAACCTCTGCCATACACTCAATCGCCTTTCATCGTTTCATTGAGGTAGCGATTGGAATCCTGGTGGGGCTTGTCGTGACAGCTGTGTGGCCCGAAACTCCCACCCTGGAAGAAGCAGCTACCAAGCAGCTCCATGAATGATCCACCACGTTTGATGAGCCTGAACGAAGGATGTAAACTTCACATACGCGCCCGTAGCTCAGCTGGATAGAGCGGCAGCCTCCGGAGCTGTAGGTCGGGAGTTCGAATCTCTCCGGGCGCGCCACTTCCGCATCTTGTCCTAATACCACAACCCCTATAGCACTTTGGATACCTGAACCCGAGACCCGATTCTCGATATTCTTCAGGCTGCTATGGCTACGCCCGGACAGGCTCCGAACGATACCAATACCGTGCAATCGCTGATGCGAGTGCTTCGCGGGCGCTCGTACGAAGAAATTCGGCAGCGCATGTATGACAATCCTCCGGATACGCCGTGGGGTACCGCTTGCCGGAACGAGCTTGATCTTCGTAACACGGAAAGAATTGCGACTTCGCTCGAAGAGATGTCTCGCGTCTCGGCCAAGATTCGGAACTCCACCGAACACATGGAAAAACTGACTGAAACCCTCGTGCAGGTCACCGGCGACCTGTCTGATGTCGTACGCGGAGTCAAGGAGTCCAGCCGTCGCATGGAACTCGCAACTTACGCCATCATTGGCGTTACAGTGGTTCACCTCTTCTACGTCTCGTTCCTGGTTTTTGGCAAACGATAGCTGCCTGCCACCTTTTCCCTACGGCCAAGACTCGCTCGGCGAAGAACCGAATATCAAGAAGCGCTCGACCGTTGTGCTCAAGCACCCTGCCAATCTGCTCCCGTGCCGTATTACGTCGCGATTGCTCTTACTTTGTTGCTCCAATCAGCCACTTCCTTTGCCGATTTCAGCGGACGCGATATAGTTGTCGGCCGGCCACACATATGAATGCATTCAACTTGTCAGCCCTGGCATTAGTAGCTGTTGGAATCTCTCTTGTAATGGGCCAATCACGAGATCTTCCGGCCACGCCCCGCCCGCAATTGCTGGTTGTTAACCAGAGGCTGAATGCCCTGCAATTCGTCGACGTAAATTCCGGAACCGTAACAGCGACAGTAGCAACCAAGGGTATTCGAGGTCACGAGGCGGTGGTCTCCGCAGATGGACGCCTCGCTTATATCCCGATCTACGGCGATTCTGGCGTCGGCAAACCGGGGACTGACGGACGCACCATCGAAGTTCTGGATACTACCGCGAAAAAATTCGTCGATACCATCGACCTCGGCCGACCCGCGCGGCCACACTGCATCCGGTTGGGCCCCGACGGACTCCTTTATGTGACCGCTGAAGTCGGACAGACGGTAGAGCTCATCGACCCCGCTTCGCGCAAGCATGTCGCATCGATCCCAACAAACCAGGACTATTCGCACATGTTGGCGATTTCACGCGATGGAAAACGCGGTTACACATCGAATGTCGGGGTTGGGTCAGTTACAGCAATTGATTTGCAGAAGCGTAGCGTGATCTCCGTGATTCCGGTCGCAAAAGTCACGCAGCGAATTTCCCTTTCGGTCGACGACAAGTATGTCTTCACCGCCGATCAGGAAACTCCTCGACTAGCTGTCATTGAAACAGCAACAAACAAAATAAAAGAGTGGATCACGCTGCCCTCTATAGGCTACGGAACGGCATCGACTCCCGATGGGCGCTGGCTTCTGGTGGCTCTGATCACAGGAAACAAGCTGGCGGTTGTTGATCTCGCATCGATGAAGGTGGCCCGAACCATCGACGTTGCAGGTGGACCGATGGAAATTCTTGTTCAACCAGATCGCAACGTCGCCTACGTTTCTTGCTTCGCTGGAGGAAAAGTAGCGATCGTCGATCTGAAGACATGGCAGGTGCAAAAATTGATCGAAATCGGGGAAGGTGCCGACGGCTTGGCATGGATCCCGTAGAACTCTGGTCTCAATAGGAGCAATATTCAGCGCAGAGGCGTGACCGACGCAGGTGGAACGTGTTCGTTCAATAAACGCATCGTTCGAAGCATGCAATCCAGCACATTCTGATTACCAATCGCAGTGTTTATCATCAGGTGATAAAGAGTGCGATTCGGCCATTCCGCATCGAAATAGTGTTTTACGTAGGCCATGCGCTCGCGGTCGATGCTGTCGACCAATTCCTCCGCCTCTTTTGCGGACTTTCCCCCAGCCATTACGCGCCGAATCTTTTCGGGCCGGGGAGCGTACATGAAGACGTGGAATGAGTCTGACCGTTCGCGGAGAAGGTATGGGGCGCCTCTGCCAACGATCACGGCGTTGCCCTCTTGCGCGATGCGCTCCATAATCTCCTGCATCATCCGCAACATGCAGTCCGCGTCGAAGGCCTGCGCTTCTGAAAGTGGAGTAGCGCGTTCATAGCTTCCGCGCCAAAAGACCCGGGCGATCCGATAAAGCCGGCTGTCGACCTTTTCCTCATGGCGCTCGACCTCCGAGCAATCTACGTTGGCCACCTTGGCGATTTCCTGGGTAAGTTCCTGATCCCACAATTTCCATCCCAGAGACCGCGCCAGGTCGGCGGCAATGGCCGGAGCGCCGCAACCAAACTCTCTTTCCACCGTAACGATCCGAAACACTTTGGTTCTCCTAGTGAACAACCATTCCGCCGCCGGCCGATTTCTTCATGATAAACACAAGTGGAATCAGGCACAGCATGGCAACCGCGAGCAACCAGAAGTTATCAATGTAGGCGAGCATCGTCGCCTGCTTAATCACTGTTGCCTGCACCATCGCGTGAGCGCGTTGCATGGCAGAGGCAGGATCAAGCCCTGCGCTTTGAAACTTCTGAGAAAGCCCTTGCAGAAGAGCCTGCAGCGAGGGATTCCCCTCGCTCAAATGACTCGACAACATATTTTGATGAAATTGTGTGCGCCGATCGAGCATGGTTGTGACAAATGAAATGCCGACGCTGCCGCCGATGTTACGCGCCAGGTTCATCAAGCCGGACGCCGCGTTGTTCTTCTCCCTCGGCAGGTGTGCGTATGCCGAAGTGTTGATCGGAACAAAGAGGAATGCCAATCCCGCAGCTTGAAACACGCGCGCCAGTACCGCCGTCCTGAAATCAATCTGCAGGTTAAAAGTAGTCATGTGAAACAACGATGCAGACAAGATGGAAAGGCCCAAAACCATTAGCCATCTCGCATCAAAACGTGACAGCAGAAATCCCACGAGCGGCATCAGTACCATGATCGCAAAGCCGCCCGGGGATAGTGCCATGCCTGATTGCTCTGCGGTGTAGCCGAGAAGTGTCTGCATAAACAGCGGCAGCAACAAAGTGCTTCCCAATAAAGCGAAACCGAGCATGAACATCAGGAAGTTTGCCGCCGCGAACGTGCGCTCTTTAAACAGGTGCAGATCAATGATTGGATCTTTTTGTCTCCACTCCCAGATCACGACAAAAATCAGCGAAGCTGCCGCAACTAGTCCCAGAACTTGTATGAGGTGCGAGTCGAACCAGTCTTCGCGCTGTCCTTTGTCTAGAACGATCTGCAACGCTCCAAGCCCCAAAGCTACGAAGCCCAGACCCACATAGTCGATACGAGTCTCGCTCAGTTTCCGGCGTTTTAAGTACGGAGGGTCTTGGATGAGGCGGGACGTGAGAACCAGGGAGAGGATACCGACGGGAATATTTACGAAAAATATCCAGCGCCAACTGTAGTTGTCCGTGATCCATCCGCCGAGTGTTGGCCCAATTGCAGGCGCCATGACTACAGCCACTCCGTAGACGGCAAATGCCATGCCGCGCTTAGCAGGCGGAAAAGTATCAGCGAGGATTGCTTGTTCGCTCGGCTGCAGTCCCCCTCCGCCGGCACCCTGAAGAATTCTGAACACAATCAGCAACGGCAGATTTGGTGCAAAGCCGCATAGAAACGAGCTCACTGTGAATAGTGTCACGCACCCCATGTAGAACCGTTTGCGGCCAACGATCGAGGAAAGCCATCCGCTCAGAGGTAGGACGATGGCGTTTGAAACAAGGTAGGACGTAAGGACCCACGTACTCTCATCCTGCCCCGCTGAGAGACTGCCCGCGATGTGCGGCAACGCCACATTGGCGATGCTCGTATCGAGCACCTCCATGAACGTTGCCAATGTGACCGCCAGTGCAATGATCCACGGATTAACCGCCGGCCGCCACTCCTCGGCGGAATTTATGGGGATCGCCGCCGCACTCATTTCTTGATCCACACCTTCGGTTCAACCGACATTCCTGGACGCAGTACGTGATCTTTCGTCTCTCCTTGTTCAAAGGCAATCTTCACCGGGATTCTCTGCACCACCTTCACATAATTGCCGGTGGCATTCTCCGGAGGCAGCAAGCTGAAGCGTGCACCGCTTGCGCCGGCAATACTGTCGACATGACCTTTATATTTTCTTCCGCTCGAATCAGCCTTGATGTCAACCGGCTGGCCTGCGCGCATGCGCCTCAATTGGGTCTCTTTGAAATTTGCAGTGACCCAAACGTCGTCAAGCGAAATAACTTTCATGAGTTCTTGTCCAGGCTGAACATTCTGTCCAACCTCGACAGTACGATTGCTCACGATGCCGCTGACCGGTGCGATCACCTGCGTGTACTTCAAGTTCTGTTGTGCTTGATCGAGATCGGCACGTTTACGTTCCGCAATCGCTCTGGCAGACTGCGCCCGCGACCGGGTGGCGGAAAGCTGCTGAGGCGCGGTCTCCGCAGATCGAAGATCGGCAGTGGCTTGCGCAACTTTCGACCGAGCTTGTAAAACCCCTTGCCCCGCCGCTTCAGCCGCGGCTCGTGCAGCTTCCACGCTGGCCGCTCCCGCCCGAGCGGCTGCGACTGCTTGATCATATTGTTGCTGAGAAATTTCCTGCTTCTCTACGAGTTGCTTGTAACGAGCAAGATCGCTTTGCGCCTTTGCATTGTTGGCCTCAGCTTGCGCCGTCTGCGCTTTTGCGCCTTCCAGTTGTCGTTCTGCAGCGGATACACCTGCGCGCGCATTATCAACGTTGGCTTGGGCCGAACTCAGTTGACTTCCCGTGTTTACATTCGTGATCGGAATGTTCACACCTGCCGCTGCCGCCGTAGCAAGGGCGTCGTCGTAATCGGCGCGGGCGCGATTCACCGAGATTTGGTAGTCGGTAGGATCGATTTCAACCAGTACCGTTCCCGCCTCCACAAACTGGTTGTCTTGCACATTCAACTTCGATACGTGACCGGAAACGCGTGCGCTGATTGAATTTACGTGTCCGTCAATTTGCGCATCATCTGTGCTCTCGTAGGTGCCGAAATAGAGCCATAGCAAGACCCCGACGATTGCAAGAACAACGACCGCGACGATCAATACGAGGCGCAGCTTGGGGTTGTCTAGACGAGAGGGTTTCCGACGATAGTCTCGTTCGCCAGCTGGTGGCGCAGGCGCCGCGGGTTTCGGAGGAGCCTCAGTTTCTACGTCTTCGGTGACTCGTGTCTTCGCAATCGGTTCCATCGTCTATTTGCCTTTCAGGTACTGCTGCACACCCTGCTCCGCGTTACCCACAGCTCGCGCATAGGTGACCTTCGCAATGTTCAAAGAATAAAGGCTTGAAATGTAGTTCTCGTTGGCGCTGGCCACGGATTCCTGGGCCTGAATAACTTCTAAATTGTCCGTGATACCAGCAGCAAAACGATCCTGCGCTTGGCTCAAGGTCTGTTGGGCTAGATCAACTTGGCTCCGCGCTACCTCCGCAAGGTCCGCCGAAGACGTGAGGTCGAAGAGGGCATTTCGAACGTCGCTATCGATTTTCCCGCGAAGATCAGAGAGTTCCGATCTCGCCTGTCGGAGTGTTGCTTCCGTTTGCAGCCTGTCCGCATGAACTCGGTTGCCTTGGAAGATCGGTATCGTCAGGGTGCCAAAAACTTGATACGTGGGTACAACATTGTTGGGTCTGGTTCCCAATTCTCCGTAGTTTGCGCCAAAATCAATCGACGGAAAATATCCGGCGGTCGCCGAATCGTGGGCCAATTCAGCCGAGCGGACTTTGGCTTGGGCGGCCTGATAGTCCGCGCGAAGTGTGTATGCCTTTTGCAAAGCATCTTCGAGTTTTGGAACAGGAAGCGTATCTGCAGGAGCCTTCTGGGTGAGAACAAACTGTTGCCCGGTCGCGAGTCCAATCACGCGAGCCAACGTCAACATTTGCTTGGCGTGATCATTTCGAGCTTGAATCAACTGTTGCTGACGGGCTTGCCACTCGACTTGCGCTCTGAGCGTGTCGATGGCTGCGGTCACTCCTGCTTTCTGTTGATCAACAGCCTTGTCATAGAGTGCCTTGGCTGTGCCTTGTTGCGCCTCCGCGGTTTCCACTCGAGCGGCTCCCGCGAGCGCCTGCAGGTAGGCGTTCCCGACCGCAAGGACCACAAGTTCACGAGCATCTCGATAACTGAACTCAGCCGCGCGTTCTCCTTGTGACGCCGACCGAGCTTGCTGAATCCGCTTCCAGTTGAAGAGCGATTGCTCGAGCGACACGCGAGTATCAAAGTAAGCGTAGGGCCCGATCACTGTGGGAATTCCAGGAAAATCCAGGCCTCTGGCAGCAAGGTTATCTTTTTGGACACTCTCCGTCGTTCGCGCCGCCACATGCGGCAGCAGTTCGCTTAGGTCTTTCCATCGCTGACCGCGCGCCGATATTTGATTGTCGGCCGCGATCAGCAATCCGAGGTTTTGACGTAGGCCACGAGTGATCGCTTCCTCAAAAGAAATTTGCAGAATGTCGCCGGTGGCTTTGTCTTCTGGAACGCTACCTGTGTACGGGCTTTGCGACCCGAACGATGCGCTGGCACCGACCCCAGACGATGTTCCAGAGGGATATGTCTGGGCTGGGCACACAGGGCTGAAACATGCACTCACGGCAATCAAGACGACAGACTGATAAAACTTCGCAAGAACACTACAACGTGCTGCTGAAAGATTGGTCATTTTCGGTGGAATCCGGCTTGGGCCGTACCAGTCGTGTATCCGAGTGGTTCTATGTTGATTCGTTTCTAAGCGTTAGGGTTGCAGAATGATCCGCGCTCGCCTGCAAAACCGCTCAGTAACCGCGACGTAGTTACTTACATCGGTCACTTCAGTCATCTTGTCCAAACATCATTTGTGCTTCAACCTGAGATGTGCGCAATACAGTTGTTCCCTTTTCGATAGCAGGCGTTCCGGAATGAGCGATTCCAAAACAACGGGAAATATCGGCACGGACTGGACCAAACTTCTTAGCGATCCGGATCTCGTCAGCCATCTCGGAAAGCTTCTGCAGACGTATCGCGAAGCCCCTGCTGACAAACGTGAAGAAGCGCTGATCGCGGCAATGCGTGACATCAAGAGCCAGACGCCAGCCGCCAAAGCCGCTGCCGCTGCTGCTGGACCAAATGCCGTTCCCATGCCAGTGATCGCTGCGCCTGTTCCAACCGCAGCAGCGGATACTCCGCCGTTCGAACCGGACATCTTCACGCCGTCTTGGGGACAGGATCGCCGTCGCTATCCGCGGATCAAGTGTTTCGTGGCCGTCGAGCTTCGCGTCGAAGGCTCGGACACTCCGATCTGGGGAAACCTGGCCAATACCAGCATGGGCGGGTGCTTTGTAGAAACCGTAACGCCCGTGACGAACGGTATGTCCGTCGAGATCGGTTTGTGGGTCGCCAGCGGCAAGCTCTGGGTGAAAGGAATCATCCTCAACGGGGTCGTGACCCAAAGCAATCCTTGTTTCGGCGTGCGCATCAAGTTTTCCGATCTCGAAACCAATGAGCGAGAGAGTTTGCGCCAGTTTTTGAAATTCGTAGAAAGCACGACACGCGGCTACAAAGCCGAAAACGGTTACCTTGCTCAATTAAAGCGCTGACCATCCCAACTCTTCATTCCTGAAACCGCCTATATTTCTCCGCCACAAACTCGTTCCGAACCCCTGACCAGACATAGGCCCCAATGAAGTTGTAAACTTTCTGGCGTGGGGCGCAACTTCCCACTTTCCTGATAATCTCATTCACCTAGTTCGTGACCAGCTCGGACCCGTACTTCATACTCCCGCGGTCCCAAAACGCAAGGAGGCAGGATGGCAGTCAGTGAGCAGACCTTAATGGCGGGTCAGCAGATCGATCAACTCAGCATTAATACAATCCGCACTCTCGCCATGGACGCCGTACAGGCGGCGAATTCGGGGCATCCAGGAACCCCCATGGCGCTCGCCCCTATTGCCTACACGCTCTGGCAGCAGTTTCTGCGCTACGACCCCGCTGATCCTACCTGGCCGAATCGCGACCGCTTCGTTCTTTCAAATGGCCACGCCTCCATGCTCCTCTACGCGCTGGTACACCTTGCGGGCATTCGTGGCATAAACGGAGAATTTGAGGATCTGGGCCAATTTGCGATCACGCTAGACGACATCAAAAATTTTCGCCAGCTCGGCCACAGGTGTCCCGGACACCCCGAGTATCGCGTAACCGCTGGAATCGAAACTACGACCGGCCCTCTCGGACAAGGCGTCGCCAACAGCGTAGGCATGGCCATCGCTAGCCGTTGGCTTGCCCAGTACTTCAATCGCCCTGGTTTCGAGTTGTTCAATTTCAATACGTACGCCATTTGCGGTGACGGCTGTCTGATGGAGGGCATCTCTGGTGAAGCAGCCTCCATCGCCGGACATCTCAAGCTCTCGAACCTTTGCTGGATCTACGACAACAATCAAATCACCATTGAAGGCAAGACCAGCCTCGCCTATAGCGACGACGTAAAAACCCGCTTCGAGGGATATGGCTGGAACGTTACGCACGTGACGGACGCAAACGACTGTGACGCGTTTGCCAAGGCGATTCGCTTCTTTCAAGACACGCCGGACCGCCCAACCATGATCATCGTCGACAGTCACATCGGATACGGTTCGCCGCATCGTCAGGACACAAAGGAAGCGCATGGAGAAGCACTCGGCGAGGAAGAAGTTCGACTGACGAAGAAGTTCTATGGCTGGCCCGAAGACGCCAAATTTCTGATCCCCGACGGCGTCAAAGAGCGCTTTCAGGAACTGATGGGGAAACGCGGGCGCACGCTCCGCGATCAGTGGATGTCGATGTTCGCCGACTACAAGAAGAAATATCCAGACTTGGCAGCCTCCCTTGATCGCATGGAGCACCGGCAACTTCCAGATGGCTGGGACAAAGACCTTCCCACGTTCCCCGCGGATGCAAAAGGCCTGGCGACGCGAGATTCCGGCGGCAAAGTTCTAAACCAGCTCGCAAAAAACATTCCCTGGCTTGTCGGCGGGTCGGCCGATCTCTACCCTTCAACCAAAACTTTACTGACCTTCGACGGAGCAGGCCAGTTCGAGGCCGGAAGTTACGGCGGCCGAAATTTCCACTTCGGCATTCGCGAACACGGAATGGGCGCTGTAGCAAACGGAATGACTTTGTCGAAGCTCCGAACCTTTGCCTCGACCTTTTTTAACTTCAACGATTACATGAAGGCTTCTGTGCGGCTCTCGGCCATAATGGAGATTCCGGTCATCTATGTTTATACCCATGATTCAATCAGCCTGGGCGAAGACGGCCCCACTCATCAGCCGATCGAGCAGCTCGCCCAGCTTCGCGCCATGCCAGGATTGGTTCTTCTGCGGCCCGCTGATGCCAATGAAGTAGTGGAATCTTACAAAGTGATCATGCAACTCAAGCACGAGCCGGCCGCGTTGATTTTGACTCGGCAAGCGGTTCCAACCTTTGATCGCACAAAATACGGATCAGCGGCGGGCGTAGCGAAAGGCGCTTATGTGTTAGCCGACGCCGCAGGCGGCAAGCCGCAGGTGATTCTGATCGGCACCGGCAGCGAAGTTTCCTTATGCGTCGACGCATACGAGAAGCTGAAAGCGGAAGGCATTCAGACACGGGTCGTCAGTATGCCCTCGTGGGATCTCTTCGAACGCCAGGACAAAGCGTACAAAGACTCGGTACTTCCCCCCACGGTCTCAGCGCGCGTCGCAGTAGAAGAAGCGTCTGTATTCGGATGGGAGCGCTACGTCGGCATGAATGGGCGGATCATCGGAATGCGCACATTCGGTGCTTCCGCCCCAGCTAAGGACTTGCAGAGGAAATTCGGATTCACAACGGATGCGGTGATAACCGCGGCCCGCGAAGCCTTGTCCGGGTCACGATAGAGTCCATCGGTCCAAACGCAGCATCTACAACAGTAAGAACTCAAAGGCCCACGAAGTGCCAATCAAGTTTACGGAGAAGTCATATGAATCCCGTCGATACCGTTGAAACCGCTAAGAGCACCAATCCGTTAAAGGACCTCCGTCAGTACGGTCAGTCGGTATGGCTGGACTACATTCGACGAAATCTGCTCACCAGCGGCGACCTGAAGAAACTGATTGATGACGATGGGCTCATGGGGATGACGTCAAATCCTGCCATTTTTGAAAAGGCGATCGCCGCCGGAACAGACTACAACGATTTCCTCGCATCCCTGGATTCCAACACCGACCTCGATGCAAAGGGGCGCTTCGAACAATTGGCAATCCGCGACATTCAGGATGCAGCCGATATTCTGCGGCCCGTCTATCAATCCACCAAACGACGCGATGGTTACGTGAGTCTCGAGGTGTCCCCTTATCTCGGTCACGACACCAACGGGACGATAGCGGAAGCGCGTCGTCTTTGGAAAACCGTCGACCGCGAGAATGTCATGATCAAGGTGCCTGGCACGACCGAAGGCATCCCCGCGATTGAGCAACTCATTAGTGAAGGTCTGAACATCAACGTCACTCTGCTATTTGCACAAGAAGTGTACGAGCGGGTGGCCGAAGCCTACATTAAAGGCCTCGAAAAGCGCGTAGCCACAGGCGGCGACATCAGCCACATCGCGAGCGTTGCCAGCTTCTTCATCAGCCGAATTGACACGCTCGTTGACTCCATTGCCGAAGATCGGCTGAAGAAGACGAACGATCCAGCGCAGAAGAAATTGCTTGAGAGCATCATGGGTAAAGTGGCAATCGCCAATGGAAAACTTACCTATCAAGCCTACGAGCGAATTTTCAGCGGCCCGCGATGGCAAGCATTAGCCGCCAAAGGCGCGCAGACCCAGCGTGTGCTTTGGGCTAGCACCAGCACCAAGAATCCCAAGTATCGGGATGTGATGTACGTTGAGGAACTTATTGGACCAGATACCGTCAACACGATTCCACCTGCCACCTTGGACGCGTTCCGCGATCATGGCAAGCTGCGAAAAAGTCTGACCGAAGATGTGGACGGTGCCAAGAGAACCATGGATGACCTGGCAAAGTCCGGCATCTCGATGAAGCAGGTCACCGATCAGCTCACCGATGAGGGAGTAAAGCTTTTCGCGGATGCGTTCGACAAACTTCTCGGGGCGGTGGAAAAGAACACAAAGCGCGCCCAGCCGAAAGTAAGCCCCCAATCCTACGTCCTGCCCGCAGATCTCGCGAAGGCAGTGAAAACCAATCTCGACGATTGGCGCGCGAATGGAAAAGTTCGCCGGCTCTGGGAGCGTGACGCAACACTTTGGACCGGCACGGACGAAGATAAATGGCTTGGATGGCTTACTATTGTCGACGAACAGATCGGCTCCATCGCTCACCTGAAGAAGGTGGCCGAGGATGCCAAGAGCGCGGCCTTCACCGACATTCTGTTGCTTGGCATGGGTGGGTCGAGTTTGTGTCCCGACGTTTTTGCACTGACCTATGGGAAGAATGCAGGCTTCCCGCAGCTGCACGTACTCGATTCGACCGATCCTGCGCAAGTCAAGGCAATCGAGAAAAAGATCAATCCGGCAAAGACACTCTTCGTGGTTTCGAGCAAATCGGGTACGACCCTCGAACCCAACATCTTCAAACAATACTTCTTCGAAGTCGCAAAGAAAGCCGTCGGCGCAAATCAGGCCGGAAGCCGATTCATCGCAATTACCGATCCGGGATCGAAAATGCAAAAGGTCGCGGAAGCAGACCGCTTCCGAAATATTTTTGCTGGTGTGCCCAGCATCGGTGGACGCTATTCCGCCCTCTCCAACTTCGGAATGGTGCCAGGCGGTGCCATGGGCTTGGACACCAGCGAGTTCCTTAGCCGCACCCATGAAATGGTGAAGGCATGCCGCCCTATTTCTCCCGTCGAAGACAACCCCGGTGTTGTGCTTGGCGCAATTCTCGGCACAGGTGCTCGTGCTGGACGCGACAAGGTCACCTTCGTCGCATCTCCAGGAATCAGCAATCTCGGTGCGTGGCTGGAACAATTAATCGCAGAGTCCACCGGCAAACAAGGCAAAGGGATCATTCCGGTTGATCGCGAGTGTCTCGGAGCGCCCGATGTCTACGGCAAAGATCGCGTCTTTGCGTACCTCCGCCTCGAAACCGCGCCAGATGCAGATCAAGACGCCAAGGTCGACGCCCTCGAAAAGGCCGGCCAACCTGTCATTCGCATCAAGGTCGCGGACAAGTACGATCTTGGCCAGGAATTTTTCCGCTGGGAGATCGCTACTGCGGTCGCAGGCTCGATCATCGGTATCAACGCCTTCAATCAACCCGATGTCGAGGCGAGCAAGATCGTGACTCGCGATCTGACCACTGCTTACGAGAAGACTGGTTCCCTTCCCGCGGAGAAGCCCGTCCTCGAAGACAAGGGCATCAAGCTCTTCACCGATCAAATCAACGCGGACGCTCTAGCGAAAGCAGCTGGAAACGACAAGACGCTCGCAGCCTATCTCCGCGCCCATCTCGATCGCATCGGGGCAGGCGATTATTTCGCGGTGCTCGGCTACATCGAGATGAATGACGATCACGAGGCGCGTTTACAGAAAATGCGCCACGCCGTTCGCGACAAAAAGAAAGTCGCTACTTGTCTCGGCTTCGGCCCAAGGTTCCTCCACTCCACCGGCCAGGCATACAAGGGCGGACCGAATTCAGGTGTCTTTCTGCAAATCACCTGTGACGATGCAAACGACCTGCCAGTTCCCGATCAGAAATACACCTTCGGCATCGTGAAAGCTGCTCAAGCACGCGGCGACTTCCAGGTGCTGGCGGAACGGAAGCGTCGCGCGTTGCGCGTCCATCTGGGTGCTGACGTGAACGCGGGTCTCCAGACCCTCGATGCGGCGATCCGCCAAGCTTTGTCGTAAACTTTTTCACTTACTCTTACGCTGTCGCAAAGGAGCAGACATGCAGCTTGGAATGGTGGGTCTGGGCAAAATGGGCGCGAATATGACGCGCCGCCTGGTCCGTGGAGGTCACCAGATGGTTGTTTCGGATTTGAGTGCCGATGCCGTGAAGCAACTGGTTGGCGATGGTGCGACGGGATCGACCTCGCTCGAAGATCTCGTCTCCAAACTCAAAGCGCCGCGCGCCGCATGGATTATGGTTCCCGCAGGCGACCCCACCGAAAAAACCGTTCAATCGTTAGCCAAGCTGATGCAGGCGGGCGACACAATCATCGATGGTGGCAACTCGATGTTTAAAGATGATGTGCGCCGCGCCCGAATGCTAAAGGACAAAGGCATTCACTACGTGGACGTCGGAACCAGCGGTGGAGTTTGGGGCATCGATCGTGGCTATTGCATGATGATTGGTGGTCCGGACGAAGCAGTCCAGCGGCTCGATCCAATCTTCAAGACTCTAGCTCCCGGAATCGGCGACATCCCTCGAACACCCGGATTCGACAAGCGCAAGAGCACGGCCGAGCAGGGTTACCTCCACTGTGGACCATCAGGTGCGGGCCATTTCGTGAAGATGGTTCACAACGGGATCGAGTACGGAATTATGCAGGCGTACGCGGAGGGTTTCGACATCTTTCGCAATGCAAACACAGAAGCCCTGCCCGAGGATATTCGCTACAGCCTCGATCTTCCCGACATCGCGGAAGTCTGGCGTCGCGGAAGCGTCATCAGCTCATGGCTGCTTGATCTGACCGCCATGGCGCTAACCGAAAACCCCACCCTTTCGGAGTACACCGGCTTCGTTCAGGACTCGGGCGAGGGCCGTTGGACCATCAACGCCGCAATCGATGAAGCAGTTCCGGCCGAGGTTCTGACCGCCGCGTTATACACTCGCTTTCGTTCACGCCAGGAACACACGTTTGCCGAAAAACTGCTGTCCGCGATGCGGCAGAAATTCGGCGGTCACGTCGAACTCAAAGCTAAGCAATAGCAAAAGCCTCGCAATCGAGGCAACGATTTGCATCAAGGCGACAGGGGAAATCTATGGCTCAACCGGAGACTGCAGGAGCGGGCACTACCGTGCGCATCGGAAAGCCCGCGGATCCCTGTGTCATGGTGATTTTTGGCGCTGCGGGCGACTTGACTCAACGAAAGCTTCTACCCGCTCTCTATAATCTGGCTAAATATCAGCTACTGTCACGGGAGTTTGCGATCATCGGAGTTGCTCGAAATCCGATGACCACCGATGAGTTTCGCAAAAAAATCGCCGAAGACCTGAAGCAGTTCGCCACCAGCCCGCTTGAACCTGACCTCACTGAATGGTTTCTCCGCCGAATGTATTACATCACTGGTGAATTCAGCGATCAGAGTACCTTCGATCAACTGAAGGCAACCCTTAAAAAAGCTGACGAAGATCACGGAACTCACGGCAATTATTTTTACTATCTCGCTACCGCGCCAGACTTCTTCGGACCAATCGTCGAGAAGCTCGCTTCGACGGGCCTGATGAATGAAGAGAATCATCAGTGGCGACGGGTCATTATCGAAAAGCCTTTTGGACGCGACATCGACTCGGCCAGAGCTCTCAACCAGCAACTCCTGAAGGTTGTTAGCGAAAAGCAGATCTACCGGATTGACCACTACCTCGGCAAAGAAACCGTCCAGAACATCATGGCGCTGCGGTTTGCCAACGGAATTTTCGAGCCCATCTGGAATCGCCGCTACATTGATCACGTCCAGATATCGGTTGCTGAAACCGTCGGGGTTGAAAAACGCGGTGGCTATTACGACCAATCGGGCGCGTTGCGCGATATGGTGCCGAATCACATCATGCAACTCATCAGCCTCACCGCGATGGAACCGCCAATTTCATTCCAGGCTGACGCCGTGCGCGACGAGCAGGCGAAAGTCCTGCACGCGATCCAGCCATTCTCTTCGGAAGAGGTACTTAGCAAGACCGTGCGGGGACAATACGGCGAGGGCGAGATGAATTCGCAACGTGTGCCGGGTTATCGCGAAGAGCTGCATGTCGCACCTGACTCGCGTACCGAAACGTTCGTTGCGATGAAAATTAACATCGATAACTGGCGCTGGGCCGGCGTCCCATTTTATGTCCGCACCGGCAAGCACCTTCCCTCTCGAAACACTCACATCGTGATTCAGTTTCGTCGCGCGCCGTTTGTCCTTTTCCGCGACACCGAAGTCGACAAGCTGACGCCGAACCAGTTGGTTCTCCATATTCAGCCCGAGGAAGGCATTTCCCTCCGCTTCGCTGCGAAAACACCGGGCCCAGTCATGCGTTTGGGTACGGTTGACATGGACTTCGAGTATGCTGACTACTTCGGAGAGCAGCCGTCCACTGGCTATGAACGGCTGCTGCACGATTGCATGATCGGCGATGCCACTCTGTTCCAGCGCGCTGACATGGTAGAAGCCGGTTGGTCAGTTGTGAGCCCGCTGCTGGATGTCTGGAAAGCTCTTCCGCCACGGAATTTCCCGAACTATGCTGCCGGGGCGTGGGGTCCTAAAGATGCTGATGAGTTAATAGAAAAAGATGGGCGCCGATGGAGGAATTTCGATAAATGATTCTTGCCGGAGATATAGGCGGCACGAATAGCCGTCTGGCCTTCTTCGACGTCACAGATGGCCAACTGAAAATTGTCACAGAATCCATCTATCCCAGCAAAGAAGCGCGGGGCCTCGATGAGATTGTCGTGAAATTCGTCAACGCCGCAGGGCACAACGCCGACATTGCTACCTTCGGCATTGCTGGACCCGTTCGCAACGGCCGGGTAGAAACGTCAAACCTTCCATGGGTCGTCGAGTCAAAGCGGCTCGCGGCTGAATTGAAGACTGAAAACGTCTGGGTCATCAACGACCTCGAAGCGAACGCCTGGGGCATACCCATGCTTGGCGAGAAAGATGTCGTGACCTTGAACCGTGTCAAAGGCACACCCGTAGGAAACCAGGCGGTCATAGCCGCCGGCACAGGTCTCGGCGAAGCTGGCATGTTCTGGGATGGCACGCACTACCGCATTTTTGCCACCGAGGGTGGTCACGCAGATTTCGCCGCCCGCGACGAGTTGGAAATTGATTTACTTCGCTACCTTCACACTCACTTCGGCGGCCACGTCAGTTATGAACGAATCGTCTCCGGTCCTGGCTTGGTCAACGTTTATCAATTTCTGAAAGATACTGGTCGCGGCGAAGAGCCAGCCTGGCTGAGAGACGAGATCGCCCATGGCGTGGCTGCTGCCGCCATCTCATCTGCTGCCAAGGGGGGGCGCGTTCCAATGGCAGAGCAAGCCCTCGATATTTGGGTTTCAATCTACGGCGCAGAAGCGGGAAATTTGGCCCTTAAGATCATGGCGATGGGAGGCGTGTATCTCGGCGGAGGCATAGCCCCGAAGATCCTTCAGAAACTCGCTGGCCCTCTTTTCATGCAGGCCTTCCTGGCCAAGGGACGCATGCAGCCTCTCATGGAAACGATCCCCGTTCGTGTTATCACCAACGATAAGACTGCACTTCTCGGTGCCGGCCGTTACGCGGCCCTCAAATCAGGACAGATCAAGCCATCGCACCCATGAGCACTCGCGAAATTCGAATTTCGGCCGATTCGCAGCAGCTATTTCGTGATGCTGCTACCGAATTCGCGCGCATCGCGAATGAAGCGGTCAAACAGCGCGGTCGATTTACGGTCGCCCTCTCCGGCGGATCCACTCCTCGAAACCTGTATTCCCTCTTGGCGACCGATTTCCGATCCCAAGTTCCTTGGGGACAAAGCCTATTCTTTTGGGGAGATGAAAGGCACGTTGCTCCTGACAATCCGGAGAGCAACTACCGGATGTCGTACGAGTCTCTTCTCTCGAAGGTGCCTGTTCCTCCGCAGAATATTTATCGCGTAGCTGCCGAGGACCCAGATGCCTCCGTGGCAGCCGAAGCCTACGAAAGGACCCTCCGCCAAGTCTTTACGCTTGCGCCTGGCGAGTTCCCTCGCTTCGATCTCATTTTGCTCGGTATGGGTCCTGATGGACACGCCGCATCCCTTTTCCCTGGGAGCCTCGGGCTCTCAGAAACGAAAAAACTTGTGATCGCAAATTGGGTGGAGAAATTTAAGACTTACCGAATCACGTTTACGTTTCCGGTGATCAACAACGCCGCGTGCGTGATGTTTTTGGCAGGCGGCTCTGACAAGGCTGTGATGCTCAAGGATGTTCTAGAAGGCCACTCCAAACCGCCTTATCCCGCGCAGCAAATCAAACCTACCGGTCGCTTGTTGTGGATGGTTGACCGCGCCGCAGCCGCTGATCTTAAGAAGTAAATTACGAGAAGTAAATCACGTCGGAAGTCGCCGCTACTCTCACGTGACTTCTAGGCCGCTCGCCAGTTGGCGATTTCCCTCAACCCTTCACCACGCTTGTGTTCGAACAGTCTCACGAAGTGCCGGGAGTGTTCGAACTCATGAATATCGGCCCACACTTCAGCCTGCCAAGGCTCGTCGTGCGTGGCGGATTCTCCACACGTTGCGCAACGGGTATGAAGGTTCGGACGGATCGGAATAACCGTCGCCCCGGCGCCGGGCAGTTCGATGAAGACACACCGAACTTCCTGGATTTCGTCATCTTCGCCCATGATGTGTTCGTAACGTAGAAGGTAACCAAAACCCAGTTTCCGAGCTTCGCTCTCCGCTTCCTCGCGGGTGTGAAAGGGTCCATATTCAGCTCGTAACTGCTCGGTGGAGTCGCAAGCCATCCAAAAAGTCTCTTTGTACGCCATACCTACCTCATCGCTGGGGTCGTGCGAACTCGGGAAGGAAGCGATCGAGCCGCCCTAGACTGCTTTATAAAGTTAGCAATTGTGTTGCCGCATGGAACACTCGAAAGATGGCTCCAAACGCCGGGTTTGAGCGATTGCTTTTTACCATCTGGCCGAATCGCTGCAACCTTTTGCAGAAACATGCACTGCGTTCATCGCGATTTTTCGTCGGACGTACGCGCGCGCCTCCAGAAACTTCCGGTCGTTTCAGCTCTGAAGCACGTCCCACCAGCATGTCTATATCGAAATCGTCTTGAAACTAGTAGGCCCGAATGATCACAATGGGTAACGCGCAAAGGTAACCACAGGTAACATCACCCACCAGGCGAAGTCCGGTCGGCCCGCTCAACGGCTTGGCCTGACGGCCCTTGGCCTCTTTGTTGAACGTTCCAGGCTAAACGTTCCGCCCGAGGCTCAACTATCGATTCCAATCCCATGCACCCACTGATCTCCGCCATGGTGCGCGATATAGAGCGCGAGTTCCAGTCGACTCCAGACTCCGAGCTTGTCAAAAGTAGTCCGCAGATAATTCTTCACTACTTGCTCGGTGGTACCGATCTCGTTGGCGATGTCACGATTGGTCTGACCCTTCCACACCATGGTCGCCACTTCGATTTCTTTCGGATTCAGCCGTTCACGCGGTTGCATGGCGCCTCCTGTTCTCGCAAGAACATCGCAGTGGCAAGTTTGACCCGCTTTCTCCCGTCTCGAATCCCAGCTCGAAGAAACAGCGTGCGAAGATGTTGCTTTACGGTTCTCGGACTGATGTTCATTTGGCTCGCGATTTCCTTGTTGCTGCATCCCTCGAGAAGCAACTTCAACACCTGCTCATCGCGCGGTGTGATCTTGATTTCATTCAAACTCAACATGATTAAATTCCTCCCGCACTTCTCTTCCTCCTACCGTTTGGTCGCGACCCACCGTTCATATTGCAACTCTTTCGCCAATTCTTCGCCTTCGCCGCAAACCCACCATTTCCAACGCGCTGTATGACTTCGCGGGAACACACAGAGAACCCAATCTCGGTCCGCAGCATCACTTTCCCTGAATGAGAAAATCTTATTGGGAACATCGCGCCATTTTGGGTTTGAAGCAAGCCATGTTGTAATGATGATGCAAGCCACAATCGCTACTAACTGATTTCATAACAACAAGATGCCCACACTATTAGCCGACCGTATACTGCGATGCCGAAGGGCCTTGTACTCCTTGGTTACCAATTCTTCCGATTGTCGATTGCGTTGCGAGTCTCGAACCGGGCACAATAGAGGCCCTTCCCTGTGACCGCAATGTCCTCACCTGCCACCAAATCGCGCAAAAAAGGACTCGATGAGGATTCCTTCCAGAAACTTCTCGCTGCTGCGTTTGTGGTGCAGGAACACAACGACCGGGGAAAAAAGCTTCCACAAGACGAACTCGAAGACTCAACCTCTGATCAATCTTCCGACGAGCTTAACGACATCATCGTGGAATCGCGTCCCGCCTACGCGTACGTGATGGAAGAAATTGTAGCGACGCAACACCAGATCCAGACAAGACGGCTGGAGTTGCAGCAGGCCATGGCGCTGATCGTGGAGCGTCTACTTCCCATCGCGCACGCGGACGGGGCCGCCATCGCCTTATTGGAACCTGACCTGTCGGAGATCGACTACCGCGTCGCCGTCGGGCGTTCTTCAAAATTAGCCGGACGCCGCATCAAGACCGAGGAAGCTCTCTGCTCCGAGAGTGTGCGCAACGGAGCGACGCTCCAGTGTGTAAACACCGCCGACGATTTCCGGGTCGATCAGAAGATCTGCAATGAACGCGGCGCGCGCGGAATCATCGCCGTTCCCGTTTACCGAGACGAAGCTGTCGCCGGCGCGCTCGAACTGATTTTCACAAAGCCAGGCGCCTTCCTCGATCACGATGTCCGCACCTGCCAATTGATGGCTGGCATGGTCACAGAGGCGCTCGACCGAGCCGCCGACGTCGAGTTCAAACAGGCCCTAGTGAACGAACGAGCCACCATGCTCGAAGCGCTCGAAAAATTAAAGCCACAGCTCGAGCGCATGGTGGAAACAACCGCCGTCCCTGTCGAACCAATAGACTTCAAGAGTCTTCCATCGATATGTTCAGCGTGCGGCGCCACCTTCGGAGAGAAAGATCTGAAGTGCGTGCACTGCGGCCTCCCGCGTGACTCCCGGGTCGGAAACGATACGCAAAGCAAGCTCGCCTCGGCGGTTCGCAAAAATGGCACAAAACCATCTGCAACCAAAACAGGGCAATCCTCCGACAACCCGGCTAAGAATGCTGCGGCTCCCGAGACGCCATCAAACGCAAGCCTGTTGCCAGCGCCAGGCCGTTCCCTCCACGATTCTGATTCGCAACAGGCTGATTTCGGCATCGACCAATTGACCAGTGATGAAGAGTTTGAAATCCCCTCGAGCGTGATCGACGAACTCGAAGCGAGCCTCCGCGAATATGATCCGGACCGTCTGGTGCCCGACCATCTGGCGAACGATGCCGAATCACTCGAAGCCACTTCTTTCAATCCCGAACTTCACAGTGATGACTTGTTGAACGTTGACGTGGAAGACACGTCTGACGCAGCCTCAGCGGAAATCGAACATGAGGAACCCACACCTGCGGAGCTTGTCGATGGGGCTGCGGGAGACGTAGCAGAGGGAATGGAGCTCCGCATCATCCCAACTGCGCCAACAGAAGACGCATGGACCTCCGCTTCAAAAGCGAAACTGTGGCTCGACTCCATCACGGATCCGCACGCGCGCACCGCCTTGGCGCGCTTGATCAAGCATCGGAAGGGTGAGATTTACCTGGGCGCTGCCGTCCTGATCGTGGGCTTTGCCGTCTGGTGGAGCGTCTGGGGCGGTGGTCCTTCATGGAAGGATTTCACCAACTCATCGGCTGGCACCGCGACAGCAGATGGAAGCTCAGCGGCAACTCGTCGTCGCCCAAAGCCACAAGAACCCGAACTCAGCCTGTATGAGAAGTTCCTGATCTCCATCGGCCTCGCTGAAGCGCCGCCTGCGCCTGTGAATCTTGGAAATCCCGACGTCAAGGTCTGGGTCGATCTTCAAACAGGCTTGTACTACTGCCCGAACGCTGACCTCTACGGTCACACTCCCAAAGGAAAGTTCACCACCCAGCGGGACGCCCAACTCGACCAGTTTGAGCCTGGATATCGTAAAACTTGCGAATGACCAACCCATCTTAGTGGGCTAGATAAACACCGGATTGACAACTTTCCCTGGCGAGCGTGGAATGTTATGAGCTACGCATATACGGGAGAGTAAAGCTTGCCGTATCCATCTGAGAAACAATCTGCGGATCGGAGCAGCATGCCGAACCCAGAACTAAATCCCATGACCAATCCGACCCTCGGACGCCATCTTGGTCGATGGGCTGAAGTGTATTTCACCACCCCCGCTGAGCAGCGGGAGCAAGCGGTTCTCGAACTCTTAAGGGCGCTGGAGCACGAAGAAAGCGAACATCCAGAACTAGCCATCGCGTCGGAGGATCGCGGTCCTTCCTTATCCGAAGCCGAAACTTCCGATCACATAGCAGCCCTTGAAGCAGCTGTCCGCGAATTCGAAGTACCTTCTACGATTGTTCCAGAGCGAGAGGTTTCAACTGACGTATGTCCGGTCTGCCAGCATCTGAACTTGCCGGATCAGTGGTATTGCGGCATGTGCGGCTACCGTCTGAAGGGTCCGATCGACAATCAAACAACGACGCCCCCGCGAACCGCGACTCGAATCCCCGAACGCCCCGAGCCCACTTTCGAGCGCGAAATCGAAATGCCGATGGCGCTGCCATCATTTTCTGTTGAACCATTCCGCGAACCGGAAACCCAGACGGTCCGCGATATCGATCGCAGCCCTGTGTGGCCCTTGCATGTCGAAGATGAGAGCAGTGGATCACGATCAAAATGGATGGCACTCGTTGCGTTGCTGGCGATCGGGGCAGGCGTCTACCTCTATCAACGCCGTCCATCAACCCCCACGCCCTCACCGACAACCACTGCCTCACCCGCGCCCGCTGCGGCCAGCCCCGCCCTGGCGCAGGAACCGCCCCCATCCGAAACTACACAGCAATCACCAGCACAGCCATCACCAGCGCAGCAACCACCAGCGCAACAGTCGCCCAGGCTGGATGAATTGCCGCCCCAGCCGAGCCCTCAAACGGCCGCTAGCGAGCCCGCGAAGGACGTGGTCACTTCTGCGCCCCGGGTACGCGCTGTCGCCCCAGTACCGACTCCCGCCCCGCAAAATGCCGGCCTGAAAGCGGGTGCATGGGTAGACAGCGGCAATGAGGAACTCGCCAAAGCCCAAGAGCTGTTGACTGGAAGCGCAGCAAATCCCGCACAGGCGTCGGTTTGGTTATGGAAGGCGGTTAGCAAGAACAACGTGCCGGCGGTATTGATGCTCGCAGATCTCTATGCTCGCGGAGATGGCGTCCCTCGCAGCTGCGATCAGGCGCGTATCCTCTTGACTGCGGCTCTAAAGCGGGGTGCTTCGGAAGCTGGGCAAAAACTGCGGGACCTGCAGAGTTCCGGTTGTTCTGGGCGTTAGATCAGATTAATTGATTGCGGACCGTCGCGAGACGAAGTGGCGCGTGCAGCTTAATCGACGGTCGTAGATTCTGCGAAACCTGCTTCTTCCAGATTCATGAGGCTGTGTTCCCACGCCTCCAAACCCTCAGAAGCTGACTGCTTGCTCGAATTGGCGCGCTTCGTACCAGAGTGCGAGTTCGACGCGGTTCCAGAGTCCGAGTTTGTCGTAGATGACCCGAAGATAGTTTTTGACAACGTGTTCGGTTGTTCCGATTTCATCGGCGACTTCTTTGTTTTTGAGCCCCTGGGCGACGAGCTCAATGACTCGCTTTTCTCGGGGATTGGGTTGACGTGTGCCGTAACGTTCCGCTCCGACCATTGCTGCCTCCGATACAAGAGTGTCGCGAGTTTGACCCGCTTGATCCCACTAGTAATGCCGAACCGCAGAAAGAGCCTGTTGAAATGCGCCTTCACTGTTCGCCGTGCCATATTCAATTGCTTGGCGATATCAGCGTTGTCGCATCCCTGCAAAAGCAACTCAACGATTTGCTGTTCGCGTCGACCCAGACGGATCGTCTGATCGCTCATGGTTCCCCCCTTTGGATCTAAACCAGCGCCCAACCGGGGGTCACCGCCCGGCCCTTAACTGCATGGTCTTGCACCTACCCTGTGTGGGTTGCTACCAAAATATGTAGCACTCGTATTGCCAAGAAGCAGCAGGGGTTGCCGATTTTCCGCTCTTGTTTCTCGCTGTGAGACAACACAAATGCCACGCCACACCGAGATTCTGCACACGTAGGTAAAACACCTTAGGAGAAAATTGCCCTTTTGTGTGCAACCCGCGAGAACTAATTACATAAGGCATTTAGCGGAGAAACCTCTAGTGGAATGATCACAGATGGTCCCAGCATCGATGACCACGGGCCGAAAACCTACGAAAACACGATCCTCCGTCACCCATTGCTTCCCGAAAAATATTCGGGCACGCAAGGCGAGAGCCATTTGCCCTTACAATCAACTGCCGAATTGCTGTCACCACCCCTATGAAATTGTCAGTCGTCATGCCCATCTACAACGAGAGGTCCACTCTCGAGGAAGTTGTCGCAAAAGTGCTTGGTGTTCCGTTGGAAATCGAGCTGATTTGCGTCGACGACGGCTCCAGTGACGGATCCCGCGAAATGTTGCGCGACCTGACCCTTCAGTATCCGCAGATGATCGTCATTTTGCAGCCACACAACATGGGGAAAGGTGCTGCGCTTCGACGCGGAATACAGGAGGCCAGTGGCGACTATGTGGTCATTCAGGACGCTGATCTGGAATACGACCCTGATCAGTACCCTCTACTGCTGGAGCCTCTCCTCGAAGGAAAAGCCGATGTTGTTTTTGGATCGCGCTTTCTGGGAGGTGGTCCTCATCGCGTTCTATATTTTTGGCACTTCGTTGCCAATTGGACGCTCACGTTTTTATCGAATTGTTTCACCAACATCAACCTCAGTGACATGGAGACTTGCTACAAATGCTTTCGGCGCGAAATTATTCAATCAATTCCCATCGAGGAAAATCGATTTGGATTCGAGCCGGAAATTACCGTGAAGGTCGCAAAACGTCACCTGCGAATCTACGAGGTTGGCATCAGCTATTGGGGACGCACGTACGAGGAAGGTAAGAAAATTGGCTGGAAGGACGGCGTGCGCGCTCTTTGGTGTCTGGTTAAATACTCAATTAAAGAACCTGTATACCGAACACCTATCGGTCCTACCAATATCGAACGCGCACAATAAATAATTGATCTCAGTTATCTAGTGTCGCGCGTGAAGAGTAGTTTTTTTAACACCACCATTGCCGCCGTGGTTTCCTTGCGGGTGCTGCGGCTTGAAGTCGATCGGCGCATTCTTGTTCGCGCCTGCGGGCTCTGCTTTGTACTTGGCAGGAGCGGGTGCTTTCACCTTTTGCGGCTTCGCCCCAGCGGTCTTCGACGTCTGCTGTTCAAGGCGCTTTAATTGCGCTTCGCTCCCGTTGGCTCCCGCGCCCGCCTTCGGCAAAGCGACTGGCGCAGCTTTGTGCTCGGCCTGTTTGGGATGATGATTTTGCGCGTGCGGTTTTTGCGCTGCCACTGTGCCTGCGAGACCCATCACCATCGACGCAACTATCAAACTACGCATAAAAAGGCTCCTCGGATCGTCCCCAAACCACCCCTCTAGTTTAAGCGAACGATCGCCGCGAAGCGACATATTCATGACTCCTCGCTAACGTCATGAAATAAAGCCCATTTACTCGCGCCCACTGGCCTCATTTCGGAGGCTGTAGCATCTCCATGGCCCAGATCGCAGCCGGCCTCATATACATCGATGCTCTGAAATTTCCGTCAATTTCCCAAGCTTCGGGCGTACGAAACCAATAGCCCTTGGTCTGATAGGTCACGTTGTATACGCCCCACGCGGTGCGATATCCCTCATCCTTCATCCCGTCGCTCAACATCAGCGCCGCAACACTGAAGGTCGTCCCTCCCCAAACCTCTTGCACCTGTTCGTTCGACTTGATGATTGTGCCATCGGCCGCAATCCCGTTCACTGCGCCCATTTCGCCGTTCGCAAACTTCATTACGTTGAAATCGAAAATCTTTTTCAACGCTTTGTGCTGCATGTCCGATGAAACAATCTCACCGAGACCAGTCGCGTTCGCGTACCATTGGCCGGCAAGCTGATCGGCTTGAATGTTGTCTTTGTATTCGCTGTCCGTGTCGTAGCGGAAATACTCCCCATTCCAAAGCTTCTTGATATAGCTCGCCTGGCCTTTCGCGAACAGGTCGTGATACTTCTGCACCGATGCGCCGTCACCCAACACCTTTCCGATTTCCTCTGCCGCTCGTAACGATGCAAGCCACAGTCCGCCGCTGTACGCACTCTCTCCGCGCACGATCCACACGTCATAAGTCTGGTCCGGATAGCCGTCGTTCTCAGGCACGCCGTCGCCGTTGCGGTCATACTTCTGCAGGTAGTCCATGGCCTCTTTCACTGCGGACCAGGTATCCGTAAGAAACTTCTTGTCCTTACGCCCAGTGAATACGTAGTCGCGATAGATCATCAACACAAACTTGCTGTTCAGGTCCTTCCAATCATTCGTGTCCTGCCAGCTGAACTGGTTCACTTTGAAAAACGGATCTTCTTCCGGCGCACCCAAGTCATGTGGGACTGCGCCTTTTTTCTTGCGCAAACGGAAAATCAATTTCTTCTCTTCTTGCGTCTTCCAGTCCCAGATAAGTTTCTCGTCTTCGAGTTTCGGAACAGTCGCGGCGAATTGCCGAAGTTCCTGCTTGTCAACGTCAGGCCAGAACTTCAACAGCGGCATCGACCCATAGAAGCGAACATCTAGCGTCGAGTAGTACGGATAGTCATAGCATTCCAAAAAAGAAAACGTGTGCGGCGTCTTCGGATCGGATCCCACCGGCCGCCCCCAGAACGAGCCGCCGTCCGCCAAAATATAGAGTTCGTTGAACAGCGCCCCGCGGTACCAATCCGGACGTTTTTCATCCGACACGTAAGGCGCCTGCCAGGCATCAATGGCATCACTCCACGCCGCTGCATTTTTTAGAGCCTCGCTCGCAATCTTGAGTGCGTTGATACCGTTCGTGCCGTAAAAGTCCGTGTAGTGCCGATACCAGCGGCGTCCCGTTCCAAATTCAATGATCGGAAGGTCCCACGACACCACCATGGGCACAACTTTCTTCTCTCCGGGCTTCAAGGTAAACCGCACGGCGATGGCGCCCGCTAGGGTCTCTCCGCTGCTCACCCAATTTGCACTGTCATTCGCTAGACGTCCATCTTTCGAAAAAGGCGACCACACTTCGTTTCCACCCCGATCGGGGATGTACGTTGTCTGATAAGAAACCTCAACCCCAGGGCTCTCCAACGTTGCAATGGCAAACTGTCCATCCCAATCGTCGCTCACGTTGCCTGGTCGAAGCCGATCAAACACAACCGCCTTGACCGTGCCACCGGCTCCAGGCTCGCTCACGAAGTGATTCTGATTCCCTGCATTGGTCCTGCCGGCAAAATCGCGCGAAGGAAATCGCAGCCATCCCAGCATGTTGGTCCAGGAAAATAAAACGCTGACCGTGACGTTCTGCTTCGTCGGGTTCTCCGCATGCCAGCGATAGACAGCGACCGGATAACTGGACTCGCGATAGTTATCGGGCAGCACCGGCGAAAATTGCTCGAGCGTTACATTGGCAGGAAGCTTGTCCCATCGGTACTCGTACCACGACTTCGGATAGAGCGCGTAGTAATTCCCCGCCCCCACCGGATAGTCCCATTTCCAACTGCTAAGCGCCGACCCCTTCGGATGGCCAGCTAGAAGCGCTTGTGCGACGCCCTCGGTTGCGCCCTCTGCCTTTTCATAAATCGCAAACTGATTCGCATCCACGGTTTCGTATTTGTGGACGCCACCCTTCAAATGCCAACGGGAAAAATCACCGCGATATGTCCGTGAAAATGTCCCAGCGCCCAAGCCTCCAACCGGCGCTCCCTGCCAATAGCCATCATCGATCATGCCGTCGAGCGCGGGCTTTTTCGTTCCAGCATTTGCGAGAGGCTCACCAATGCCGCGCTTCCAGGCAACTTTAGGGATTGCGTCTCCAGCGAGAGCCGCGATGGATGTAAGAACAACAAACAGAAGAACCGCATGCCGAGTCCAACGGAACTTCATGCCGCCTCCGAAGAGTTCCAGATTGTCGAGAGACACGATCGAAACAGATGGCCGAATCGACTTTAGAAAATCGTTATTGCACTAGCATCGTAACCTGCAGCAGCCAGAAAGAACAGGTGTTTTTTAGGAGTTAGGACCGATTTGGGATGGTTCCACACAACGCAGCCGCGCCCGCGATTCCAGAGTCTTCTCCATAACGCGCCAGGACCATCGGAATCTCGTCGAGCCACGGATTAACCACAGCGCCCTTCCAGCGTTCTCGTATTTCAGGCAGATGAGGAGCCAGCGTCGAGGACACACCGCCGCCAATAACGATCACGTCCGGCTCAATCAGATCGATAATATTTCCCAACCAATACGCCAGCGCATCCAGCGTATCCTGCATAATTTTTCTGGCGACACCGTCCCCGGCATCAGCCGCTTCTCCGACCGTGTGTCCGGTGATCTGAGACACATCGTTATTCACCAGATCGCGCAGGGCCGATTTCCCGCCGCCTTCTAACGCTTCCCGCGCTCGACGCGCAATCGCAGGACCTGAAGCGATCATCTCGATGCAGCCGCGTTTGCCACAACCGCATACCGGCCCATGGATATCGATTCCCACATGCCCACCCTCCGCAGCAGCCCCGGTGCGGCCGTGATAGATCTTTCCATCAAAAACAATTCCGGTGCCGATACCTGTTCCGACGCCCGCATAAAAAACATTCCGATACCCACGCCCAGCGCCCCATCGCGCTTCGGCCAACGCGGCCGCATTCGCATCATTGTCAATGCTGACCGGAACCGCGAAAAGCCTCCTCATGTTTTCGCCCAAAGGAAAGTTGCGCCAGCAAGGCAAATTCGGCGGATTAATAACAATCCCATTCTTAGGATCAAGCGGCCCCGGCGAACAAATTCCAATCGCCCCAACTGTCGGATTATCTCCATTCATCAACGCTCGAATTGCCATCTCCACAGACGAGATCCCCGCTGCAGCATCTCCTCGACTCGACATAGGAGCGCGCGTCTGCCGGATAATCTCACCATCCGGTGTAACCACACCGGCAGCTACTTTCGTGCCCCCAATGTCCACTCCCACCACCACTTTTCCATCCATTCCTTGCTCCTGACTCTTAGCAGATCTCTTGCTTGGCATTTCTCACTTTGGCGATACCGGAGTTTCCCCACTGGGCTGAGGAACGGTGCGAGCACTGAGCTTGCGAAATATCTCCATCTGCTCTCGCGCCTCATTGTTCATCCCGAGCTTTCGGTACGCTTGAGCAAGCTGGTAGTGATTCTGGGAATCTAACGAACCTTTCTGTATCGCGCGCTCCAGCACTGTCTTGGCCTTTTCAGCGTCTCCGAGTTGAAGATAAAACTGGCCTAGAGATGACAGCGCTTCCATCTTGTTCGGATTTCCGGCCAGTGAAGCTTCCATTTCTTCTGTCGCCTTCGGAATGTCTCCCGCCTGTTTCGCCACCATGCCGAGCATGTAGTGCCCTTCAGCATCCGCTGCGCCCTGGCCAAGCGATGCGTGAAGGTGTTCCGACGCACTCGCCATGTTGCCCAGGTTGTATTCGACAATTCCTTTTGCCAGATGCGCTCGCTTATCAGTTGGGTCCTGCGCCAACAGCTTGTCAAGAATCGGACCCGCCTCGCCCCAGTGAGCGCCACGAACAAGAACGGCGATCAGCGCTAGTCCGCTTTCCGAAGACTGTGGATCCAACTGGTACAACTCCAGCGCTCGATCGTGGGCCATCTGAAGATCATCGATCTGCATGCTCGCGAAAACGATGCTTTTTAGAACATCCACTCGGGGCGGCCCGTTTGAGAGGACCTTTTCGAGAGATGCGATCGATGCTTTCCAATTGCCCGCTGCACCATCGAGATGTGACTTCGCGATCAGTGCGTCGGCGTGGTTTGGATCCATGGCCAGCGCTCGATCCACTGTGGCGCGTGCCTGGTCAGGCTGTCCCGTCCGACCTTCCACCTGCGCCAGCGCGCTCAAAAACGATGGCGTGAACGTCTGGTGTTCTTGCGCAACAGTCAATAGCCCACGGGCATCTCCAACTGATCCCATTTTCAAAAGCGACTTCGCAAGTTGAGGAACAAGCTCCGGATTCTTCGGCGCTAGCCGCAGGATTTCGCTCACTGTTTTCTGCGCATCGGCCGCCCGACTCAAAGCAAAATAATTGCCCGCCATAGTCGGCAGCACTCGAGCGGGACGCGACGCCGGCGGTATCGTCTTGATCACGTTTAGAGACTTTTCATGGTCACCATGTTCCTGATATAGCGTCGCCAGTTGAACTGCGGCTTTCGTGGATTTCGGCTGGAGAGCCATCCGCTTTTCCATGATAGCGATGGCTTCGCCGATCCTTTGCTCATCCGCGTACAGTTGGCTCAGCTTTTCGTAGAAGGAAGTACTCTTGGGAGCTTTCTTGATGGTTTCGATGAGAAGTTGCTCAGCCTGGTGGTATTTTTTCTGATTGAGGAGGCGTGCAACCTGATCTGCGGAACTCGCTTCGGTCGTGCTTGCCGCCAGCGAGCACACCAGAACACACACGACAGTCAACGAGCTCCGCCGAATGAACCTCTCACGACATTGAGCCCAGACATTCGGGGCGGGCAATCGTAGACAATGCTTTCTGAGTTCGGTGACCGTAGCAAGCTTGAGATATAGCAGACAAACCCCGCAAGTCCGTCGTGTTCGAAGTCCTAAGAATACCCCATTTGCAAATCGATTTTCTAAGCTTTCGGATAGAATCCACTTAACGTCTGGATGGGTGTGATGCGCTGCTACTGCCTACTTCTTTTGATCGCAATCTCGCACGCGCAAACACCTCCGATTCACTTTCGACAAGCGAATTCCGATCTCCACATCCCCGTTCCCGGCTCCAACATTTCCGAAAAAAAGTACATCATTCAGCAGATGAGCGGAGGCGTCGCACTTTTCGATTGCGACAATGACGGCAAGCTTGATATCGCGGTCGTCAACGACTCCACCCTCGATCACTATCGCAACGCGGGTGGCGATCCCATGGTCACCCTCTACCATCAGGACGCCGGTTTTACTTTTTCAGATACCACGAAATCAGCCGGCCTCAGCCATCGCGGCTGGAGTATGGGAATAGCGGTCGCGGACTACGATAACGATGGGCTTCTCGACCTCTATGTAACCGGATACAACGGCAATGTCCTTTATCACAACCTCGGTGGATGCAAATTTGAAGACGTAACCACCAAATCGGGCCTATCCGTAGGTGGCTTTTCAACCGGCGCCGCTTGGGCGGATTATGACCGCGATGGCCATGTCGATCTCTTCGTGTCTCGTTACATTCACTCCGACGTTGAAAAACTGGGCGCGATCACCACCAACTACAAAGGCCTCGCCGTTGAAGCGCCCTGGGGTATGCACGGCGAATCAGACTTTCTCTTCCACAATCGCGGCGACGGAACTTTTGAAGATGTCAGCAAAAAAGCTATGGTCGATGATCCCGAGGGGCGACTGGGCTTGGGCGCCGTATGGGGCGACTACGACAACGACGGATGGCCTGATCTATATGTTGCGAATGACACCGAGCCAAACTACCTGTATCGAAACAAGCATGACGGTACATTCGAGGACATCGCGCTCTTGTCCGGTGCCGCTGTCAGTGGCGAAGGCAAAGCGCTCGGCTCAATGGGGGTCGACTTCGGTGACTTCGATCGTGACGGTCGCCTCGATATCACGGTAACGACGTTTGCCTACCAACCGGTCGAACTGCATCGCAATGTTAGCGCCGATGAATTCTCAGACGTCACCTGGACCGCCAAGACCGGACAACCAACCTTCCGATTTGTGAAATGGGGAACGGGATTCGTCGACTTCGACAATGATGGCCTTCTTGACCTGTTCGTCGCTAATGGCCATATCTATACCGCCATCGACACCTTACCCGGCGAACCCGCGTACAAGGAACCGATTCTTCTTTTTCGCAATACCGGGAAGCAGACCTTTGAAGAAATTGCTAACACCGCTGGCCTGAACGACTCCGCGCTCCAGTCCCGCCGCGGCGCGGCATTCGGCGACCTGAATAACGACGGCCTGATCGATGCTGTCGTTTTCAACCAGAACGGGCCGCCCTCCATTTTCCTGAACGATACGAAAGCCTCAGGCCACCGCGTCCTGTTCAAACTCGAGGGTACGACAAGCAATCGCGCCGCCATCGGCGCGCGTGTAACCGTCTATGCAGGAGGAGTCGCGCGCATCGCCGAGGTTCGCGCGGGCGGAAGCTACATCTCACAGAACGACCTGCGACTCCATTTCGGTTTGGGTTTAGAAACTCGGATCAGCAAGGTGGAAATCACTTGGCCGAACGGAAAACGGGAAGAATTGAAAGACCTCGCGGCCGACGCCATTTATACCATCGGCGAAGGTAAGGGTATTACCCAGACAACCCCGCTCCCCGCAGTGTCCGCCGTAAAATAATTGCGGCGTTTATTTCTTCCCCGTCGGCACAATCTTCGCTCGATCGACCACGCCACTTCCCTCAAGAACAGAATAGAACTTATCCGCTGCCAGGTTGCTTAGCGTCTCTGTCTTGCCGGATGGCCACCGGATCTCAACCGAATCGACCTTCGTCGCCGCGCCCAGCCCAAAATGCACACGGAGATCGTGCTGCGAAATATATCCTCCTCCGCTTCGCACTTCCTCCGTCTGCGTCGACGCGCCGGCGATGATCTTGATCTTCGTACCAATCGCCAGTCGATTGCTCTTCGCACCAGCAAACTCAAAGCTGACCCAGTGCGTCGTGGGCACACCCGCATTGTGCAGCAACATCGGCGCGCCATCGAGATCTTCGATGATCACATCCACGTTGCCATCATTGTCGAAGTCGGCCACCGCCAAGCCGCGGCTCACTCGCGGTTCTGTTAAGGCCGGACCTGCCTGCTTTTCCGCGTCACAAAACTTCCCGTTCTTCTCGTTCATGAACAAATTTTTCGGTTGCTTGTACCGGGCACCCGAAGGCAACGTGTCCACCTGCGGATAAACCTGCCCATTCACCGCGATCAGGTCGAGCCATCCGTCGTTGTCGAGATCGACGAAAGCTGTTCCCCACTTCACCCACGGAAGCGCGGCCAGCGCCACGCCTGCTTCATACGATGCGTCGCGAAAATCGTACTTGCCCTGGTTCACGTACAAAGTGTTGTACTCGTCCGCAAAATTCGTTACGTATAACGACGGCAATCCCGTGTGGTTGAAATCTCCGATCGCCACCCCCATCGACCCCTGCTCGGACCCATCCGCGCTAACCGCCGTACCAGATTCCAACCCGATCTCCGAGAATTTGCCGTTGCCATCGTTCTTGTACAAGAAATTCGGCGTGGAATCGTTGGCAACATAAAGATCGATGCGCCCGGTGTTGTTGAAGTCCGCCCACACCGGCGTCATCCCGTAGTAGCCACCAGGATCGTCCACACCAGTCGCCTTCGAAACATCCGAAAACGTCCCGTCCCCGTTGTTGTGGTACAGATGGTCCTGCGCACCCTTCAGACCTCGCGGACCGCACTGCACATCAATCCCGCGATACTTGCACGTCGGCGTCGATCCGAATCCCGGCAGATCATCCAGGTGAAAATCCACGTAGGCGGTCACGGCCAGATCGACATACCCATCCTGATCGTAGTCGCCAAATGCTGCGCCCGATGACCAGCTAGTCGTGTTCGCCAGCCCGGCCTGTTTGGCGACGTCCGTAAACGTCCCATCGCCATTGTTGCGATACAACACATTCGACCCAAGACACGTCACGAACATGTCAGGCCAACCGTCGTTGTTGTAGTCTCCGACCGCGCCTCCCATTGCAAAACAGGGCGTTGCGACGCCGGCCTTGTCTGTCACATCGGTAAACGTTCCGTCACGATTGTTGTGATAGAGCTCGCCGCGCGGAATTACCTTGGCCAGCGCTTGTCCAACCGTTGGTGCATTTGTGAAATAGATGTCCGGCCAGCCATCGCGATCGTAGTCAATGACGATCACCCCACCCGGCATCGACTCCACAATGTATTTCTTGTCCGGCGCCGATAAATGTTCAAACTTAATCCCGGCTTTCTTGGTCACATCCGTGAGCTGCGGCACCGTTCTGCCCTTGCACTCGCGGGATTGCACACCCGGCGGAGGCGGCGCATTCGGAGTGTGTGCTTGTCCAAACACATCGCTCCCCAGCATTAAAATGAGGAACAGTGAACAAGTGGGCCGAAAGCGCGGTCGATTCAAAGCCATAGCCTGAAGTTAGTCACTCAAGAATAGCGGGACGCGTCGTTTCTGTCTCGCTTAGGCTCCAGCCATAACTGGTGAATGTCCGATCTCGTTCGTCGCGCTTGCAAGATAAACAATGTAGAAGTAGCACAATACGGGCAGAATGAATGCGTGGTGAATGCCGATGCGGTCGGCCAAAATTCCTTGCAGCTCTGGAATGATGGCGCCTCCCACGATCGCCGCAACCAGCACAGCCGACCCCCGGCTCGTTAGTTTCCCCAACCCGTCGATACCCAGCGTGAAAATGCTTGGGAACATGATCGAATTGAAGAAGCCCACCGCGAGAATGCTCCACATCGCAACATGGCCGCTGTTCAACATGGATATCATTACCAGCAGCGCGGCTGCGCCTGCAGCGATACCAAGCACTTTGCGCGTTGAGACGCGCTGCAATACCGCCGAACCGATGAACCGTCCCACCATCGCGCCGCCCCAATACACGACCAGATATTTCGCCGCAACCTTTTCCGCGAGTCCGGCGATGTATGGTTCCTTCATGTAATTCACAAGAAAACTTCCAATCGAAACCTCGGCGCCGACATAGACAAAAATTCCGATCGCCGCCAGCACCAGATTTTTGTGCTTCCACACGCTGTCATGCAGGGTCGCGATCTCTCCGCGATGAGGTTCCGCCGATTCAATAACCGGCAATTTGTAGAACGAAATCACGAGCGCCAGCAGGAATAGCACAATGGCAAAGCCGAGATACGGAAGCTTCACCGACGAGGCCTGCTCGACCCGATACGCGTGCAATTGATCCGGATTCAATGCCGCCATCTCGGCCGCCGTCAGCAACGTTCCACTCAAGATCAAAACGCTTCCAATGTACGGTGCGATAAACGTTCCCAGTGAATTGAATGCCTGCGTGAGATTCAATCGGCTTGAAGCGGTGCGCGCAGGCCCTAAAACCGCAACATAAGGATTCGCCGACACCTGCAGCAATGTCATCCCACCGGCAAGTACCATCAACGCCCCGAGAAACAATGGGAATGACGGTACGCTAGCGGCTGGAATGAAAAGTAGCGCGCCAACTCCCATCATGCACAGACCTGTCACCATCGTGCGCTTGTAGCCAAACCACTCAATTACCTTTCCCGAGGGCAGCGAAAACAAAAAGTAGGCCGAGAAAAATGCGAACTGAATCAGCATCACTTGCGCATAGTTAAGATCGAAGATGGCTTTCAAATGTGGGACCAGAATGTCGTTCAGGCAAGTCAGGAACCCCCACATGAAGAACAACGTGGTGACCATTGCCAGCGCGCCGCCGTGTGTCTGATTGGTACCCGTGTCAGCTGCTACGCTGGTTGTCTTCACGCTCACATTCGCCATGCATGCATCTCCTGTCGTTGCGCTGTCGCGAGCTATCGTGGCTAGCCGCGAAGATAGTGGATTCGTCCCCAAAGGGCAACACCTATCGTCGCCGAAAGCCCACAGAAAATCGGTTTTCTTGCACAAAACCCGCTATAATCCGCGCGCGGACAGGACAAAGAACGTAGCCTGGTCCACCGCCCGCTAATCCGCCGCGGATATCTTAGAGGTCTCCATGTTCCGTACACTTCGTCTTACACTCTGTTGGATTTCCGTGCTGACCTCCATCGCCTTCGCCGCCCCACCCACATCCATCGACCTTCACTCCGGATGGAAATTCCGCGCGCTCGAAGCTTCCTCCGACCATCCCGGCATGGATCAGTGGCGCGATGCTGAAGTCCCAGGCTTGGTTCAAATGGACCTCCTGCGCAATAAGCAGATTCCCGACCCCTTCTACCGCGACAACGAGAAATCCCTTCAGTGGATCGGCCTCACCGACTGGGAGTACCGCACTGAGTTCAATGTCGACGCCGCCACTCTCGCCCGCACTCACGTTGACCTTTACTTCGCCGGCCTCGACACCTACGCCGACGTCTATCTCAACGACAGTGAAATCCTCAAAGCCGACAACATGTTCCGTTACTGGCGAATCCCCGCCAAGGACAAGCTTCATGCCGGCGCCAACACCTTGCGCATCGTCTTCCATTCGCCCGTCAAGCTGATGTTGCCGAAGGTGAAGGCAATGCCTGTCCGCCTGCCCACCGTCGGACAAGTCCAGATCGTCAGCGAAGAAGGCGTCGCCACCGATCCCTACACTCGCAAAGCCCCATACCACTACGGATGGGACTGGGGCCCCCGCTACGTCACACTCGGCATCTGGCAGCCCGTCAAGCTCATTGCGTGGGACGATCTCCGCATCGACAATTTCCACATTCGTCAGCAGCGCGTCACCAAAGACGAAGCAGAGCTCTCCGCAGATTTCGACATCGTCGCCACCACTTCATCGCAAGTCACCTTAGCTGTTCAGCACGACAACTCCACCGGACAAGCACCCAACTCGAAACCAATCACCGATCAGACCTTCCGCCTCGACCCGGGCACAAACCATCTCTCCCTCCCCTTCCGCATCGCGAATCCCAATCGTTGGTATCCGAACGGATACGGCCCCCAAACGCTTTACAAGTTTTACGGCACTCTCTCGACCGGCGCTGGCCAGAAAGCCACAGTTCAAGACCACGCCGAACTCCGCACCGGTCTTCGCTCCATCGAACTTCGCCGCGTAAATGACCAATGGGGGAAAAGTTTCACCTTCGTCATCAACGGCATCCCGGTCTTCGGCAAAGGGGCCGACGTCATCCCCTTCGACAGTTTTTCTTCCCGCGTAACCCCCGCCCAGCATCGCCAGACCTTGCAGTCCGCCAAAGACGCGCACATGAACATGATCCGCCATTGGGGCGGCGGCTATTACGAAACCGACGACTTTTACGACATCTGCGATGAGCTCGGCATTCTCGTCTGGCAGGACTTCATGTTCGGTGGCGCCATGGTTCCCGGCGACCTTCCGTTCCAGGAAAACGTTCGCGAGGAAGCGACCCAGCAGGTCAAGCGGCTCCGCGATCATCCAAGCATCGCGCTCTGGAGTGGCAACAATGAAGTCGAGACCGGATGGCGCTACTGGGGAGACCGCGTCTACTTCAAAGAAACCCTCACCCCGCCTCAGCGCGAACGCGTATGGCAGGACTACGTCGTCCTCTTCCACGACATCATCAAGAGTGTCGTTGCCGACTACGGCTCTCCCGTTCCCTACTGGCCCAGTTCGCCCTCGGCAAATTTCGAAGACGATCCCGGCGGTCAAAAAAATGGCGACATGCACTATTGGTCTGTCTGGCACGCACTCGAGCCCATCTCCGAATACACCAAGCAGTTCCCCCGCTTCATGTCGGAATACGGATTCCAATCGTTCCCGGAAATCCGCACCGTTCGCCGGTTCACCGAGCCCGGCGACCTCGACATCATTTCGCCCGTCATGCAGAACCACCAGAAAAATGTCGGCGGAAACGAGCGCATCCGCACCTACATGTTGCGCGAGTATCGCGAGCCCAAAGACTTCGAGTCGTTCCTCTACGTAAGCCAGGTCCTGCAAGCGGAAGCGATCAAAGTCGGGGCAGAGCATCTCCGCCGCCAGCGTCCGCGCACCATGGGCTCGCTCTACTGGCAACTGAATGACTGCTGGCCCGTCGCATCCTGGTCGTCTATCGACTACTACGGCCGCTGGAAGGCCCTTCATTACTATGCGCGACGCTTCTACGACGATGTCCTCGTCTCGCCCTGGGAAGAAAACGGAACGCTGTCGGCTTACGTAGTTTCCGACAAACTGCAAAAACTATCCGCCGAGCTCCGCGTCCGCGTCTTGGGTTTTGATGGCAAGACTTTCCTCGACAAGCGCCAGCCCGTCGACATTCCTGAACTATCCAGCAAAATCTATGCCACGTTCCCCCGCACCGATCTCTTAAAAGATACTGACGCCCAACACGCGTTCGCCGTCGTCGACTTGGCCGCCGAAGGAAAGCTGATTTCGCGCAACGTCTGGCTCTTCGACCGGATACGAAACCTCGCGCTCCCCGCTCCCGCCATTCAGGCTGACGTCACAGGCGCCGATGGAAACTACACGCTTCGCCTGCAATCGCCCGTTCTGGCGCGACACATCTACGCGACCTTCGGCGACACGGACGTCGAAATCTCCGACAACTATTTCGACCTCCTGCCGAACGAACCAGTCACGCTTCAGTTGAAGAGCAAAGCAAGTTTGGATGAGATCAAGCGCGTCATGAAAATCCGCAACATCACAGATGCGTTCCCGAATGAAATCGCTAAAGGTGAGAAAGCTAAAGAAGAAAAGGAAGCCGCAACAACACAAACAACGCCCCAACAAGCGCACTCAAACTGAGATCGCACCAGGAATAGCGAACGCTAAGCCGCCTTTGCGGGCCCCTCTGGCCGCCAGGAACCACTCTCCCCCAACTCCATCATCCGCTGCATCGCCCAGTAGCGTGCCTTCGCTTCCCGCAATGCAACCCGCCGTGTCTCTGACATCGTCCACATCGCGGAATAGTAGGCAACTTGCCCCTTCAGCGCAGTGTCCTCGCCTTCACAGTCCGGCTCATAACCCAGCGAGCCCATCTCATCCCGAACCACACTCTCGATCAACCTGATTTGTCTCGGAGACAGCACCTTCCTCCAAGCCTCGGCCCGGCTCGCATCCATCGGCTTGAGAGTGAGCGCGTGACGAGTCGGCAGTTCACCACTCGAGGTCTTCCTCATGAACTGTGCCGCTGTCTTGTGAAATTTCAGCAGGTCGGGCACATACTCGAGTCCCAGGAACGCGCAGACGTCTTTTAAAGTCGACTCGGGTGACGTCACAAACTGCTCATGCCGCACCAGCAAATACGACGGGGATGGTTCCTTCATTTCCAACTGGTGCACCCGAACGGCCCGCGACCAGTATCGGGCTGCCACGTAAATCCGCCAGTCCGTAAATGCTCCGTCCGTGAACGCCTGGATCGTCGAACACACCGTGCCCCGCGGATCGCGAATCATGTGAATCACACGCGACTGCGGGAAACACGAGCGAATCGCCGCAAGCCGAAAAATGTGGGATGGGGTCTTTTCTCCCCAACGCGCCTTGTGCTCGCGGGCCGCGATCGTGCCCAGAATGGTGTTCAACACTTCCGCGTAATTTTGCGCGCGCGACAATCGATGCTGCAGACTCTGTTCCTGCATCAACTCTTTGTGCGGAGTCTGGTCGGCGACTATATGGTGCCAGTGACGTACAAGTCGCCGCAGTTCGGCCGCGTCAGATGGAACGCCAAACCTCCGGTGCGACAGAAACGCCTGTGTCTCGCCATAAACCCCAAGCGAGGGATGCATGTTGAGTGCGAGTTGCATCGGCGTCGTGCCCGACCGCCCAGCGCCCACAATAAAGACCGGGGAGATCTCCCGGACCTGCCCCAACGGCATCGACTTCCATTTTTTTAGTTGGATCAACCAGATCTTCAGTCCGCACAAATCGAGCCAGCAACCGCTGGATCAACTTGCGTCGGACTGCCCCCTCAAGCACCCGCGCAAACAATTGTTTCGATCTGAAACAAGAAGGTCGAGCGAACCTCGACCAGGAGACAAACCGAGGGAGTTCTTCTTAACAAAGTCGACTGCAGTTTAAAGCGAGGAGATTTGAACGAAGACCTACAGAATCGGCGGATGAAATCACGCACCTGCATTCATTCGCGACAGGGGAAGTTCGACACAGAATCGCCGTGCCGGCTAAGGCGATGGCTGCAAACAACAGGCTACTCAATACCTGGGATCTCAGAATGGTGGGCGCTAGATCAACAAATGGCGAAATACAAACGGCCAAAACCACGAACAGCAAAAACAGCCCCACCCCGATTTTCGATGTGCCCCTCATTGGCTGCAACTTTAGTAAGATGCGCGCCCAAATTCAAGCGAATTCGCCCCTCCGGCGCCTGCCCCCTACCTCGTCCACGTCGTACTGTTGTCCCAATAAATCGTGTTCCCGTCGCGGCTGATCGTGCCGTGGACTGTCGTTCCCGCCCAGTTTGTCGTCAGATGCCAGCGCCCGTCCGTATTCCCAGTTCCGCTGTCGCCTTGTTCGTTCGTTAGCGACAAATTTCGTTTTTTCTGCCGTATGTAACACGATTTCGAATGGTCGCCGCCGCGGTACCACGTGCCGTCCACATTCGGGTAATTACGCCCTCCGCCTCCGCCGCCGCCCGAACAGCGTGCCCAATAAGTGCCGTTCGACCAGTTGATCCTCGTTCCATCCTGGCTCAGCGTTCCTTGCACAAATCCCCACTGGTCCGCGCTCACCACATTCTGGTCCACGCCAATGTAGTGTGCCGAAGACGTGCTCCCGCTTTCGTTGGTAAACGTCAGGAAGAGTCCATTCATGGAAACGGAGCATTGCTTGGCAGGGTCTCCCTGCGCGCACCATGCGCCCAGAAATCTCGAGGGCGGCTGCCCCGGCATCTGTGGCGCGGACGCCGCCTTGCTTCGGACACTCACCACCGCCACAATCGCTACGCACAAAACACCGATCGCAAGGAAGTACCGTTCACCCTTGTGTGTCCCCATCGAAATCCTCACTAGAATCCCAGGAAACGCAACGTCATGCGTTCCGTTTGTTCTTAAAAATGTTCTTAAGAAATGTTCTTAAGAAAGTGTGTTCCGAAGAAAGTCGTTCCGACCATTCCTGAAAATGTTGACGCGATCGTATACGCCACGACTATTTGCACCCTCCGACGCCCGGTCTCGATCGCGTGGATCACGCTTCGGTAAAGTGTTGTCCAACCTGACAGCGTACCCATCCTGCACTTGCTTGCCGTCCAATCGAATCGATTGCAGCACCATGACCGGCTTCGTTTTTGCGCTGGTCACGCTGTACCAGTTGTTGGTTGATTCCGTATACACCGGACCGCACCGCGCCAGTTTGACATCGTAACCCTGCGCCCGCAACAGTCCCAACACATCCTCTCCACGCGGATGCAGCCCTCCCTCGTCCAAATACACCGTCAGCGGTCGCGCCTGCGTGCCACTTGCAATCAGGCTGAACTGGCGCTGCGCGAGCGCGGTACTTCCGCTCTTGCTGTACGGATTTGGATCGGACTTATAGGTAACCGGGTTCTTCTGGGGAGCTGTCGAATACCATTTCGAATTGGGCAGCACCTTCGAGATCGACGCCCAGTCGGCAGGAGAGCTCGTCGCCATTGGAAAAAACGCGATCACCGACTGCGCCACCAATTCCTGCGGGCTCGACGTCGAAACCGGCTTGCGCGCTTCCGCTCCTCCCGAACATTGTTCCGAATACATCGCCAGTTGCTTGGGCTGCAATTGCGGCAAGTCGCCGCCCAGCGTCAATTGAAAACCCTCACACGGCTTGCCATTGCAGGATGACTGCACCGAGAACACGCCCGGATTCGTGCTCGCGCTCTTCAGCCTGTACCAGTTCGTCCCGCCCGCGCTTCCCTTCACCGGACACCGCGCCAGCTCGGCCGTTAGCCCCGCCCGCTTCAACGCAGCCAACACCGCCTCTTCTCCCATCGGCGCATCCTTGCCGCGAAAGTACAGGTTCGTCACAAACGATCGTGCGCCGCTTGCAATCACCATCAGGTTGCGCTCGCCAAACATCACCGTGCCCTGGCGCATGAAGCAACCTCCATCCGGCAAACAATTCTGCAGGCTCTTTGGTGGAAGCGGCGCCCACTTGATCCCCGGAAGTTTCTCGACCCCGCTCCAATCCGTGTTGAAGCTCTTGCCAAGAGCAATCTTGACCGATCCCGCAAGTTGATCTTCAGGGCCCGCTCCATAAGCTGGAGATACGGCCAGTGCAATTGCAAAACAGATTGCGGCCAGAAATGGTTTGCGAAGCATGCGCGCCCCCATCGAGTGCACGCAAGCTATCACATGCGTTTTCGAGAGAAAAGCAATTTTCTAAAAGATCAGAAACAAGTGTAGGAGTACTGCCTTTGGGTCAGCGTACGCTTCGGTGCGATGCATTTAACGCTTCTTTTGGAATCGACACTTTCCGGTCCAATTGCCCCTCAGACTTCCTTTCTCGCAGCGTGACAGCGTACAGCAGCCACGTCAGGCCCGAACACGGAGTCGCAATGGCGAAAGTTTGTAGCCACGAAAATGATGAAAATGGCCAAAGCTCATGGCTCATAGCTGGCCACAAATAACAGGCCCAAATTCCGTAGTGCCCAACCAAAATTAGCACGCCCCACCCGATCGGATTTTTCCACCGCACCGCGATTTGAAGGAAAACATACGCCAGAGTAGCCTCGATCCCCAGGAACCAAAAGCCATTCTGCCCCGGCCAAGCGGGGTAGCCGTTCTACCAATGGTCGGGAGGCCCCCCAATCAAGATCGCAGCGATCCACAATGCCGGCGCTGCTGCCAATGCGAGTGCGCACGCGAGCGGGTCGAGAATCGCGCGATGTAGCGGACGGGGGCCTGCTCGAAGAAGAATCAGAAGCAAAAAAACAATGGCTGCGCTTCCGAGCATTGTTCCAACGAATTGGATCCTCACCCAAGCGTCGTTGTTCTCTTGTAGACCCAACAACTTGTCTGCCCACAAATGGAAACGTTCAGCTAGCCACTGTTGACGAGGCAAGTCAATGTAGGTGCGCAATGCAAAGGCGGTTGCAAGTCCTATATTCAGCGCAAACAAAATCTCATGTAGCAGTCGCAGTGAGTCGATATTGTTCGGTATTTGTTTCACGATGTTTAGTGGCTTTTCAACAACTTCTTGGCTTACTGAACGTGCGGACGAACTTCTTTCGCTTCCACACGTCCCCTACCTTCGAGAACATAGGAGAACTGGTCCGCCTTCAGATCCTTTGTTGAAATCTTCTCCACTGCCCCCGACGGCCACCGGATCTCGACCGAATCAATCTTTGTAGCCGCTCCTAATCCGAAATGTACGCGGAGATCATTTTGCGAAAGATAACTTCCTCCGCTCCTCACTTCTTCGGTTTGCGTCATTCTCCCAGCCGTAATCTGAACGCGCGCGCCAATCGCCAGCCGGTTGCTCTTCCGTCCCTGCATCTCAAAACCGATCCAATGATTCCCGCTCACGCCGCGGTTTTGCAAAATCATCGGCGCGCCATCCAGGTCTTCGATCACCAGGTCAATGTTCCCGTCATTAAATAGGTCTCCCGCTGCGAGCCCTCGCAGCACGCGCGGCTCTTCCAGCGCCTTCCCGGATTGCGCGGTCGCATCGCAGAATGTTCCATCCCGCTGGTTCATCCACAAGATGGATGGCTGCCTATATTTACCGCCAGTCGCCAGTTTGTCTGCTTGCGGATACACATGCCCGCTCACAGCCACCAGGTCCACCCAGCCGTCATTGTCCGCGTCAAAGAACGCCGTTCCCCATTTCACCCATGGCATCGATACGACAGCCAACCCCGACTGGAACGACACGTCCCGAAAAATCCAGTCCCCGTCGTTGCGGTAGAGAGTGTCGTACTGGTCCGCAAAGTTCGTGATGAAAATTCCCGGCCGCCCGTTGTGCTGGTAGTCGCCGATTGCAACGCCCATCGATCCCTGGATCGCACCGTCGTCGGTCAACGCCGTACCGGACTCCATCCCCATCTCCGTGAACTTGCCCTTCCCTTCATTCTTGTAAAAGAAGTTTGGCGTCGCATCGTTCGCCACGAACGCGTCGGGCATCCCGACATTGTTGAAGTCAGACCACGCCACACCCATCCCGTAAAAACCATTGGGATCATTCACGCCAGCCGCTTTACTCACGTCGGTGAATGTTCCATCGCCGTTGTTATGGAATAACGAATCGCCCGCGCCAGGCATTCCACGCGGACCACACTGTACGTCGAGCCCGCGATACTTGCAGGTCGCCGCGCTCCCGAATGCCGGCAGGTCGCTGAGTTTGAAGTCGAGATAATTCGCGACCATCAAATCGACGAACCCGTCGCCGTCATAGTCGGCAAACGCGGCACCGGTCGACCATCGCCCGTCGCGGACTCCGGCTTTCTCCGTCACATCCGTAAACGTCCCGTCGCCGTTGTTGCGATAGAGAACGTTTCCTCCGAGACAAGTCAGATAAAGATCGGGCCATCCATCATTGTTGTAATCGCCCACCGCGCCGCCCATGCCAAAACATGCGACCCTCAGGCCTGACTTTGCCGTGACGTTCTGAAAAGTCCCATCGTGATTGTTGTGATAGAGCGCCCCTGCCACCGTTTCATTCTTAAGTTGCTGCTCGACACTTGGATTGTTCGTAAAGAAGATGTCAGGCCATCCATCGCGATCGTAGTCGATCAGTATCACGCCTCCTCCCATCGACTCCACGATGTACTTCTTCTCCGGCACAAAGTTGTGGCGAAAACTGATGCCACTCTTCGCAACGACATCCTCAAGTTGTGGAATGGCACGACCCGAACATGTGACAGTCTTCGCGCCCGGAGGCACAACATTGGGCGCATGACCTTCCTGCGCCAGCGCGAAACAAGTAAGACAGAAGAAAAGAAGTAAGAATCGATGGCGCACGACTCGAGTATATCGTCGCGAGCCCGACCAGCCATCGAACCGCTGACTCGGAGTCAACTCTATCCAGCAATGCTCGTTATAACAAACAACTCGCAACCACCATCAAATCAATAACATATAGGCACTCAGAAATAGCTCCCAGCAAAGTCAATTGTTCCACGTGGAACACACTACTTCGGCAGCTTGATGTTAGGGTCCTGCTCTCGTGCGCGTCGATAACAATTCTGCGCGCTACTCTGGTCGCCGATGTCAGAATAGAGTTGCCCCGCCAGCACGAGCATCTCAGGCGGCAACTGCTGGACCACCAGCTTCCCCAGCACAGTCGATGCTTGTTGCGTGTCTTTTGTTTTTGCAAGCGAATCCGCCCAGCCATACGCCATCCTCGGATCAGCGAGGGCGCTGTCTCCAACGCGCTCGAAAACTTTCACAGCTTCGGCGTAGTTCTTGGTGGAGTAGAGAGACATCGCAAGCATCGACGCAGAGCGCTGATCGGACGGATCGGCGGCCACCACACTGCGCAACGCCCGTGCGCTCTCGTCATAGTTCTTCGACAAAAATGCAGCCAGGCCTAGATTCCGCATCAGGCCCGGTGTAGTGGCGTCCCATCGTTCCGCTTCCTGAAAATGATTTAGGGCAGACGCATACTCGCGGCGCCGCGCCTCCGATGTGGCCCAGTCGTTGTAGGCGCTGCTCAAGATGGCACGCAATTGTGTCTCGGCAGCTTCCGACTGGGCGCGAGCCTCAGGAGTCAAATGCGCGGGTTCCCACGCAGAGCTGTCCATCGGCGTCCACGGATTTGGAACAGCTCCGAGCGCGACCACAGGGGTCTGATCATGCGGAGCGCTTGTAGCAGCGGACGCTCCTGGCGCGGCTTCTGTATTCGCAAGTGCGCGTGGTCGGCTGTTCACAACCAAGTTGGTTTCCATCTCACGCGATCGCGCGAGGAGTTTCGCGCCCTCATCACGCCGGCCACTCGTCATCAGGATTCGCCCGAGTGTGAAGTAAGCGCGCCGGATCTGGAAATTGTTACGGCCTTCATCCTTCCCGGTCAGTTGAATCGCTTTTCGCAGGTAGCCCTCGGCTTGCTGGTTCGCACCCTCACCATAGGCATTCAATCCCATATAGAGATACGGTTCAGGCCAGTCCGGTTTGGCCGCGGCCGCGACTTTCAAGTAGCGGTCTGACGCTGGGAACTCTTTGCTCTCTGACATTAGATATCCCATGAAGTAGTTGCCAAAGAAATCGGCTGGATTGACAGCCACCTCCGCCAAGAACTGCTCTCGCGCCTCCGGCGTCGGAGCCCAGCCATTTTTTTCCAAGTAAAACAAACCTAAAAAATAATGTCCGCGCGAGCCCTTGGCGTCTTTCTCGATCGCAGCCTTGTACTCTCGTTCGGCATCGTCGTTAAGTTCCGCATCCTGGTACGCCCGTCCCGTGAGCACGTGCAATCCTGCATTGCTGCCGGTAGCGTCGTACATCTTTTGAAACACAGACGCCGCTTTTGATTTCTCGTTCAATTTCAAGAGTGCAGTCGCCATGGTGTAGGCAACTTCCATGTCCGACTGCAGGGCGAGCGACTTGTCGAGAGAATCAGCGGCCTGCCGATAATCTTTTTTCATCATCCAAAGTTTGCCGGTAAGGTTCCACGCGGCTGCGTTCTTCGGATCACTCTCGACAACTTTCGCAGTTTCTTTGAGTGCCTCGTCAGTGTGGCCCGCCTGTGTGTAAAGGATGGCCAGTTGCAAGTGAGTTTCAGGTGAGTCCTCGAGACTAATTGAGCGGCGGCACAACTCAGCCGCAACGGCCAGCTGCCGTTCGTTCGTGCGGAGGTCGCACATTTGGCGGATTGCGAGAGCAATGACGCGCCGATTCGCCTCCGCAACCGCGGCCGGATCGCCAGACTGCTGCGCTTCTGCGGCGGCTCCAAGGCGCACTTGCAATTCGTCGCTCTGAGGCGGCGTCTGCTGTTGAGGCGTCTGGCCGACCGCGGTGCATACACAAAGCAACGACAGGACCCCAACCCTCATTCGGCTGCAGAATGGTCGGTGCCTTAATTTCACTGCGCTCGCTCCGCTGGGCGGACAGTAGCTTTCTCTCGCTTTTTCTCTTTGATGTCGCGATAAAGAGCTAGTTCGCGGTCGGCATCATCCTTGCGGCCAATTTTGCGATAGGCCGTTTGCAGCTGGTAGTGAATGTAGTCTTTGGATGGATCGAGTTTAGCTGCGGCTTCCAGATGCTTAACGGCTTCGTCTATCTGGCCTTGATCCAACAAAACTTTGCCCATCTGATATTGAGCCTGCGCGTGTTCCGGGTGAACGTCTATCACGGATTGAAGTATGGCCAGCGCCTCCTGCTTTTGCGAAGTCTGCAAGAGTGCATACGCAAGGTTGTATTGAACATCCGGATCGTTCGGAGTTATCTTGATTTCTTCGCGGAGGGGAGCGATGGCTGCATCTGGGCGATCGAGCCTGAGCAGTGCAGCGCCCATCTTGTAGCGTGCGTGCGGAAACGCGGGATCGAGTTCAATCGCTTTCTTGTAAGCAGCAACCGCATGTTCGTAATCTTCAAGAACACTGTAAAGATCGCCAATGGACACGAGTGACTCTGCGGACTGAACCTGGGGCGTAATCCGGTTGAGGATGACGCTTGCCTTTTGTCCCTCGTTGAGTCGCACGAGCGAGTAGCTCCACGCATAGCCGAGGTTGGGATCGCTGGCAGCTGCCGGTCCGAGTGCGTCGAACTGCGTCACTGCTTCGGCGTATTGATCGGTGCGAAAAAGCGTGAGCGCCAAGCGTGCCCTTGCGGCCTCGTCTTTCGAATCGACTTGCACGGCAGCGTCAAAGGCGCGGAGTGCTTCTTTAATGTCCCCAACTTTCAGAGCAGCCGTTCCGGTGTTCCGCATGAGGCCGGGAGTCGTGGTGTCCCATTTTTCGGCTTCATGAAAGTGCTCCAGCGCTTGCGGGTAGAGTCCTTGCCGCGCCTCGGATGTGCCCCAGTCGTTGAACGCGCTGCTTAGGACGGCGCGCAACTTTGTCTCGTACTGTTTCGCGTCCTGCTTTTCTTGAGCGGTCATGGAGCTCGCGCCAAGGTTCGTTGGATCAGAGGAAGCCGTAGCATCCACCGTGGTCGCAGGTGTTTGCTGCGTGGGCACTTTCACTTGTGGCATTACGCCAGCGGCATGTTGCATGCCACCAGCGGCCATGGTTTCTGCTATCGATTCCGCACTGTTTGCGAGCGCCTTGTTTTGCAGATCTTTGGCGTGTGTTACGTATTCTTCTGCCTTCTTTTTGTTTCCCGCAATGAACTCCATTCGCCCGAGGGCGATGTATGCCTTGCGAATCTGAAAATTGTTACGCGCTTCATCCGCGCCGATGAGCTCAACCGCCTTCAGTAAATTGATTTTGGCTTCTGGATAGTTCTGTTGTTGAAACTGATTAAGTCCCAAGTACAGCCAGATTTCTGGAATCTCCGGATGGGTGCTGAGCGCTACGCGCAGATGCTGATTGGAGGGCGCGAATTCTTTCAATTCCGATTCGCCTGCGCCGAGATAGAAATTGGCGAAATAGTCTTTGGGATCATTTTTAACGGCAGCCCGAAACGCGGCCATCGACTCGTCCGACTGTGCCCAGTGATTTTGCTCGAGCAGCGTGAGGCCAAGAAAGAATTGAGCGTGGCTAGCCTTGGGATCCATCGCGATGGCGCGACGAAACTCACGAATGGCATCATCGGGATATTTCGACTCGCGGTAAGCACCCGCAAAAACGACGTGCCAGATCGCCTTGTCGCCATAAGCGCTCAGCATTTCGCGGAAAACTATTTCTGCCTTTTCTTTCTGCTTGAGCTTTAGCAGCGAATATCCGAGGGAGTACTGAGTGTTCACCTCGGGAGTGATCTTGAGCGAACGCTCGAATGAGGCGGCGGCACCCTCGTAGTCTTCCTTCGCCATCTGAGCTTTGCCCTGGAGATACCAAAGGCGCGGGTTGCCGGGCTCGGAGGCGAGAAGAATCTTCGTCTGAGCGATCGCTTCGTCTGGCCGTCCCGCACTGAGTGCTGCTGCAGATAAATTTAGATGAGCCTCTGGGACATCTTCGAGCTCGAGTGACCGTTTGTAGGCATCTGCTGCGCTTGTGAAGTTCCCCTCCAACATGCGCAGGGCACCGAGTTGGCGCAGCGCGAGAGCGGCCAGTCTCGTTCCCGCGCTGATCACCGCATCCGGATCAGTAGCTTTCGCTGCCTCCAAGGCGTCGTAACGAGTTTTGAGCTCAAGTGCAGCCGCGCCGGCCTTATTTCCAGCTGTGGGAGGAACAGGGGGCGCAGTGGGATGCTTTGGCTGGGGTTTGGCTTGACCAAACCCGAGGAGCGCTGACGTTAAAACAATCAGAATCACTGCCACGCGCAGACCGGGAGGCAAGGAGTCACCGGACGGCTGCGGCAGTTGTGCCGCACTTCTTTTTAAGGTCTTGTCCGCAAACACCTCGGCCCCTTATCTGCTCCCAATAAGAAAACGGCAGCGCCCTCAGAGGAGCACTGCCGTCATTATTTCACCAAGACTTCAGAATCAGCTAGAAGCTGATCTTGAGGCCATATTGCATTTCGCGTCCCGAACGAGTCGTAGTCTGACTCGACTGGCCGAACTGGTTGGTGGGGTTTTCCCGCGTGATGATGTTGTTGACCGGGCTGCAAGGCGCATACAGCCCTGTGCCGGGATCCGCGGGTCCGCAGTTTACACCTGAAGAAGGCGTATAGCCGAAGACCTGGTCGCCACGGAAATTCGGGTGATTGAACAGGTTGAAGAAGTCGATCCGGAACTGGACATTGACCCTCTCTCGGACTTTGAAGTTCTTGTTGAGAGAGAAGTCAGTGTTGATCTGTCGAGGCCCTGGGCAATATCCTCGCGGCTCCATGTTCGACGGTATTGTCCCAATCTGATAGCCGATGAGTGTAAATGCAGCAGGGTTGTAGATTTGGTTGCCACTGCGATCGGAATCGCAAGACACACCGGTGATCAATGGTCGAAGAGGCTCGTTGTATCCCGTACCAATCAGTGACTGCAGGCCCAGCCCACCACCGGCACGGAAGTTTGCGTCCTCGCTGATGCCGTTTTGATAAACAGTGTGGGACGCGCCGGAGGCCGCCGACGTGATTACCCCAAGCTCCCACCCACCCAAGGCACCTTGCACGAAGCTGTTCGAAGCCTTCAGGTCAGGAAGGAAGAAGGTGGCGTTCGCCACGAAAATATGTGGACGGTTGATGGGTGAATTTCCGCGATCTAACTCGGGACGAGTGAAATCGAGGTAGTTCTGCGCACCCGCGCCACCGGACGAGTTATCGAGTTGCACGTTGGAAATGGAGTGCGACCACGTGTAGGCTCCCGTGAACTGCGAGCGTTTGTAACGGGTCTTAAAGAGCACTTGAAGCGAATGGTACGTCGAGTCTCCGTTGCGATCGAAGTAATTGATCGCCTGGAAGTTTGGAAATGCGCGGAACGGCTTCTGCGCATTTGCGTCGCCGATGAAGGCTACGCACTGCCAGCTTGGAATGACACCGAAATCCGTACCTCCGAGAGTGCAATCCGAGGTTGCCGACGATGGCACAGCATTGATGTCATAGTTCGAGGTTAAGTGCGTGGACTTGTTGCCGACGTATCCGACCTGCAGAGCTGTGTCGCGAGCCAAGCTCTGTTCGAACGAAATGTTCCATTGCCATGAATTGGGAACGTCGCTGTTGGGATTGGCACCACCTGTTGGAGAAGCGGCACCGCCACCTGCGATCTGTTCCGAGCCACCAAGCGCCCGACTTAGACCGCCGTTCACCGCGAACGGAGCGTTCGCCGTTAGCCCGTTCGAGGGCGAGACACGCTCGCGCTGATAGAACTGACCGAGGCCCATTCGCAACGCGCTCTTGCCATCGCCACGAAGGTCCCAAGCGATTCCAAGACGGGGGGCAAAGAGGTGGTAGTTCTGATCACGCAAATGCTTATTCGGACCGTCGACGCCGGCGCTATAAGTTGTGCCGAACTTGGCATTCGCATCACCGCACGGATCCGTGCCGGGGACAATCACGAGTCCGTTGCAAGCATCAGACGCCGGTTTTGTAGGGTCGTACAAGGCAGGCGCAAAGTTGGACATCTGGCCATCCGGATGATACGGCGAGTAGAGCAAGGAGTAGCGGACTCCGAGATCGACCGTGATGTTCCGACGCACCTTCCACGAATCACCTACATAGAACTCGTAATCACGCCACCGCAGAAGATCCCGGACGTTGGTCGAGATTTCGGACAAGCCCCATACGGCGCCCGGCACAAGAACGTTCGCCAACTGATTGCCAGTAGGGTGGTTCGTATCCCAATCCGCGGTCCCAAAGGTTGGGCGTTCGGTGCTTGACGCGCCGTTGTCCTCGTCTTTGGCATCGCGACCGATGAACGCACCAAACTTGATGGTGTGGTTCCCTTTGACCCACGAGACATCATCTCGGAAGGTGTAAATGTCGAGCGCGTTGTTCCAAGGAGCAATCGTCCAATAATTCTGTCCGCTTCCATATTGGTTGAAACCACCCCAGATTGTCGGGATGCTGGCGGGAGCGGTTTTGGTAGCGAGGTTGGACGGATACAGAGGAATGATCGCGTCGCTGATTTGCTGTTGAAGCCCTGGGTTGGTTCCGCCGGTTGTGATGTTAATGCGGTTATTGGAATACGCAAATTCCGCATCGTTGACGATATGTCCGCCAATGGTGGAGGTCACTTTGCCGACGATCATTTTCGACGGTTGAGCCCAGTTGCCGGTCAGCGCGGGGAAGAAATCGTCGCCCCAATACACGCCGCCGGTGGGCGATGGGTTGGTCCAGGTGTCCTGCGTATAGCGGAACATGACGGTGTTCGACTTATTGATATTGAAGTCGACACGACCGCTTTCTTGCCGCCAGTTCAGCTGCGAACCTTCGGAGGCAGCCCAGTTGGACCCACCGGGAGTGGTTGGAACGATATTGGGGGAGGGATATTTGTCGAGCAGCAGACGGCCAGCTGGATCGACACTAAGTAACCGGTACTGGTTTGTTGGATCAACATCAGGTAGCCCCACGAAGTTCGGGAGAGGGGCGTTGCAATTCGATACGCCACCAGCAGCGACGGCCGCAGCGTCAGCCGAGAAATCACCAGACAATTCTTCCGCGGTGGGCACGCAGGAACTGCGCGTCAATCCACGTTTTTCCTTATTCCATTCCTGACTATAGAAGAAGAACAAGCGGTCTTTAATCGCCGGTCCACCGATTGTGAAGCCGTAATCATTACGACGAAGCACATCTTTTGTGTGCTGGCGAGCTGCAAAATATTCGGCTGCCGCAACGGCGTCATTTCGTCCGTAATAGAACGCGCTGCCGTGGAATTGATTTGTGCCGCCCTTGGTCACGATGTTGATCACGGCGCCGGACGCCTGTCCGTACTCCGGGCCATAGCTGTTGCGCAACATCTTGAACTCAGCAATCGATTCGATCGCCGGGTAAACCAAGATGGTGCGGTTCGAACCCACGTCATTATTGTTGGCACCATCTACCAGGAACAGGTTGTTCGTGGTCGGGTTACCATTGACGGAGAAATCGACGCCGCCCTGTAGGCCCTTGTTCTTGCTGTCGAAGTTATTCGCGCCAGAGACGCCCGGCGCCAGCTGGGTCAGCTGAACAAAGCTGCGGCCATTCAGCGGAAGTTCGCGTACTTGAGTGCTGTCGATGACTTCACCCAAGGCAGCGGAGTCCGTCTGCACCTGAATTGTGTTTGCGAGCACTTCCACCTGCTCGCTGGCGCTGCCCACTTCAAGTTTGACATCTACGTTCGTGATACTCGAAACGTGTACCTCTGCTCCATTTACTGTTGATTCTTTAAAGTTGGAGGACTTCGCGACTACTTTGTAGATCCCGGGTTCCAACTCCGGAGCACTGTAGACGCCTTGTGCGTCGGTGGTAACCGTTCGTGAAGCTCCGGTACCAGTGTTGGTGATGGTGACCGAAACACCGGGAACAACTGCTCCCGATGGGTCATATACAACGCCATTAATCGTTCCGCTGGTTTTCTGTGCGAAGGCCGGAACGAGCAGCAGGCTCGTCACACATAGAGCGAGCAACAACCACTTGCTAAATCGATTCATGATTTCCTCACCGTAAGCGATGCTCGTGTTTTGTTGTGCTGGACAGCCGAGCACGGCAGGTCCGAACACGTCGTTTAACGTCAAAAGAGCACAGCTTTGCCCAATCGGTTTTCTTCACCAACAAAATCGTTTATGTTGGAACCCCACGGTCGTCAATTAAGCGACGATTGAGGAAGTTTGTCAATAAAAAACTTTTAGGCCTTGTCCCTATGTCAATAATACGAAAAGACTATCTCCCGAATTCGGGAATCTGTCATGACAGGTGGGGGCAGGTGGACGGGAAAACCGTGACAGTTGTCATCTCAGCTTTGAGGGCGACGTTTGAGCGAGTGCTTAGACAGGTTCCGCGATTGCCTTCCCTTGACAAACGTGAGAATCTGAAACGCCTTTGGTCGTCCTGCCCGCTTAAGCACTGAATACTCATGGGATCACCCCGAAAAACACGAAAAAAAGAATCCACTTCAGTCACATTAAAGTCGGTAGCTGACTACGTCGGCTTGACTCCCGGGACGGTGTCCGCGGTATTGAATGACGCTCCGTCGGCACGATCGATTCCTGAACATACAAAAAAACGGATTCATGCGGCGGCTCAAGAATTAAATTATCGACCGAACTTTTTCGCGCGCACTTTGCGCAAGAAGCGCACCTACACGATTGGGATCATCGCGGAAGAAATCGGCGACGCTTACAGTTCGATGGTGATCAGCGGGATTGAATCGTACTTGCGCCAGCGCAATTATTTTTTCCTGACAGTCACGCATCGTCATGACCTGAAACTTCTGCAGAGCTACTCGGAACTTCTGATGGATCGAGGGGTGGAAGGATTTATAACGGTCGACACTTCCCTGCAGCAGGCGCCTTCGCTTCCGACGGTCGCAGTCGCCGGACATCGTGACTTTGAAGGCGTGACGAACATCGTGCTTGATCACGAACGTGCTGCGCACGTGGCCCTCGAACATCTTGTGGAAATGGGACATGAACGTATTGCATTTATGCGCGGGCAAACCGTCAGTTCTGATTCCGCCGATCGATGGAATGCGATTGGTTGTGTAGCCAAGAAGATTGGTTTGAATATCGATCCGCAGCTTGTGGTTCAACTGGAACTGGATGATCCGTCGCCGCGGTTGGGTTATCCGTACGCGAAAGAGTTGTTAGCGCGCAACAAGCCGTTCACCGCGTTGTTTGCTTACAACGATATTTCTGCGATCGGCGCTATTCGCGCATTTCAGGAATGCGCGCTGCGAGTGCCAGAAGACATTTCTGTGGTTGGATTCGATGACATTCAATTTGCGGCATTTAATACACCCAGCCTCACGACAGTGCGGCAGCCGCTTGCAAAGATGGGACAGATTGCAGCGGAGACGCTGCTGGCGCGAATTGAGGGCGAGAGCGAATTTGCGTCCGAAATCGCGATCGAACCAACTCTGGTTGTGCGTGAATCAAGCGGGCCGTGTCGCAAGGGCTGAACGGCGAACGCGGCAACGCTCTAGCATCGTTGTGGCGTGTCGCTCTGACTTCTCTATATCTGACGCCGACTTTGACCTGTTGTTATAATTTCAAGACGACGGTGGGAATAGCTCAACTGGCAGAGCACCGGACTGTGGCTCCGGCGGTTGCGGGTTCGATTCCCGTTTCCCACCCCAAAATTCCCAACTTTTCTCGCCTTATTTCTGAGACGCAGCGCCTGGCACTTTTCCTCTTAATACTGTGATGGATGCTTTCGGTACCGTGAAAACGGTCTCCGCGTTGGCATCGATGTGCGACGTCGCGGGGGGGCCGTCGGGATCCGCGTGACTCGCAAGTTCTTCGTCATGCCACACATATTGTTCGCTGCCAAACGTTACTTGAGTGACGGGCCCGATAAACGATGTGCGCTTCTTACCCTGGCCTGCAAAGACCACTTTTACTGCGTGCGAGTTGGTCTCGTCGCGATTCACGAGCATGAGTGACCAGTTCCCGTCGGGACGTCGCAGGGCATACGAAGTGACCAGGAGATTTTGTTCTCCATCCTTGATATCGGTGGAGGAGGGGAACATGTCGTGGACTCCTGACCGATGCTGCGCCCACTCAATGTTGATCATGCGGGCAGCCCAGTAAGGAGATGTGTATCCGTTGATGTTGTACTCCTTGTCCGAAACGAAGTTCGACCAAGACGCCCAACCGAGGCAGCTCGACTGAAGACCCTGGGGCTGAATGGGGGAATGGTGAAATACTGCGCCGCCTCCTTCGAAAAAAGATCCGACATTGTCGGCAAGCCAAATGGCCGCAAAAATCGTGGTCATGGGCCCGGTAACCTGGGCCGCCAAATGATTTTCGGTGACCATGAGCGGGACATCCTTCGGCACCCCGTCGTCTCTCCAGACTTGAAGGATGTGCTTCATGAGCTGAGGCTCTTTATAAAGAGTTTTCCATGTGATATCGCATGGCTCGAACGGGTAGTGCTCGAATGAAACGAACGAGAGATCAGCAAGGCGGCCATGCGATTTTAGATAGTCGACGAACCGACCCATCCACGATGTCCGGCCCTTCGCGTCAGGCCAAACACGGATGTCTTCATTGACGCCTTCGAAGATTGGGCCGCCGAGCCTGAGCTTGGGATCGATCTTGTGCAGCGCGGTTGCCCACTGGATGTAAAGCGTGCCGTAATCTTCCGGCAGTGCGTGCTTACCATCCGGCTCTTCTCCCAACTCGATGTAGCCGATCGGATATCCGCGCTGCTTGATGTAGGCAATCTGGGCGGCCGCATCTTCGGGCGTTCCGTAAAGCATGGTGACGGGGATTGTTGCCGGCAGGCCACTGGTCAGACCACTTGTGAAGAACAAGTCGAAGCCGGTGTGCTGATAACCACCGTCAACACGGGCGTCGGCGGCCGAGTGCCACGGATCAATAGACGACGCTGTGAAGGTTGGTGGTTTGTCCTCGGTTGCTTCTTGCGAGATTGGAGTGAACGTACCGGACGGATCGACATTTCCGACCTTGATTTCCTGGATTGCATAGCCGACACAATTGCGACTGTCGGTAGACCCATGCAAATCGCAGGTGTCCGACGACTCTGTCATCAGGATTCGCACGAATTGGGTGGAAATCGAAGCGGGAGTCAATGTGATCGTTGCCGGGCCGCCCTTCGAGTCCTTAATAACTCCTGATGGAAAAGCCTTCCACTCGCCTTGTGGACCACGATCGAAATCGAGAGCGTCGGTTCCTACCCAATATTCCACTTGATAGCTCTTCGCAAATGGGTTTTCCCATGCGATTTGAATTGCGTTCACAGTCTTCGGCGCGCGCAAGTCGATTACGACCCATTGGGGATGGAGCGCATCACTCTCACCAGTAAATTTGCTGGTTAGATAGGGATTGCTTTTCCAATAAGAAAGATTGGGTCCGGGAACAGGACGATCGCCGGAAGTTGCGAACCCGCGATGCGGCAGCGCGTACGCCAAAATGTAGCGCGTGGGTTCTTTCAATTCCGTGCTGCCTGTGAAATATCCGCTCTTGTTTTCCGGATCACTCCAGGTTCCATTCTCGGTCCAGTGCCAGGCGGCCATGCGCAATTCGGTGTTGTTGCGATACGTGATCGGTCCCCAGCCTGCGGAGAGCGATTCCTGCAAGATGTGAGGTGAAAAGAGCTTGTCGATGTCGCGCTTCGAAAGGACATCGATCGAGCTGCCAAGCGCGTGATCCGGATCGAATGAATTCAGAATGTGAGCGGGGGTGACGTCGACCTGGACGGTGCCGACTTGTCCGATATCACTCGAAGGAGTCTGCGCAAATGCCCCAACAAAAGGCAGCGAAACAACGGCGGACACCAACACAATAGGTACCAGGTTGGGACAACTGCAGTGCCAACAACGTCGTAATTTTTCGCGCACCAGTGAGTTCCTCCGGTGCGCAACATACTAAGCGCCAGAATCGATTTAATGCGAGAAGATTATTAAACGGAGATGCAAGGGGTTAACCAACGTTGAGAGCGAACATTCTCAATGCGAACCGGCGACGCTAGTTTCTTCCGACACCTACGTATTGGAAGCCCATCGAGCGCAAGCGCGCGGAGTCGAGAAGGTTTTTGGTGTCGACGATGACAGGACGTTTTACCAGATGACGAATCTTGTTGAAGTCCAATGCGCGGAACTCGGGCCATCCGGTACCGACGACCAAGGCATCAACTCCCTCGCACGCGCTGTACGCAGACTCGCAGTAGTGCACCGTGCCGTCCAATTGCAACCGAGCGTCTGGAATGGCGACCGGATCGTACGCGCGGACACGAGCTCCTTGCGTAATCAGATTCTGAACGAGCCGCACGGACGAGGATCCCGCTACGGAGTTCGTGTTCGGCTTGAACGCCAGTCCGAGAATGCCCAAGTCTTTGTTCTGCAGCGAGTGTAGTGCGCGCGTGATTTTCTCGATCATATGATCGGCGAGAGTGTGGTTCACTTCCCGCGCAGCTGCTAAGACCTTCAGGGATACGCCCTTCGAGCTGGCCAAATTCGTTAACGATTGCAAATCAATTTCGGCAAACGTACCGCCCATTCCAGCTCCCGGTTGCAAGCAACGAGGCGCGATCTTTTTGTCGAGCCCGAGCGCCAGCGACAGGTTCACGGCATCGGCGTGCACATGTTCGCACAATCCAGCGATTTCATTGATGAAAGCGATCTTTGTGGCAACGAACGCTGTGGCCGCTTCACGAACCAGTTCTGCGGTCTCGTGACTGGTGACGATGACGGGCACTCCCCGCATCACCAGCGGGTGGAGCGTTTGCTTGATAACCTGCACCGCCTCGTTCGAGGTGGTTCCGAGAACAATTCGATCCGGCCAGTTAAAGTCTTCTACCGCACATCCGTCGGTGAAAAACATCGGCTGTGAAACCAGGGTTGCGCGCAGGCTGTGCGACTTCAAACTAGCTTCAAGACGTGCCGCGGTCCCTACATTCACTGGAGTGACAATGGACAGGATGGGTGGCTTTGTCGCAGATCGTGCGATGTGCAAAACGATATTTTCAAGCTCTTTTGCATCGTCCTCAGCAAGAAGGATGAACTGAACTTTTTTTGCAAAGGAGTCGAGGTCCGTTGAATAGACCAGACGCCCGCAGCGGACATTGCGACGAATCACTTCCTGCAGATTCTTTTCGAAGAAGGGGATGTTTCCCTTGGCCGTTTCGACCATGCGGGAATCGTCCGCGTGGCAACAGCAGACAGGTGTGCCGAAATCCGCGAGACATGCGGAGATCACCGTTCCCAGGTATCCCGATCCGTAAACGCCGATTTGCATTGGGAACTCCCCCAGCCTGCCGAAGCGCTTCCGCTCGGATTCGGAGGGCTGGCGTTCTAACTTCTTTATCTATCTTTATGGTGAGGGAGGCAATGCACGGAAGGCGTGGTCCCTAGGGACAATGGCCCATGGTAATCGTTTACGACTCGATTGCGAGTGGGCACGTTATTAGGGAGGGACTTATCGCCAGCTGCCAGCGTGTTCTCTGGACCCGAGGGTGACGGAACTCAGGTCGATCCAGCAGGAGTTTGAGTCTTCACGCACAAAGGTTAATTCTTCAATTCTGATTCTGCGCGCGCCCGCGAAATTCTGCCATCGTGCGCGAGCCACTTGCACGGCAGTCTGGGCATGCGATTCAGCAGCGGTCTTGATGATGGTCATGTGAGGCATGTAGGGCCAATCTTCTTTGCCCCCCAGAGCTACGTTCTGGCTCAGCAGATCGTGCAAGTCGCGCATGCGCTGAGCGGACTCCGCCACTCGAATGAAGACGGTTGGAGTAACCGGAACGAATGTCTCGACATCTCCTAACTCGATCTCGAACGGTTCAACTGTCCGACAGATTTTGGTAAGAGCCTCGACAGCGTCAGCCTCACTGCCGACCAAGTGCCTCGGCGGGAGAATCGTCACATGGGCCGCCAGATGGGCCATGTCGGGGTGCAGCTCACGGCGGAGGTTCTCCACAAATTCCCCGAGGGAAGTACGGACATACGCCACCAACGCGTAACGCGGGCTCTGCATGATCGTCGAAGATTATACCGCTGCCCGACCATCGCACCGCAGTAGCTGTTAAGAACTGTTGGTCCTTCGGAAGGCTTTTCTTGACCCTGAGTTTCCAACCGCTTTTTCTTTTCAAATCTGCCTGGTTTCACTACAGTTCTCGATCGATGAGGAAACCATGGCTCCTGTTGTTACTGCTCTGCAGCTTGGGTACGGCGTACTGTCGCGAATTGCCAACGATGATCCCGCGCAAGGTGTTGTTCGGAAATCCCGAACGGATGCTTCCTCAAATTTCTCCCGACGGTAAAACCCTTGCGTGGATCGCTCCTCAGAATGGCGTGCTCAATGTTTGGGTGCGCGCACTTTCCGACTCGGCTGCCGCCGGCCGTTGCGTGACCGCGGATCCAAAGCGCGGTATCCGGCAGTTCTTCTGGCAGGAAGATAGCCAGCACCTCCTCTACCTGCAAGACAAGGATGGCGATGAAAACTGGCATCTCTTTCAGATTTCTACAGGCGGAAACTCGGCCTCCGCTCGCGACCTGACGCCGGGCGAATTGCAGGCACGCGTGATTGCCCGCTCGAGTCGATTTCCAGATCAACTGGTTGTCGCCCTCAACAAGCGCGACGCACGCTTTCATGATGCCTACCTGCTTAACCTCAACTCCGCCGAGCTCAAACTTCTCGCGGAGAATCCCGGCGACGTGGAGTACTACATCGCTGATCATCGCTTCCAAGTTAGAGCCGCACTGGCGCGCTTGGCAGACGGCGCTGCGGAAATTCGCGTGCGCGATGACGACCGTTCACCCTGGCGGCGACTGACCGGGTGGAGCGCCGATGATGTCGACGGTGAACTCCTCTCTTTCAGCTCTGACGATCAGGAAGTTTGGTACACCTCGAGCGTCGCCTCAGACCTCGGCCAACTTCTCGCGACCGACATTCGGTCCCAAAAAACGCACCTGCTGATGGAAGACCGAGAAAAACAATTCGACGCCGGAAAAATTCTCGTTCAACCCGAGAGCCACAAACTCGAAGCTGTTCAGTTCAATCGCGAACGCAACCATTGGGAGCCGTTCGGTCCGGCGTTGCGAGCGGATTTCGACATCCTACAGCGCACGCATCGGGGAGACTTTGAAATTCTGAGCCGCGATCGTGCCGATCGATTGTGGACCGTGGCCTACAACCTCGACGATGGACCCACAACGTTTTATCTCTATTCCCGCGCCACGCGGAAAGCCGAATTTCTCTTTGCCGATCGACCTGAACTTGCGCGGTACCAACTCGCCCAAATGGAGCCTGTGACATTCAAGGCTCGCGATGGCCTTCTTCTCCACGCATATCTCACTCTTCCTGCCGTGTCGAAACCTGAACAGCGCAAACTTCCGCTGATTGTTTATCCGCACGGGGGCCCTTACGACCGAGACAGTTGGGGATATGACGACAGCGTCCAACTTTTTGCTAATCGCGGCTACGCCGTTCTGCAGATCAACTACCGCGCCTCGACCGGATACGGGAAGAAGTTTCTCCAAGCGGGATTCCGCGAGCGCGGCGGGAAGATGAGCACCGATCTCCTCGACGGCAAAAGCTGGGCAATTGATCACGGTTATGCGGATCCGCAGAAGACGTGCATTTACGGTGTAAGTTACGGCGGATACGCTGTTCTAATTGCTGCCGCCTTCACACCCGATGAATTCGTTTGCGGAGTCGAATCCTACGGGGCGTCCAATCTCGTTAGTCTGCTGAAATCTTTTCCTCCGTATTGGGCGCTTTATCGACGCCAATGGGAACGCCGTGTGGGTCGTCTTGAAGAGGAGGAATTTTTGAAGTCGCGCTCTGCCCTGTTCAAAGTTGATCAGATCAAAGCACCGCTTCTGGTCGGACAAGGCGTCAATGATCCTCGCGTGGTCAAAGCAGAAAGTGATCAGATGGTTGCAGCTCTACGCAAGGCAGGGAAAAAAGTGGAGTACATTGTCTTTCCGGACGAGGGCCATGGATTCGTCCGCCCAGAGAACCGCGCAAAATGGTTTGCCGCCACTGAAGCATTTCTGGCCAACCAACTTGGAGGCCGTGCAGAGCCACCTTCTTCAGAGGAGGAGTGGAAAACGCTAGAGCACTGAGGGAAGGCACGCGGCGTCATCGCGCGACGTCGGCTATAATTATTGAGATCCTCACAACAGTCGGGGCGTAGCGCAGCCTGGTAGCGCACCTGCCTTGGGCGCAGGGGGTCGTAGGTTCGAATCCTATCGCCCCGACCAAATAACAAGATACGCGGGGAGCTTTCTCCAGGTCTTCGCTGGCATAAACGCTGGTTTTACGGTAACGAGCGAGTGAGAGACGCTCCCGGTTCCCTCAGACTCCCGCGTTTATCGAATGGCACTTGCTACTTCTTTCGCTTGGTCCACCGCGCCAGTGCCGCTTTCCGAGCTTTCTCTTTGCGCTGTTCCTCTGTCAGGTTTTCGGCGGACCTCTTACCGCCCTTGCGGCCCAGCTCTACAGCGGCTGGGTTCTTCTTTTTCGCCATGAATTTAGCATTACAGCGTCGGCTGGCGAACTGAATGACCGGAAAGTGCCAGTGCGTAGCCAAAACGTGCCATTCGGTAATAATCAATTGTCTTGACAGATGCCCAGCGCTGGGCATAATGTCATCCCGAAATCGGCCCTCCCCTACAAGCAACGCCTGACGGGTCCGCAGTGAGGTGGTCTGATGTGGATGCTTATTCGCCCGCTCTGGTCGGATGACCAGGGTCAGGACATTGCAGAATACGCAGTAATGTTGGCTGTCATTCTCGTTTTGGTTGTTGGGACGATTCGCCTCGTGGGTTCGAATGCCAACAATGTGTTCTCGCAGGTTGGAAGCAGCTTGAACCAATAGAACCGAGACGGGCAACTCCTACGTGTAACCTCTCCAAAAACGGGATAGCCTCTTATGCTAACCCCCCCGTTGATCTGGCACACCTGTGCAATGCCCGGGGACTGGCGGTTTCGCTGATTGTAATTGCCTTGTTGCAGCAACTATTCTGAGGTTTGCAGTGCTCGTCGGGCGCCACAGTTTTGCCGCTTGCGCATCAGACCCTCAAACGTTGAGGCTGGGGCCAACTTGTTTTCTTTACCTTCCTGGTTGTCTGCTTCCCCATTACAGAAAGAAATGCGGCTCAATGTTTCGCGGCCGTGGTGGCGCGCGCCTTCGGGATGCCCCTCTTGTGCTGAATCAGTAAAGGCCGCTTTGCGGGCCTCGCCAAGAACCAATCCGCAACGTCGGAAACCGTTTCACGACACTCCTGTCCTCCCTGCCACTCTTAGATTGTCAAGCGGAGTGACTGGTCCATACTCTGCCGGCATGACAACACTTGGTAGCAGAGATGCGCTGATCAGAATGGCGGTCTGCATCTGCTTCCTGTCAGCACTCCCGATTGCCCGTGCCGCCGAGCCGATTGCGATTCCCATGACGGCTGAGCGTTGGCAGACAAAAGAGAACGCGGAGTTCCTTCGGGAGCTCGGTTTTTATCACGGCTTGATGCGGCTAAATAGCGGCGACGCGTTGCTAAAAGGCATCGCATTCAGTGACGGAACGATTGAGTTCGACGTCAATACCGTCGGGCGGGGCGCACCCGGAATCGCCTTTCGTCAGCAAGACGAAAATAACTTTGAGCTCTTATACCTTCGTCCCGATCCGGCCTGCCCGGCCTTCCGGGCTTGCATCCAGTATGCGCCGCAGACTCATGGTGTTCTGCTATGGGACCTCTTCCCGCAATATCAGACGCGCGCACCGCTCCGCGATAACGGATGGAACCACATCAAGCTGGTCGTATCGGGCCGACGGATGAATGTCTTCGTGAACGATGCCACATCGCCCACACTGGAGGTCGGCAGACTCGAGGGGGATGCCGCGAAAGGCGGCTTGCGGCTACAGGGGCCGGGCACCTTCGCAAACCTGGTGATTACACCTAATGCAGTGGAGCGTCTTTCTCCAGAGCCGGCCAGAGATCCACTTGATGAAGACCGCGGGCTTGTCCGAGATTGGCGCCTCTCGAAATTTTCCGCTCTCCCGAACGGCAAGGATCCCAGCTATAACGAAATGCCTGGTGCTCCGCAGGATTGGAAGGCCATCACCACGGAGCGAAGGGGGCTGATAAACATCAGCCGCGAGTATGGCCGTCCTATGCCTGAGCCGGATCGAGCCGTGGCATGGCTGAAGACAACGATAACTTCAGACAAGAAGCAGACGAAAAAGGTAGAAATCGGATGGACGCGCGAAGTGTGGGTATTTCTGAACGGGAAACCGGTGTACGCCGATAAGAACCTATTTGAGCAGGAAGGTGCGCGAAAATTTCCTGACGCGAGATGCTCGTTGGAGAACGGCTCCTTCACGCTGCCCCTGGAAGCGGGGGATAATGAGGTGTCTGTAGCAATTGCGAACAACTTCTTCGGATGGGGACTGATGCTGCGCTTGGCTGACCCCGAAGGAATTCATTTGGCAGCAAAGTGACAACCCGCAAGACTGGCACGCAATGGATGAAGACTCGTCCGGGCCGAGCCGCGCTGGCGGTTCTGGCATGGACGATTCTCGGGTGTGTGTTTGCCTTGCCGGATCTCTCTGCCGGCAAACACTGGCGCCAAGCTCTGCTTTTGTCTCTTACGCTGTGGTGGTCATGGGGTCTGCTCACACCCCTCATTCTTTGGACAGACCGGCAGATCCCGGTTTCCAGCAAACATCTTGGCCGACGAGTCCTAGCTCATATTCTTCCGAGCCTGGTGGTCGCGTCCGTCTATGTTTATCTCCTAGGGGCGCTTCGCGCCACGTTTGGGATTGCTGAATGGAGTGGCATTGCTGGAAGCAAGGTGCTTGTTGATTCGCTGCAGGGCATGTTTCTTTGGAACTGCCTCACCTACTGGATGATTCTGGGAGTTTGGCAGGCATACCGGTACTACCATCACTATCTTGCGAACGAGTTGCGTGTGGAGCGTTTGGAAAAGAACTTCTCCGAGGCTCGTCTAAACGCGCTTCGAATGCAATTGGACCCGCATTTTCTTTTTAACGCGCTGAATACGATCTCATCTCAGCTCGAACGCGACCCGAAGCTGGCGCGAGGAATGATCGAGCATCTGGGCGACCTGCTCCGCCTGTCGCTGGAATCGAAAGACCGGCAGGAAGTCCCGTTAGCAGAAGAGATGGCTTTTCTGGAACACTATTTAGCGATCCAGAAGATCCGCTTCGGAGATCAATTGCGGGTCGAGACGCAGATTGCGCCGGAGGTGAAATATGCAACCGTACCCTCCCTTTTCGTTCAGCCATTAGTGGAGAATGCAATCCGACACGGAATTTCAAGGCGAGCTTCGGGCGGAAAGGTGATGGTATCGGCCCAGCGGGTCGGGAATCGGCTTGAGGTTCGAGTGCTCGACGACGGTGTGGGACTTCCGGTGGGTTGGACGCTTGAGAACTCCGGCGGCGTAGGACTTTCCGCGACGCGGCAGCGTGTGGCAGGGCTTTATCCCGATGGAGACGCTCGGTTTGCCGTGAAACAACGCGCCGGTGGTGGAACTGAGGTTGAAATCTCGCTGCCTCTACGGTGGGCTGGAAAGGATGCGCATGCCACTGCCAGCGAGTGACGGCCTTTGCGTGCTTGTGGCCGACGATGAAGCGCCGGCGAGACAACGGATCATCGATCTGTTGCGTCGCGATTCTCGGATCGGGGCAATTATAGAGGCATCCGACGGACTCTCTGCGGTGGACATAATCCAGAACCGAAGGCCCGATTTGCTGTTTCTCGACGTACAGATGCCGGAAATGAATGGACTGGAGGTCATCGCTGAAGTTGGGGGCGAACGTATGCCACTAACCGTATTTGTGACCGCCTACGATGAGCATGCGATCCAAGCTTTCGAAGCAAATGCGCTCGATTATCTCCTGAAACCGTTCAGCGACGAGCGCTTTGAGATGACGATGGCTCGCGTCAGCACTCGGATGGATGAACGCAGCGTGCGCGAGTTTGGGCGGCGCATTCTTCGCATTGTCTCGGCAGCGCCTGCGGGGGATCTGCCGCTGGATCGTTTGGTGGTTAAATCCGGAGGTTCAACCCGCTTTGTACGCGTCGTTGATATCGACTGGATCGAGGCTGCTGGTGTTTACGCGAACCTGCACATCGGAGGAAAGGAATTGTTGTACAGGATCGCGCTAAACGAGCTTGCAGACCGGCTCGATCCCGTTCGGTTTGTCCGTATCCATCGTTCGGCTATTGTCAATATCGAGAGCATCCTGCGGCTGGAGCCGATCTCTCATGGCGAGTTTGAAGTGATCCTGAAGGACGGTTCGAGATCGCGAATCAGCAGAACCTATCGTAGCCAACTCGAAAAGAGATTGGGTCAATCGCTGTAGTCCGTTTCCGGTGCCGGACTGGGCAGACAAATCACGACGCAGTCGGCGCGATGGGATGAGAAAGGTCTGTGTAAATCGCGAGGACCGCAATCGAAGCGCAGCGGTGCTGAGCCGTTCGTGCCTAAGACCGTCAGGCCATATTGTTAGCCTCGCTGTTGACGACGCCATTGGAGTGGTCCTCGCCGTTATGCCCCTGGCCGTAGCGAATGTGAGCCTGTTACCGAGGAGCCTTGGCTGCCCAGTCAACGGACGTGGCCGGTTGGCCGGCACTTCGGAAGCTATCCACTGTTTGGCAAGAATCGCCTTTCACCAACTACTTTAGCCGGCGAGGGCCTGGTTCCGACTAGTTGGCGAAATCGCCTGTTTACAATAGTTATGTCGAAGACCAAAATTGCGTCATGAACGGTCGCTTGGTTGCTGCTTGTTTTCTGCTCATCGCGTCCTCAGCCTTTGCCCAGCCCACAGAAAACCCATGCTGGAAATCCGCGATGGCTCAGTCGGCGATGAACCGCTGCGCTGACCTGGATGCCAAAGAGGCTGACACAGATTTGAATCGCGTCTACCAAGAGCTGCTGACGAAACTCAAGAACGACGACAACGCGATGAGGAAATTACGCGCCGCACAACGTGCGTGGCTCGCTTTCCGAGATGCACATCTACAGGAACTCTATCCAGCAAAGGACAAACAGGCTGAGTACGGCAGCATATTCCCGATGTGCTATGCCCAGATCGCTATGGCTATGACGAAGGAGAGAACTGCCCAGCTTCGCAGAATGCTGGAAGACAAGGACCCGTGTCAGGTTTCGGGAAATTCAGGGTTCTGGGTGTAATCGCCTGTTAGCGACAGTTACGAAGCGACCAGCGTTTTCTTGCGCTGCCCTGAACAGATGATTCCGGCGAGTGCTCCTGCTATTCCGCTCGGGACTGCCACTATGACCGCCACAGCGAAGCCTCCAACTACTTCAAACAAATTGTGACGTGAAACGATTAGTGTCAGAGCGAATATGAGCGCACTGAGGAAGAGACCACACACAAACCCTACTACCGCTCCTCCGACCTTGGCAAAGCGAGGACACAAATACGCCACGGCCCCAACAACGGCCAAACCTAGCCCAATGATCATTGCAAGAGTGCCCTTGCTCCAATCGAGCCCAACTGAGGCGGAAATGACAAGGAATGAGCCGATAACGCACGCTTGCCAAATGAATGCAGCTAACAGCGCACGCCTGTGCCGTGAAGTCACATCGAGATTGTACTTGTGATCCGTGCGCTTGGTTGACGTAATATCGCCATTACACCCAAAACCCCTTTTTGGGAGACCCCAACGGCGCTTCCGGGGTTAATGAGTGATAACGCTTATTATCGTCGCCCCACCAGCGGGCCTCAGGGGCTAAACTTCTTTCTGATGATGACTCGCATGAGTATTGCGACAGTCCTGGCCTCGTTGGTCGCCATTGGCGGGACGCTTTCCGCCGACGACCCAGCGGGCACGCATCACGCTCACGATTTCGTCCCCACGCTGGAATTGCGTATCTTACCCGGCAAACTCGAGAGAGGATTGCCAAAGAGATTCACCTTCGTATTTGTGAATAGAAGCGGTCATGAACTGCGGATGCCTCGACCGTCACAGTGCATTGGCGGAAACGGCACCGTGATGCTTCGATCGCAGTTCAAGCCTTTGAACCCCCGTGGGGTGCCAAGTGGGGGAGGCGGTGGGTGCGGCGCGGGTTCCAAAAAAATAGAAGTCCTTGAATGGCTAAAGTCTTGGCAATCGCTCGACCAGGGGAAATCGCTCTCCGTCAGTTATTCGAGGCGAGACCTTTTCGACTTTCAAGAAGACGCTGGAGATTATGAGTTCTGGGGAGAATATGTCCCTCCAAAACTGACGAGTGAAGAAATTTCTCTCCTTGAAAGGGCAGGTATTAACTTCCCAGGGGTGCCATTGGCAAGCGCCCACCTGCACTTCAAAAGACTCAACTGATGTAATATCGCCATTACACCAACTACTCTAGAGAACCGGCTTCCCGCGAGCGCGACCCGGCGGTATCAACTCCAAACTGGATTGCCTTTCGCGTCACGAAGAACGAGGGTATCGGTGCCTCTCACGACTTCACGGGCAAGAATCCATTCGCCTTCGCCCTGCTTGACTCTTGATCCGGTGAGGGCGATCTCATCACCCTTGCTGAAGCTCACACCCATGTCGTCGAGAAACGCTTTGGGACGCAGGTATACGTCAAACGTTTCCGATCCACTTTTCAAGAGCAGATGGGCGACGTCCTTCTCGTTACCCTTTGGAGGTAGCCTCACCTCTTCGAGCGTGCCTTTTACTTTGGTTTCGGTACTGAGGTCGTATTTGGGTCCACTGGTCTTCTGGGCTTTCTGCGCGATGAGAGGCAAGGCAACAACAATGGCGATCGGCAGAAGAGTCGCCTTCCACCACGGTCGTGATCGGCCAGTCTCACGGGAACTAGGCATGGCTCCTCCTGTCTAAGATTTAGATGGAGAATGAAGCCATTGTCGCGAACGCCGATATTGTACTCCACGCAATCAGCCCGCATGGAAAAGGATGCGGCTCGGAGCGCGGCGCTTCTGGATAGCTGTTGTAATATCGCCATTTCACCAACTACTTCGCCCGGACACTCATTTCCGAGTAATTGGTGAAATCGCCTGTTTTCATCAATTACTATTGGGGCTGCATGAGTCTACGTTTTCGATTGGCGAGCTGTGCGGTTCTCGTGGTTCACGCTTGCGTACCGTTACTCGTGGCACAGGTGCGGAAAACTATTACGCCCTTAGGGATTCAAAAGAGCGCCCCGTCGAAGTGCGCTCGGGCGAGCGTTTCTTCGCTGAATTTCGAGCTTTTGTCGAAGGCCTCGGTAAGCCCCTCAGGACTCAACGTGGACTTGAGCTGTCTGCGAACACGCCAATGGAAGCCCTTAATCGATCCTCAACTCATCGAGCAAAAGCCAGTGCGACGCGGGTCCCCGATGTTTTGCGGAATCATGTATGAAGGCGACGTGCCCATGAAGTTTTGTATTCGTGGCTAAACGGGTCGACGATCGAGATTTATCCCCAGCTCATCATTCCGGCCAAGTTGTTGGCGTAATATCACCATTTCACCAACTACTTGGCCCGGACTAGTCTCCGAGCCGCAGTCTAGTGAACGTATCGTTGGCATGGATTCGTTGGACAAGAGGCGGAGAGAGACGTATCGAGAGCAAGCCGAAAAGAAGCATTGAACCGATGAGAATCGGAAAGGCCAATGCAAGCCACAACATGACAAGCGGAAAACTTGCTGGACTCTTGAAAAACAGTGTGAATGTCTTGACCAGATATAGCAAAGTCACGGCGCACGCCTGTAGGGTGGCGCGTCTCCAGTAGGTCTTTGGTATACAGATTTTTGTCTTGCACCGAGGACACATTTCCAATACCGCGTTTTTAAAGCTCAGAAGGCCATGACACTCTGGGCACAGCATTGATAGTCGCTCCTGCTTAGCTTAGCAATGGTAGCAGTTTCAGTACGTGGGTCCGGACTACTGCCAATTCGGGGCAGTCTGCAGTAGCTGTTGAAAAATCGCCATTACACCAATTACTTTGGCGCGACGGCCTTTCCAGCATTTGGTAAAATCGCCACCTTTTTTTTGCTGCCACCTACCGAATTCGCCCGATTGATTGGCTAAACCGAAGGCCTATAGTAACCCCCAGTATTGTCGCCGGATGATCCCAGTTTCTTAAAGGATCAGGCGAGGTGGGCACTATGAAAAGATTGGGTTTACCAATCTTATTGGCACTACTCGTTTTCCCCACGGTAGTTAAGGCGGACAGTATCGCGATTGGGCAACTGAGCTATCTAGGGCTAACACCGAACGGGTCCAACGTCTTCGAGGTGAGCTTAACGCCACCTGCAGGAATTTCTTTGACGAGCCTGGGCGCCGCAATCTTTATCGGGGACGATAAGCTCGTCTTCAACCTGCCATCGGGTAACGAGTTCCTGTTTGTCACAGGACCTGGTACCGCCTTCTCGAATTGTCCCTGTGTTGACGTCCATTTCGATTTCATTGCGAGTCATGGAACCAGAGTGATGTTGCAGGGACAGACTCTAACGCTGAAACGGCGCTCGCATTCCTTCTTGCGGCCCGCCAGTGGGGCGAAGTTTCTCGTTCCGGGACAGTCGAGCACCATTTTTCTTTCAACGATTCCAGGGAAGGGCAAGAAAACGGCTGCGCTGAACATTGAGGCAGTGCCCGAGCCTGGTACATGGGTGCTGGTAGTGAACGGACTTGGAATGATTCTAGCTGTATCTTTGCTGAAAAGGCCCGGGGGACGGGCGAAGGACACCCGAACAGTCCGCACACCCGCGAATACCTAGTCGTCCAGAAGTAAGGCAAAGAATTGACGATCTGCAGTTCCAATGAACTTCAGGGACTGCTTGAGGCTGTGGACCGAGTGATTGCATGCTCTTTCGGGAGAGCGTTTAAGAGAATTGCTTCGTTCACAGGGTCTGTGACAATCTCTCGCGTTTCAACACGCCCAGGCCGTTCAAGGCGTCTTGTGCTAGCTGCATCTCAATCGTGTCCCCCGCCAGCCCCTTCAACTCGCGCCGCCGGGCCTTAATCGCCTCTTCCGCCCGCTTTTAGCGGTCCTCTTCTCGCTTTCGTTCGCAGCTTCCATTCGTATCCAACCACGCTAGCAGTGATCGCACGCTGCCACGAGCCAGGGCAATTGAGCAATCGGCTGCCCCGTAGTAGAGATTGATTGTGTCGCCGTCCTGATCCATTGTGTAGCCACAAGGAAATACAACATCCTTTACGTCGCCATTGCGCTCGTAGTCAGCCTCTGGTCCAAAAATCCATGAGTCACCGCGCAATAGACATTTTTCAGGATTCTCGAGTTCAAAGAGCGCCATGCCCAATCGATACAGGCAGCCGGAGGGAGTGTGTCGCACTCCGTGATAGAGCACGAGCCAACCTCGAGATGTTTCGATGGGCGGCGGTGATAGCCCAATCTTGTTTGCATCCCACCAAGCTCCCCGGCGTGCTTCCAGCATGAGTCGATGTCTGCCCCAATGGCGTAGATCAGGGGAGTACGAAATCCACATGTGAGCGCCGAGTGGCGTCATAGGCCGATGGATGAGCGCCCAATAATTACCAATTCGCCGGGGCAATAGGGCAGAGTCTTTGTCATCGGGGGGCATAATGACGCCGTATCGGTCGAAGCTCCGAAAATCTTTGGTGAGAGCCAATGACACGCCGGGGCCACCGCGGGAATAAGACGTAAATGTCACGACGTACTGCTGCAATTCCGGAACGAACGTGATTCGAGGATCTTCGATGCCCCATATTTCTTCTGGGAATTGCTTGGGGCTCGGCATCAACGTCGGCTCGTTGTCAACTTGCCAGCCATCGACACCATTCCGCGAGCGGGCAGCGCAGAGGTGAGAGAGCCCACGTCGATCTTCTACGCGGCAAAGTAAAAGAGTTGAACCGTCGGCTAGCAGTGTCGCGCCCGCATTGAAGACACTGTTGATTGAGTAGGGCCAGTCTTTTCGAGTCAGGATAGGGTTGGCAGCATGCCTAAGTAGTAGGGGTTCGTAGCTAGTTGTTATGGCGACGCTCATAAGATTCCAAGAAGTCTGCGAGTAATCTGTTTAGAACACGTTCTCAGTTAATGAATCATTGAGCGTGCCGACGTCAGCTACGGCTGGCGGCGCTTCGACCTCTCCCGATAAGCGCATTTCAACCTGCGCCATCAAGAATGCCAGGGTAGATTCGGCGCCCTGATTTTCGTTCAACCGCTCCGGGTGCAAGCCGTCTCGACAACCGCCTGTGTCCAGATCGTACAGTGCAATCTGCAAATCGTTATCGCCCAAGAACCAGTTGAAGGCTAACCAGGCCTCCCTGCGCCAACGATCATCTTTGGTTACGCGATAGGCTTCGAGACATGCTGAAACCGCACATCCCGCTTCAACGGGTTGCTGATCAAAGCGAGCACGCTCGCCGCCCTTTCTATAAAAACCCTGCGATCCAATAGGGACGAAATGACCGTTGTTCGGGTCATTTTGCTCTTTGCAGAGCCAGGTCAACGCATCGAGCCCGACGTTGATCGCTCTAGGATCTGAGTTTCTTCGACCCGCAATCAAAACGGATTGAGGTAACCTCGCGTTGGAATAGGCCAGAACGTCCTCAAACCACTTCCAGTCCGAGGACTGGTTGCCCGTGTGGATATCAATCAGGCGGGACGTGAGCGTCGAGCTCAGTGATTGCGCATCGCGATCGCCAGGAAAAGAGCTGAGATATTCTTGAAGCCCAAGCAGTGTGAATGCCCAAGCGCGGGGACTGCCAAACGTAGGGGTTGCAGGGACCGCGATCTCAAAGAGCCGCCCCGCGGCACCCCTGAGCCCGTGATCTTTCGAGCGGCCCAAAACTGTTCCGAGTGCCCACAACGCGCGCCCATGGCAATCTTCTGATCCCTGTGCTTCGTTCCAGGTGCGCTCGTAGCTCAGGAAGTTTCGAAATCTCCCGTTTGCCGGATTGAATGCGTTTCCCAGGAACGCCAGGTAGCGGGTTGCGAGATTGCCAATGATTGGTGGCTCAGCTTCTCCAAGCTGCTCTAGGAGGATAGCCAGAATAAGAGCGCGTGCGTTGTCGTCGGTTGTGTACCCCTCCGCGTAATTGGGGACAGCGAACGTGGCGTGTTGGAGCATCCCGGTATCGTCGGTCAGGCGATGCAAGTGATCGAGGTTTAATGGGGGCAATCTGTCAAGCGATTTCACCTGCGACTCATCCGCTAACCTGGCACGAGGTTCCCACAGGCGATCGTTGCGAGCTTGTTCAAAACTCGTCATATAGCCTTGAGCAACCCGCTGCCAGACCATGTCTCGCGCATACAGGTAGGCGCGCTTTCTCATGCCGTGGCGGAGCGCAGGCGTATCCAGCAGTTCGATTGTTTTTCGAGCGATTGCATCGGGATCTTGAAAAGGAACGAGCGCGCCGCGGCGATCGTCCAATAACTCGATCGCATGCCAGTAGGGCGTCGAGATAATTGCTTTGCCAGCGCCCAGCGCATAGGCAAGCGTCCCGGAAACCACTTGGGCTTCGTGGCGGTAGGGAGTGACATATATGTCCGCTGCGCCGATGAATTCGACCATTTCCTCTGGACTGACGAAGCGATCGTGGAAGATGACACTGGATTCCACTCCGATTTTCTTTGCCAACGCCTGCAGTCTCTCCCGATAGCGGTCACCTTCACGACGAAGAATATGTGGATGGGTCGCGCCCGCAACCATGTAGATAACGTTCTTGTGCTTCGACAGAATCTCTGGCAACGCCTGAATCACACTTTCAATTCCTTTATTGGGTGACAACAGGCCGAACGTGAGGAGCACCGCTTTACCTTCCACACCGAAGCGTTCCTTGAAGAAATTGGGGTCCAGGAATGGCAAGTCAGGGACCCCATGAGGAACCATGTCGATCTTGCTGCCGGGCACTCTGAATATTTCCTGCAGAAACTGTGAGGACAATTCGCTCATCACGATCAACCGGTCCGATAGTTCTGCGATTTCTTCCATCACACGCCGTTGATCGGGGTCCGGCTCACGTAAAACCGTATGGAGGGTGGTGATAACCGGCATCTTCAGTTGCCGGAGCAACGTCAGAATGTTGCTGCCGGCTGGACCACCAAAAATCCCATATTCGTGCTGCAGGCAGACCAAGTCGAAATTGGTGAAGTTCAGGAACTCCGCGGCTTGTTCATACGATGACAGATCATCCTGCGCCAACGCGAGCCTTACTCGCGGAGGGTACGCATAGCCTGAATCCGTGTCATTCACGGAGATCGCGCTCAATTGCGGAACGCCAAATTCCTTCGAGATTGCGTCGCATAGATCGGTAGTGAAAGTGGCAATCCCGCATTGTCGCGGGAGGTAGTTGCCCACAACAGCGATCCGAGTTGGCAGTCCGGCGCTCACTAGCGGTCGTAAGGGTACAGTGAGTTCCTCACGACGGAAATCCCCGGTCACAGGGTTGGGAGAACGGGACGTATGTGTTGTATTGATGATGCCTGACATGAAGGTTTTAACTTTTGTTCGGAGCTCAGCACGTAGAAGTCTGATTGCCACAACCGAAATCAGGTGATCCACCGTTGAAACGCAAGCGCGAAAGGATTCATCGCGCTCGTGCTGCCGGGTTCTCTCTCTCTAGAGTGAGTCTCTTAAGTTTTAGTATTACTTGCTGGGGAGAGGGAAACTGATCAAAAGTGACCAGTGAGGGTGGAGGACAGCCGTACAGTCAAGCGTGTTATTTCTCGCGTGTTCGCACATGCCATTGAAACCGCCTTTCGGCGAGTTCCTCTGAATACACTTGAGCCAAATTGATCAGAACACTGATCGAATTACTGAAATGATGATTTGATGCGTGGAAGAAAGCCAAAAAAGCAATCGGCAAAAGCAACTCTAGCCGCTGTCACCAAAGAAATGGCCAAGCCGATGGTGGTAAAGTCTGCGCGAGTCCCCAGCCGAACTTTTCGGAATCAACTGTCAGTGACGAAAAGTACTCCTGAACGCTCGCGCGCGTAATAGATGATGACTTATTCCTGAATATGGATGCAGCCTCCATCGGCGAGCGATTGGGGGCCGACATTTCTATCCAGTTATTGCCGACATGGACAGCCACGAAAGGAAAATAATTCTTAACGGAAGACGACGATCCACCTGAAGTTTTCTTCACAATCAGATGTTCGCAAGCGAGATTAGGCAAATGCTATTGGCGTTTGGGTTGTCGATGTCTATCGGACCTACAATCGCCTCGTACTCCCGATGATGCTTTCTTTCCTCTGGCGAGCGACTTCGTCTTGAAGGTCCATGATTCGCTCAAACCGTGCGTGACAATCCTGAAGTTCGGAAGAGTTGGGGGCCAATTTTAAAGCGAGGGTTTGAATCTGGAGTTGGATTAAGCTACTTACCTCGCGCCTGAGACTAAAAAACAATTTGTGAGCCATCGACGATTCCTCCATAACTCTGGAGCCGGGACAGACGCTCGAAACCTCTAGTACTTTCATCTCACGCTGGAATGGCGACCGGAACTGGTACGCGGTTCCGGCCGGCCAAGGTATTCCATATCAGTTGAAACCGCCAGGTTTAGTTCTTGTTCTCCTTCGCGTCCTTTGCGTCATCTTTAGCTTCTGCAATCCGCGCCTGGCGACCTGCGTCGGTCACGGCCTTCATGAAAGCGACGGCACTCTTTGGGGTTGCCACTTTACCCGAGAGAACATTGCGGAACGTCATACTCTTGCCGTAAATAGCGTGCGTTGAGTCGTTATCCTGCTCGACGACGGCACCTTCAAGGGTTAAGCCTGCGAACACGCCCTTCGACCGAGAGTAGGTAAGCATTTGTGTATTCATTTTCCAGTCTGTTCCGGCCGAAGCATGACGACCAACTGGGCCTGCGGCAACCGATCCCTCGCCACTCAGCTGAAACTTACTTGAGAGCAGATGTTGTAAACCTTGGTCGTTCATCACCAACATGACCAGGTCGACGCCTTCTACACCAATTTGCAATCCCCAGCTGCCTCCCCCGACCGACACGAATGCAGGAGCGCTCCAGCCGTCGTTGGTACGGCACGATGCAACGCCGCGTCCGTGCTTCGCACCAAAAATAAATCCACCCTTGATCAGATCCGGCACGACGACAATGCACTTTGCATTGCTCAACACTTCTTCCGGGATGCCCTTGTCGGGAGCGGCCATTACTGCTTGCAAGACCTCAACCGACGACTGCAGGCGCGCCACAGAGTCCTCGCGGGCCGAGCCTGCCCACGCATATGTGCCGGCCAACCCCACAATGCTCATTAATAAAAGTGACATTATCTTTTTCATGAATTGTTCCTTTCGGGTCTGAAAAACTAAGGGAGAGACAACTTCAGATGGGCTGACTTAGCTCAGAAAACCTGAAAGAGAGAGAAGACGTGCTCGTCTCATCTACAATCATGCCGGAATGCGGCAAAAATAAGTGGTCTCAATTGCTCATTTGTGTTTCGTGAGCAAATTATGTGGCGAGGGTTGCACGCTCAAATCGACCATTTTGGCCGAACCAGCGGTTGGTTGCCGTTATTCGGGAAAGGCCTAAACGTTGAATACTTAATGAGAAGTCAATCGTGCAGAACGACATTCAAGAGTGAGCTGTGGACCTGTAGTCCACCATCTTCGCCGCCAGCGTAGTGAATAAAACCCAACTTCCTGAACCTGTTCATGAAAAAGCTCACTCGCGAACGAGTGGTGCCGACCATCTCGGCCAAGGTCTCTTGGCTGATCTTGGGAACAACCGTCTCCGGGACGCCCTCTTTTCCAAAGTGGGCAAGCATCAAAAGCACTCGTGCGAGTCGCTTCTCGCTGGAATTAAACAGCTGGTCAACCAAATCCTCTTCGTAACGTATGTTTCGCCCAAGCAAATAGGCGACGAACATATCAGACAATGCGTGTTCTTGATGAAGCGCCAGCATCATGGCGCTCTTCTCAATACGCAGCAGTTGGCAGTCTGTCATGGCAGCAGCGGACCCCATGCGGACCGCCTGTCCTGCTAACGAGCCTTCGCCAAAAAAATTTCCGTCGCCCAAAATGCCGATGGTAGCTTCTTTGCCGACCTTAGATACGACGGTGAGTCGAACCTTTCCTTTTTGAATATAGAAAATAGCGTCAGCCGGATCCCCCTGCGTGAAGATGCCCCGTTTCTTGACAACAGTCAGGCGCTTTCTCCCCGCACCAATGGTCGCGAGGAAAACTCCAGGGTCAAAGCCACGGTTCTTCTTGGATGCGGTTACGGGACGCATGAAGATCAATTGTAGCCCCTCGGGTCGTTCGTATCCTGAATGCGGTTGTCAGATCGCCTCTGTGGCGTTCATGTTTCTCGAATTGAGCCATTCTGCTCAGTATTCTGAAAGAACATAAGCGATTCTGAGGTAGCCGCCCGGGAGCTGTAGATGCGTCAAACCAGAGCTCTACTTCTCTTAAGGCGGATCTCGCATTAACCCACTGTTTTCAGCGTTTCGCCAGATGCCGAGAGCACGCAGGCACGAGCGCTACAAGATTCATGAATGGTGAAAGAATGAACATACTCTTCACGCATAGGCCGGATCTGTATCTCGCAGGGATCGTCGCAGCAATGTTTCTGACCGGTCTGTACCTTTTTGGCATGGAGTTGCGTCAGCGATCGTTGGAACGCATCCGTTGGAACGGAGCGACGGATCATCGCAAGTGACCTACGATTTTGCTTCGATGCCAGTATGAACACTATCCTTACTACTGGCAACGAAAGAACTCGTTTATCGCAGCTTGGCACTCATCCTGGGTTGGAGTGGCATAGGCAGGTGCAGCCCGGCAGGCTGCAATCACTGTGTCGCGGTTCCCAAGTGGCATTCTCATTGCAAAAAGATGAGATCATCGGAGGCCAGACACCAAGCGGATAGCCGGGGAAAGCGGTCTCGGTGGATTCCGGCAGAGTTTCCGGGTAGTGTCGCACTATTGTCATGCAGTCAGCGTAGCAACCCGACATCACGGTTGGCTGATCAATATCGCTCAGCCTCATTGGGGCGCCTCAAGTGATCACTATTGATCAGTTCCTGACTAGTCGGGCGGCTAGCATTTTCACTTAAACCACACAGGCTGGTCCGGATTTAGTTTGGAGGCGAATATGACAGTCACCAACGTGATTGAGATCGTGGTGGTGCTGGCGATCATCTATGCTGCGTACCGCTTTTTCCAGAAGCGAGCATGAATCCACCTCCGTTGAAAGGATGAGGTAGTATCTCCACCAATTGAGCGGCTGGGCCTTCAGTTCAACTTCTCAATGTCGGGCAGCTTCCAGGTCTTGTCGAATAGAGGCTTCTGCGGACCGTACAGGCGGAACAGAACCTCGAATTTCCCCGCTCCGGTGGGAATCCAGTTGGATTCCTTCGCAGCGAGCGCTTTCGGCCCGAAGTAAATATCCACCGAGCCGTCGGCATTCTTTTGTAGCTCCGGGTTCTGGGACGATTGGCTGGCGCGTTGCACGCTGCGGACAAGCGCGTGGGTATCGCGATCGTAGACGGTTGCCGACCAATATTGCGTGACCGGTGCTCTGGCCGGCACATTAAGGCGATACGTACAGCCGCTCTCCAAGCCCTTACCGGTTTTGTCAGTGAAGGTCATTAGGTAGAACTGCCCTGCGCCAAAATGCTTGGCGCTGAAAAATCCAACGGTGTAGGCGACACCGCGTCCATCAACAGGATACTTGTCTGGGTTGGCGAAGAAAGTCTGCAAGCCCTCGATGACATCGTGGGAGACTGGAACGCACCAGTGACCGCCCTCAAAGTAGGGCGGAGGAAAGTAGGAATTTTCGTACTGATCCGCCAGCCACGCGTGTGCCTCGCGGAGGGCGTCTTTCAGTGTTGTTTGCGTCTTTTGATTTGGATTGAAGAGCTTCCCCTTCTCGATACCGATGGACCTGAGCTGGTCGATCATGGCCTTGTCTCTTTCCAGCCAAGGTTCTGTCTGCACCATGCGATTGAGTGACTGAAAGAACCGCATGTCCCAGGGGATGTTGGCGTCGTAAACCACGTTTATGGCGTCAACGAATTGGGTCGTGGTCGGTTGAGCTTGGGAGAGCGGGTAAAGTTTGATCCGTTTGCCATAGGCCACGGCGTTGGCGATGCCAGCGGTGCTGTTGGTTTTGAGAATGGATCGGAGCAGTGCGTACCCCTGATAGGTGTGAGACTGCAAGGCGATGTAGCCGGAAGGAACCTGCTCTTTGTATCCGGGCGGCACGATTAAGTATTGGCCTCCTTTTCCTTTGTCGAAGCCGGCAGGTCCGACGTCTTCGATGGCCGTTTGCCAGCAATCGTCGATCGAGCCGGTGATCGAACCTTCGTCCGCAGGTGGGATTTCGAGTACCACTGGCCCGACGTCTTTGGTATTGAAGAAAGCTATGAAGTAAATCGCATCGGGGTTGGGAGTGAGTGTCTGGTTCTTCCAGTCGAAAAGGCGTGACCAGTAGACGATCTTGTTGCTGTTGTCGCCGGACTTAGCGTCGCGGACCATAGCCTGGTACATCAAATCGAAGTTCACTGCGGGAGTGCCCCAGATCACAGCTTCGATGGCGCGGCGATGGAGCGTGCGTGTGGCGAGTTCGGACGATGTGAGTGCCGTCCCAGTCTTTTCGTTCTTGGTTGAGGCCAGAAATTGGAGTGGCGTCGGTTGCGTAGCCATGATGATTTCTCCGTATCGAAGCGGGGGCACCCCTAAACCATAAGAGGGCTATGGAAAATCAGGGTACTGTCAGACATGACAGTAGGTCATTAACCCGATCCGGGTTGGGCCGATCGAGCCGTGTGAACTCATAGCGGCAATTTTCGCTTAGTTGAGCGCTGCGCGGGTTCCGGTACCTATACAACCGAGTTTTAAACTGGATGAGCGCACCATTTCTTGCATTGAGTGGGGACTATGAATGGCCAGAAGTGCGAGAACTCCGGGGTAATCGTGGACAACGAGAAAGTGCTAATGTGGAGCGCACTGTTGCCCTTGGGCCGACTCCGCTCTGAAGTTGTTCCGCTTCGCAGAGTAATCACAACGATTAAAAAAGTCTCCGGTGGTAAGCAACCGGAGACCATATCTACAGGAAGCGTGCCGTTGCCCGCCCCCTGATACTGAAGAGCTTCCTAGGCGACTTCCCGATCCGCGAGCCTTTCGGTGCTATCGGCACTGGCTTCGCCCGTAGATGAAATGTCTTGGGCACCTGTTTGTTCGAGGATCTCTTTTGCTTTCTTCGTCCACTGCGAATCATCGGAGTGAACGGACAACAAAATGCCCCCATCTTTTACTCGGCCTTCGTATCGTTTCGCTTCGTACTCCGGGATGCCCATGCCGATCAGGGCGCCCGTAAGACCGCCGACCGTGCCACCCACGCCCGCTCCTGCGAGAGCCGCCATGATCGGTCCGGCAGCTATGAAAGGACCAAGGCCTGGGATTGCGAGTGCACCGATCCCGGCTAGCCACCCCAGCCCGCCGCCTAACAACGCACCCGTTCCAGCACCGGTTGTAGCGCCCTCTGGTGCCTTGGTGTTTTTCTCGTGCGCAAAGTCTTTCGTGCCAGTGCTCTCCGGAAACAAAACGGAGATGTCACTATTCCGAAAGTCGGCTCCTTTCAGTGCGTCAACTCCACGCTCGACGCTCGTTTGGTCTGGATAGATACCGAATACTGCTGTGTTTTTACCTGCCATGTGTATTCTCCTCTTCGTTGTAGGACCTATTGTTGCGGTTTGATGTTTAATTCGCTGGTGACCCTATTCTGGCCCGCGACTTCAATAGCCTTGGCTTCGATGGATCGCTTCTCGTCGTCTGATCGAACTGGCCCTTTCAGCGTCACTTGACCACTTTGGGTAATGATCTTGACGTTCTGCGCATAAGTAGAGAGCGATTTGTCACTCATGATCGATTGGCGTATCTGTTGAGTAATGTCTCGGTCCGAACGATTTTCTTTCTGCTGATCGGCGGTGGGCTCGCTCTTGCTTCGATCGCGTTCGTTCACTTTGGTATTGTCGGGTGCTGGAGCCGCCTGCTCGGGCATTGGCGCCTGCGCAGCTACGGCTCCAACGGCGAGCAACAGACAGGTGCATAGAGAAGTACGGACAATCACACTAAAAGCGTTCAATATTGTTCCTCCTTGGAATGAAAACGGACAGACAGACGACTTCCTGATAGTTCAACGTTGGGTGTTCCATCGAACCGATTGATGTATGCGCTGCGTTTAGACGAGAGTGCAGCCCGGGCCCGCGCCAATGCATTTCATTGGATGTACTCATCATCGGCCCTAGGAAGGCGGCACACAATCGGGGCACTACCCTAGGAAGCACAACGGTTGTGCCTGAGAGATCATCACGAACAAGTGCTCAGTAAACCCCAAGGGTCCTGTCGAAGATGTTCCAACCTTGTCCCGGCTCTTGTCTCCTCACCGTCAACTTGCTCTCGATAGATTGAATCGCACGAGCCAGAGAAAAGGTGCACGAGCCCCTTCAGGATGCAGGGAAGGTTTGTACCCGATCAAATACGGGTCTTTCCCGATACCAATAAGAGCCTCGAAGATGCATCGTTTTCCTACCAGCATCCTGTGCAATTCGTACCTGACTGCCGGGATTAGATCGCCCGACTTCGGCGACGGGACCTTTTCGATCGGCTAGAGGTAGACGAGCCTGGACTTTTTCGCTGGAAGCACTGCAATCCTAAGGAGAAAAAATGGCCACTCCGTTGGCAATTTATGTCCACGATCATTTGGCGGGGGCCGCTTTTGCAATCGACCTTCTGGAAACGTTGCGTGATCAGCATCGCGGAGACCCCATGGGCAATTTCGCTGCAGCAATGCTTGTAGAGGTCGAGACAGATCGAACTGTTCTAAAGAGGCTGGCTGATCGAGTAGGCTCAGGCTCAAGTCCCATAAAGGAAGCAGCCGCATGGTTAAGCGAGAAAGTCAGTCGTTTGAAACTGGGTGGCGACAACGATGGACTGGCAACTTTTGAAGCCTTGGAGTTCCTCGTATTGGGTGTACTAGGCAAGCTGTCTCTTTGGAAGGCTTTGAGAGAGATTGCCCCGATGGAAGGCCGCCTCCGCGACCTCGACTTTGCCACATTAATTGCCCGTGCTTTGGACCAGCACTCGCAGTTAGAGACACACCGTTTAGAGCTAGCAAAAAAGGCGTTCACTAACAATTCGGATAGCTGAGCGCCAACGCGCCTTGCGTGTGTTCCTGTCGTTGGGCAATCTGCCTTCAGCACGCGTTCATGGGAATGGCTCGCTCCGCATCATTTTAACCGCGCAGCATTTCGCCTTTGTCTAAGGAAATCGAATTGAGGGGAGGATCGCGTGAATTGGAACGTGGCCCGTTCGCATTTAATCGCCCTGGCAGCCTTATGGCTCCTGGTCGCAGCCCCCTTATCCGCTGATGATGTGCCCGTTCACTATAAAGAGGGGGTGGTGCACGGTTTCTTGCTCCTGCGATCCGAGGACGGGAAAGCCATCGCCGATGGTGACCTGATCCAGACTGTCCGGGGTGAACTAGTTACGACTCGTTTGGTATTTCGCTTCAAGGACGGCTCTTTGCATGACGAGACGGCGGTCTTTGCGCAACGTCGGCAGTTTCGCCTGATCACCGACCACTTGGTGCAAAAAGGACCAGCGTTTCAGCATCCAGCCGACGTGACTATAGAGGTGCCGAAACGGCGGGTGACGGTTCACACTGCGGATGATGATGGAAAAGAAAAGAACTATACAGACGAGATCCAGTTCCCCGCTGATCTAGCGAATGGCATGATTTTGACAATTCTCAAGAACGTTCGCCCGACTGCAACGCAAACCCAAGTCTCGATGGTTGCGGTGACGCCAAAACCGAGAATGGTGAAATTGGCAATCACGCCCGTAGGAACAGAGCCTTTTTCAGTAGGCAGCTCGGGCCGGAAAGCCATTCACTATGTTGTGAAAATAGAGATTGGTGGCATTGCAGGGATTGTGGCGCCCGTTCTGGGAAAACAACCTCCAGAAACTCACGTTTGGATTCTCGGTGGTGAAGCACCAGCATTCATCAAGTCGACCGGCCCGCTCTACAATGGTGGACCAATTTGGCAAATTGAATTGACAAGTCCGGTGTGGCCGCAAAAGCCAGCCGCGGAATCGAAGAACTGAGCTCCAGGTTACCTCTGGCCGGTTAAACAATTTGGTCGGCGCCTGAGACCGCCTCCGCAATCTTAGGTGTTGGGGAGCCGGTTCACCGAATGTTGCCGGTACACAAACGCGCAAAATTAGTCAGGAGACCTTGACGGAGATGGTGGACGCAACGCGCTCGCGTGAGCTTTTTACGAACCGATTCAAGTTGCGAACCGACATGGCAGCCATGTGGGAGTCGGTCTTAGCGGGATGCGAGAGCGAGTTGCTCGGGAGGAAGTCTGCGGATTACGCCGCCCAAGGATCAATGACAATTTTGGTGACATTCTGTTTTTTGTCTCGCCAGACTTTGTACATCTCGGGAGCCTGGTCGAGAGTGATGCGGTGGGAAATGATGTAGCTGGGATCGATTTGGCCTTTTTCAATGCGCTCGAGTAGCGGCTTCATATAGTTGTGCATGTTAGTCTGGCCCATCTTCATCGTGATGCCCTTGCCGAAGGCAGCACCGAAGGGAACCTTATCCAGCAGACCTCCATACACTCCTGGTATGGACACGGTGCCGCCCTTGCGCACTGATTGGATTGCTTGTCGCAACACGCTTGGCCTATCAGTTTCGAGCATCAACGCCGTTTTCACTTTGTCGTAAACCCCCTGGAGCTGCGCCGAATGCGCTTCGAGACCCACCGCGTCGATACAAGAATCAGGCCCGACTCCTCCAGTTAAGTCTTTCAAAGCGGTAAGGACACTTACATCCTCACCGGAATAATCAACCGTTATAGAGCCAATTGAACGGGCCAATTCAAGGCGTTCACGGAGCCGGTCTATGGCGATAACGCGAGCGGCACCCAGCATGAATGCGCTGGCAATTGCGAACTGCCCGACGGGACCGCAACCCCATACGGCGACCGTATCACCCTCGTGGATTTGTGCATTCTCGGCAGCCATATAACCGGTCGGAAAGATGTCTGAGAGGAAGAGCACTTTTTCATCCGGAAGGTCGCTTTCGATTTTCAACGGGCCGACATTCGCGAAAGGTACACGCACATATTGAGCCTGTCCCCCCGCATATCCCCCCATCATGTGCGAGTATCCAAAAAGACCCGAACCAGAATATCCGTATGCCGCTTCCATTAAATGGGCGTTCGGGTTCGTATTGTCACAAGCGGACCAAATCTTTTTCCTGCAAAACTCGCAGTTCCCGCACGCGATTGTGAAAGGCACCACTACACGATCGCCCCGCTGAAGGTTACTAACACTCTTTCCCGTGTCTTCAACGATCCCCATGAATTCGTGTCCCAGAATGTCGCCCTGTTCCATGGTAGGGATGAAACCGTCATAGAGATGCAGATCTGACCCGCAAATTGCGGTCCGTGTGATTTTGATGATGGCATCGTGCGGGTTCAATATCGTCGGGTCGTCGACGGTGTGAACCTCTACGTCGCTACTTCCCATCCAACAGAGTGCTTTCATAGCCATGCTCCAATTTGCAAAAAAAAGAGTATTTGCTTCCGACTAGCTCGCTTTGCGATTTAATCCAGGCGGAGTCGTGGTCTCTTCGCCGTAAATCGATTTCTTGATCTCCGCGATCGTCCCGCGCGGCCCATGGGGCTGGCCTTGCGTTCGCGGAATTTCACCCGTCTCCGCAAGGGCTTTGAAGTGCCGAAGGTTTTCAATGACGGCCTGCTTCGGGTTTCGGCCCACGATGGTTTGCCATACGCTGGCTAACTTTCCCAATCGAAATTCCTGCAGAACAGTGACAAGTGTTCCGCGACCGCTCGGTGACGGCTCGAAAACAACCTCGCCGGCATTGTCTGACTCGCCACCGGTGGATCGCCAGGCGATGCGTCGGCCTGGTTCATCCCTTAAAATCTCCGAATCCCATTCGATGGTTTTTTCCCGGTCGTTGTCCTTGGCGACGGTTCGCATCACCCAGTGGGATGTCACTTTGCCGGTGCTAGTCACCTTTTCGATTTGCTCTTGCCACAGTGGCGCGGCTTCAACATCACGCCACATGCTGTAAAGAACTTCGGCGTTGGCATTGATAAGTGCGCTTGTTCTCACCCATATCTTCCCGTCTTTATCTTCGGGAGGTGCCAAATAGCGCCCATGCAGAAGTATGCCCGCGGCGGTTGCGACGGGCAGCGGTTCGGCGTTCGGCTTTTCGTTCAATGCTTTCGACATAAACCAGCTTCCTGAAGAGAGGTCAATTTTTGTCGGCCCTTCCCACTCCCGGAGTGGCCGTTGCCAGCGTGCCTTGTACCCCCGCCCGCCGGCCGGAGATGTGATCTTTGTCCGACCGGAATGCTTCCATGCGGGGCATTTTCAAGCTGGCAATTCTTTTGCCGTGCACAATCTGCAAGATGGCACGTTGCCGTCGTACATGATTGTCACGTACTGTTGGAATAATGGTGATCTCTTGCAGTCTGACCTGCAATCCGGCCTGTACCGTAGGACCTTGTCGGATGTGCCTGAGACGACTGCAGTACCAATAGCGATACCGAAAGCGCGGATTATCTGGGACGGTAAGAGTAGCGGAGCCAAAGCAGGAGACAAGCAGCACCCCCTTCGTTCGCTACCGGAGAAACGTCGGCAGAACCCGGGGTTACTTTTACTCCGCACATTTCGGGGCGCAGATGGACAACAGAGATTTGAGAACTCTCAGGGTGTGGCGAACCACGCTGAGCGCGTGATAAACGATGCCGGCGATAGCCCTATGGCGACCTCCGATCAAAGCGTTCCCTCGGCGGCATAGTCTTCGCCAGGTTTCTGTTCTGACTCTGCTTCGGATGATGGATTCGTGGCCGAACAGATACATCGAGATAACAACTGCCCGGCCTCGATTCCAATTGTCATGCGCACTCACTAGATCGGGCGCATTGAGTGCTGCATTACGAAGCGTGCGACCGAGGCGCCGACGGCACTGCCCTCTACACAAGAGAAGCGATAGTGGATGCCTCCGAAGACGCGGGCGTTATGAATTTCCAGAACCGCTGCCGAGAAACTCGGGAAGGCGCGCCACACTCCGGGCATTTTTTCGGAATCGATCAGGAAAGCATTTTTGTCTCCGAAAAAATTGGCTAGCACAGTGGCAGCGGAGCCGCTCACGGTGGAGTGACCGGAAATGTACTCAGGGTGGGATGGAGTGACTCCGAGAAGGGGAGTCCAGTCGTGATCCACTTCGGTGGCTGGATTTCCGTCCAGGTCCGCGAGCGTAATCGCAGTAATCGGGCGCCAGAATACATATTCGTACTTGGCGTCCCAGCAAGCAATCGCAGCATCGGCCATGACTACATTCAGCAGCGCGAGCACTCTGGCCTTACGAATGAGTGTGAGCTGACGGTGGTTGTTGATGATGAAGCCGGCGATCCGGTTCCAGTACGCCGGGGTATTGCCAGCCCAGAAAATCGCGAGCGAGGTCTGGTCGAGTGTGCGTGGTGAGCCGCTCGCTCTTCCCATTAACTTCACTTCGTTGAAGGCTGTCGCGTACTCGTCGCTGGTGAGAGAGGGTGGACCTGCTGGGCGAAACTGGTTTGGCGCCCGAATGGACCACGGTGTCATGGTGGCAAACTGAGGAGCCGCGCCCGGCGTGAAATCAGGCGGAGTGGGACGCCACTGGCCGATGTTCGTTCCACCCAGGTAGGGCGGTAGAACGGTTGAAAAGCCGTCGGTGCTACGCCATGTCAGGATGTCGGCAGCTACCATGTCGCCGAACTGCTGCCCAAGAGTGATGGATGTGGGACTGCTGTGAAGTTTTGCGAGCGATGCCTGCCGCTCCAGATCGAGAGCGGCCTGCTGCGTCGGGTATAGGGCGACCAAAGTGGCGTATGCGCTTTCGATAACCGCTGCGGGCACTGAAGCACCTCGCGGGGCTGGTATGTCGGCGTGAAAGGGTTTGTATTTATGCTGGATGCCATTGACAGAGTCGAACACAGCGGATTGCACAATGGCAGCTACGCGAGTGCTCACGATTGGATTCGTCCCGCCCGCCGCCATGGTAGCCAGCATGACTTTGTTCCAGTGCGTGACAATGTCGTCGGCGCGAAGTGTACCCGCCATCGCGAAAACAAGAATGGTGAGCATTACTGCAGTGCGCACCGCAGTACGTTTCAGAGTTTGCGTGGTTAGTTTGAGAGTATGCATCGAGTTTTCTCCGGCGCCCGCTTTGGGCGAGATGCGCCTGGGGGGACTCTCTGATCGGCAGAGCAGTTCCCCACCGGCGTGGATGGATGCGCAAGAAAGGAGAGCGATTCCTCAAGGGAGACGGCTCCCTTTGAGAAAGTGGACTAGAAACTTTTCTTGCGCGAAATCTGCGTGAGGCCGCTTACCCTGGAATGGGCCGCTCAGCAGGGGAGAGTCGATGCGCGAGGGAAGGACACGAGGGCTCTCTCGAGTTGATGAGCGCACTATATGCCCGGCGGGCGGGTCCGTCAAGGTTGGATGTGATCGCGCGGCGCGTGAGATTTCAACTCCTCGCCGTGATTACACGCAGTTGTGTGAGCGTCAGCGTTTGCACCTTTCGTGGGACTGAAGCATCAACAGCTTAGTCACTCCGAGTGGACAAGCATGAACAACTTAGTGCGCAGTCGTTTGATCCGTTTCTCTGAAAGTAGAACAAGCATCCCCGGCCCCGCAGGAGAACACTCGGTTACGGTCTTACAGCGCGGCTCGATTGATGTGAGGCTTGCTCTTGCGCCCGCAGTGCCGCCGAGTGAACTCACGCCCCATTCCCAGGACGAGATCTACGTCATTGTTCGCGGCGAAGGTGTTTTGTTTCACGATGGAAAGCGGGACTCTTTCCAATCGGGCGACCTTCTGTTTGTTGCGGCAGGAGTCGAGCACCGGTTCGAGGACTACACCGATGATCTTGCAGTGTGGGTAGTGTTCTATGGCCCGAGCGGCGGCGAGATTCGAATGGAGTGAACTGGATAACACTTGCAGAAGTACACTCACTATCCATCATTAATTAGAGTTGCAAATTTGCGACCTCGAAAGGCTCATCCATGTTTCCGCCGCGCACTCCAGAGCATGTACAGCGAGCTCATAAGAGCATCATCCCGATCTACGAATTCCTTGCGAAGTATGAACGTTGGGCTGCCGCCGGCGACGCGAACAGTTGTGACTTCGCGCTCGGAAATCCGCAATCGATGGCGATGGAAGGATTCGTAACGGCCCTGCGTGACGCGACCACGCCGCAAAGCGCCTCGTGGTATGCCTACAAAACCAGCGAACCATCGTCGCGAGAAATCGTGAGCGCTTCGCTGAAGAACCTGACGGGGCTTCCGTATCCACCGGAAAACGTATTCATGACGAACGGCGCAACCGGAGCGCTTCTGGTGATCATGAATGCTCTTATCGGTCCTGAGGACGAGGTCATCTTTAATAGTCCACCGTGGTTTTTCTATGAAGGCATGATCTTGAACAGCGGCGGCAGGCCTGTGGCGGTCAACGTTGATTCAACTACTTTCGATCTCGACTTAAACGGGATCGAACGCGCAATCACCAAAAATACTCGCTTCATCATCGTTAATTCGCCAAACAACCCCACCGGTAAAATCTATTCATCGGAAACGCTGGTGAAGCTCGGCCATCTTCTGGATGAAGCGAGCAAAAAGCTTGGTCACCCGATTTATCTCGTGTCGGATGAGGTTTACCGCGCAGTCGTGTATGACGGTACGGCGTTTCATAGTCCAACGAAGTTCTACAAGAATTCCATCATGGTCTACAGCTATGGAAAGACGCTACTCACTCCGGGGCAGCGCATTGGATACATTGCGCTTTCACCGCAGATTGATGACGTGGAGGAACTGCGCACGATTCTGTACTCAAGTCAGATTTTGAGCGGATGGGCGATGGCGAGTGCGCTCATGCAGCATGCCCTTCCTCAACTCGAGAAGCTTTCCCTGGATGTGAACGAATTGCAGCACCGGCGCGACCGCTTCGTTAAAGGCCTTCGTGAGTGTGGATATGAAGTTCGTACGCCGGAAGGCGCGTTTTACATTCTTCCAAAGTCGCCGATCGAAGACGATCTGGCGTTTACAGAGCTGCTGGCAAGAGACGGCGTTTTTTGTTTGCCGGGCAGCGTAGTCAAGATGAATGGTTTTCTTCGCGCATCGATCACGGCGAATGATGAAATGGTGGAACGGGCGCTACCGATCTTTGCGGCCGCACGAAGAAAAGTGTTGCGACAAAAATGATGCGTGCAGTACTTCGCAAGAAAAAGGCCGCACGGGGTGCGGCCTCAGGGTTGTGATGACGGCATCTCACGGAATATTCAGCTGTTGTCCTTCTGAAACATTCGCGCTCCGCCTTTGACCATTCACCGAATAGGACACGGCGAGCCGCTTGCTTTGACCCGGGGCCGGATCTCCACCCATGCTGTCGTTATTCACCGAGATGCTAAGACGCCCGTTTCGTATCTGGCTCTGGAGGATACTGGCGACGTTACGTCCTCGTCCGCCCGCACCGTACTGCGCGCTGACGATGCTCAACTGTCCGTAGCCGGGGGGGCGGTTACCATGTCCTCCGCCGTTACCGGGATTCCAGCCTCCGTTCCAGCCGCCACCACCCCAGTTACCGCTTCTCCAGCCGCTGAATTGTGAGCCATCGACGGTGCTTCCTTCACGATACTCAAACGTGCGGGTTCGTCCGCTGCGGTCTCGAGTGTAAATGCGAAGGGTCTTGACACGCCCTGGATCCGGATCGACGCCGAATGTGCTATTACCCATGCGGAATCTCTGGTCGGCGCGAGCCAACTCTTGCAGACGCCGAGTGACATCCACATTGTTCCGTTCTGTGCCGTATCGAGCTTGCAGGATTGTGTATTGACCCGAATCTCCATTTCCGGGTCCTCCCCAGCCACCATCCCAGCCGCCGCCCCAATCGCCTCCGCTCCAACCGCTGAAGAGCGATCCATCGACGGTGCTTCCCTCGCGATACTCGAACATGCGGTTACGTCCGTTGCGATCTCGCGCGTAGATACGCAGGGTCTTCACGCGTCCCGGATCCGGGTCGACGCCGAACGTACTGTTGCCCATTCGGAAGGAACGGTCTGAGCGCGCCAATTCCTGAAGCCGCCTGGTTACGTCGACGTTGTTCCGCTCTGTGCCGTATCGAGCTTGCAAAATGGTGTACTGGCCTGTGTCTCCATACTGGGCCACTGCTGTTGTGGCTAATAGGATCGAAAACAAAGCGATGTTCATCGAGAACTTCAGGGTTTTCGACATACTGACTGGCCTCCAAAGGGTCGCGGATGCATGCGCGGTGCGCAGAATTACGTCCGTCGATACTACTACAGGGATCTGATGAGTGGAGCCTCTCAACTGTTGGCGAGACGTGGAAGAATCGTTCTGGGGGCAATGGCGTGTAGCGCGTTCCCCACAGTTAAATCTTGGCGAACTTCGTTTTCGGTTCGTCTGTCTGAACGTCGCCGGTCATTCTGTATGTTTGTTGTGGGCGGACCGACCCAAGGGAAGGTGAATTGCCGCAAGCAGTGCGGAGCGGTTGTGAGTCCAACAGGCTGCGGCGTCCGCGGTTGGCATCTCAAGCGTGACCATGGCGATGCCCTTCGCTTCGACGTAGCTAGCAAATGAGCCTGGCGTCGGGTATCCGATGTCTGATGTCGTTTCGTATCCGTTGTACGCACTCATCTCTTCGGCAAGCACTCTTCCCTTCTCCCCATTCCAGTTCAACACGTGAAACAGAAGCAGACGTTGTTGTTTTCCGGCTTCCACGTTGGTTTCCTTCGGGTCGATGGCGTTCCCGGAGTAACGCGGAGGTAGGTCGGAATTCGGGTCATCGTTTTGGACAAATCAAGGAGAAATCGAGGGAAGAAGAATTGTTTTCGAAAAGACGTCAAAACGTGAGCCAGTTTTCAGTTCCTGTCCGCGTTACCTGCTGAAAAGCGAAACATCAGGTGAGGACGATCATGGACAAGAATCGCAGAGTTGAAATCGTGAAGCAGTAACAGAGTCGCAATCAAAATTCACCAAAGGAGACTTCTTATGAAAGCACAAATTGGTTTCGCATTCGCAATTCTGGCCAGCTCACTGCTGGCTCCAGCCTTCCTTCATGCAGACTGCCCGGATGGGAGCCGTACGCTGAGTGCGACGGAACAGCAGGCATACGTGGCCTTGCAGACGAGTATCAAAGCTGCGCTGCCAGCAGCGCCTGCCGGATGGGTACTCAAAGATCCCGCGGCGAAGATGACACTGGCAGCACCATCCAGTACGTGCAAGGGCCTGGACGCTGTAGCGGGCTACTACGTCATCTATTTTTCAGAAGAACAGGCAAGGAAGAATGCCGATCGCAGCCGCGAGCAAGACACGCGCGTGCGAGAAGCTTCGGAGTTCACGCCGGAAGAACAAAAAGCGTTGGATGATTTCGACCGTCCTTCGCGCGATCTGGCCCGTCAATCCGTACAGGCAATTCGCGACAAGAAGCCTGAAGAAGCAGCGCGCCTACGGGCCCAGTCGGACGAGCTACACCAGAAGTCGAATGCTGTGCGAGCAGCGCACAACGCCAGAATTCTTCCGGCGGTGACTGCGATTCTCAACGAATACACGAACTCTTATGTCAGCCCGGAAGTCGCGGTAAATATCGTGGTCAATGACAATGAACGGAGTGCGGCTGGAAAAGAAAAGCTTCAGATCTCTGGAGTGCCACTCGCGTTTGCGGACGGAAAAGAAATCACGATGTCGTTCGGGAAAGTAGCGCCGGCAAAAGCGTCTGGTGGTCTGGGCACCAAGCCACGGACGATCTGGGTGACTGTGACTGGAGATCGCGCGAGCTCACAAACAATCGCAAATTTGTTTGGAAATTCGTCGCTGACGACGCTGGCCAAGAAGTAGGCCGCAGAAGACCAAATGCCTCCCGCGATGGGGAGGCATTTCCCCTGTGGGCGGGTGGCATTTCACTCTGTGAGACGTCGGGCGATTGACATGACGATTGTCGCGTTCACGCCGTATAGTGGTCGCCGGGAACCTCTTGGAAACCACATCCGTTTCTCCACGTCTTCAATCGCTCGATATCTATCGTGGCGCTGCCGTTGCAGGCATGATCCTGGTTGACAATCCAGGCAGCGACGAACTTGCTTACGGTCCAATAAAGCACACGGTGTGGAATGGCTGGACGCCAGCCGATTTAATATTCCCGTCCTTCCTTTTTATTGTGGGCGTGTCGCTGGTGTTTTCGATCTCTGCACGGCTCGCGCGCGGCGAGTCACGCGGCCATATCTTTATTCACGCATTCCAGCGCACTCTCATTCTCATTGCGATTGGAATCTTCCTCAATGCATTCCCCGTTTTCGATGTAGGGACGTGGAGGATCGAGGGTGTTCTCCAACGCATCGCGGTCTGCTATCTGATTTCCGTAGCACTCTTTCTTTGGACAAGCACTCGTGGGCAAGTGGTCGCCGCAGTTGCGTGCTTGATTGGATACTGGCTGCTTGTCCGATTCGTGCCTGTGCCGGGGTTCGGCATACCTGGACGGGATATTCCCTTCCTGCATCCTGACGGTAACATCGTTGCGTGGCTTGATCGCACGCTTTTTCCGGGACGCCTCTACGAAGGGACTCGCGATCCTGAAGGACTGCTTAGCAACATCCCGGCGATCGCCACTTGTCTAGCCGGAGTGCTTACTGGACACTGGCTTCGTACAGAACGCTCGGCGCGGTTAAAAGTGCTGTGGATGCTGAGTGCGGGCTTCATCTGTATCGCGGTTGCAGAGGTTCTGGATTTCTGGTTTCCCATCAACAAGAAGATGTGGACCAGTTCCTTCGTCGTTCTGACGGCTGGGTTTGCGCTGGTGTTTCTGGCAATCCTGTATTGGATCGTGGAGATACGACAGTGGCGCGGGTGGTGGACGACGTTCTTCCTGGTTTTCGGAATGAACGCGATCGCGGGCTACGTGGCGGACGCGCTCGTCTACGGACCTGCCTACAGCTTTCACACGAAGGGTCCGGATGGAACTGCGATTACCTGGCAACAGTTCGCTTACGCGCATCTCGCGAAACTGCCGCTGAGCGACGCCGGGGCATCACTGGTTTATTCACTCGGCGCGATTCTGTTTTGTTGGTGTTTGTTGTGGCTGCTCTATCGGAAGAAAATCTTTTTGAAGATCTAGGCCGGTAGGGGCACCAACTACGGGGGAACGGTCAAGCGCAGCGTTTCAGGCTGCTTTCTTCAATCCGTACCGATCGCAGACGCGGTTGGCTAGTTTCCAAACCTCTTCGAATTCGTTCTCAACCTCGCGCTCGCCGAGAATGGGACGAGACAGTTCCTCGAGAAGGACCTGCTTGCGCTCGCCGAATTCCAGAATGGAAGCCATCTAAATTCTCTCTTCATTAGTACGATTGCTACTCTCCCTTAGATGCCGACGTGAACAAAATGTTGCATACGCCTGCTTTACCGTCACGGCGGCATCCCACCGCGGCGACCTCTGGTAAGCCCAGGTGTCGAAGTCCCACTAGTAACTCCTTTAGTAACACGCACCTGCACCTTTTTTGTTGCACTTTCATACTGGTGAAATATTGTCAGAGTATCTTGAAAGCTGAAGGCAGGCCGAGAATGGGGACAACCCGGGATTCGCGATTTGTGTTGCCGCTCCAGGTTGCCGCGGTCTGCTATCGACGCCGTGCCGGTGCGATTGAGTTCTTGTTGGTTAATACCAACAGCGGCAGCAAGTGGACATTTCCAAAGGGCGCTCCGGACGCTCGTCTCTCGCATAGCCAAGCCGCCCACCGGGAAGCGTGGGAGGAGGCGGGCGCGATCGGGATTATCGAACCACGCCATTTTCATCTCTACATTCACTCGAAGGGCGTCTTCTGGCAAGCGTCGGGCGTGCAGGAATACGTGGTGAAAGCATTCCTGATGGAAGTCCACGACACGCAGAGTCCTGAGGAAGCCGAGCGCAACCCAACCTGGTTCAGCGCCGACGAGGCACGCAAGATTCTGTCGAAAGGACGCGAGGTTAAATATGCGTCCGAACTAAAAACCGTGATCGACCGCGCATTGCATCACATCCGTCCAGAAAAAACTCCCGCTAAATACGACGCTCGCACCTCGCGTACTTCGTTGCCGTCGTAGGTCTGTGGACCCTTTCTGTCGTTACTTCAGCGTCGTCTCCGCTTGTCACTCGGAGAGCACCAGCGCCGAAGGGTACGCATTCGGCGATATCTCTGAACCTGGCTTTAGAAAACGCTCCCGTCCGTGAGACCATAAAAACGCACATGATTCAGCTCTCGGATGCCGGCAAGCGTTATGGCCACAAATTGCTTTTTGAGCACGCCGACTGGATGCTCACGCCAGAAGACCGCGTTGGGTTGGTGGGGGCGAACGGCACCGGGAAATCGACGCTGATGAAGATCCTCGCCGGGATCGAGACACTCGACTACGGTTCAATATCCCGGACTCGCGGCATATCCGCCGGATATCTTCCGCAAGATGGCCTGGCCCTCACGGGGCGTACTGTGTTCGCTGAGTGCCTCTCGGTTTTTGACGAGCTTCGCCAGATGGAAATCGAGATGGAGTCGCTCACGCACAGCATGGCGGAACTTGACCATGAGAGCGCGGAATATGCTGCCGTCGCCGAGCGCTATCAACGACTCGACCACGAATTCCGCACCCGCGATGGCTATGCGATCGAAGCCCAGGTAGGCATGGTGCTGACTGGCTTGGGATTCCATAAAGACGACTGGGCGAGGCAGACCGACGAGTTCTCGGGCGGCTGGCAAATGCGTATCTCGCTCGCGAAGCTTCTGCTGCAGAAACCAAACCTGCTGCTGCTCGACGAGCCCACCAACCATCTTGATCTCGAGTCTCGTAACTGGCTCGAGGACTATCTCAAGAACTACCCCTTCGCCTTTGTGCTCATTTCACACGACCGCTACTTCCTTGACGTAACGGTGCGCAAAACGCTGGAGATATGGAACAAGCGAATTTATCTTTATTCGGGAAACTACGACAAGTACTTGGCCGCCAAGACTGAGCGTCGTGAACAGCTGGAAGCGGCGTACAAGAACCAGCGCGAGCGAATTGAGCAACTCGAAGTCTTTATCAACCGATTTCGTTACCAGGCAACCAAGGCGAAGCAAGTCCAGAGCCGCATCAAGGAACTCGAGAAGATCGAGCGCATCGAGATTCCCGAGGAGGAAAAGACCGTCCACTTTTCTTTCCCGCAACCAAAGCCCAGCGGGCGGATTGTCGCCGAATTTAGCGGCGTCGCGAAGAGCTATGGTTCCCACCAGATCTTCAGCGGCGTTGACTTCATGATCGAACGAGGAGATCGCATCGCGCTGGTGGGAGTGAATGGTGCAGGCAAATCGACCCTCATTAAGCTTCTCTCGCACGCAGAGCCGCTGTCGGAAGGCGAATACAAGCTTGGCCACAATGCCGAGCCTGACTATTTCGCACAAGATCAATACAAGGAGCTTGATCCCGAGGCCCGTATTCTTGACGACTTGGGCAAACTGTCTGCTGCATCGACACAAACGGAATTGCGCAGCCTGCTCGGATGCTTTCTTTTCTCGGGCGACGACGTCTTCAAGCCAATCGGCGTGCTTTCCGGAGGCGAGCGCAGCCGCTATGCCCTGCTACGTCTGCTGTTGCATCCATCTAACTTTTTGTTGCTTGATGAACCAACGAACCACCTCGACCTGCGAGCCAAAGATGTTCTTCTCGAAGCGCTCATGAAGTACACGGGGACCATCGTGTTTGTTTCGCACGATCGATATTTCATCGACAAGCTTGCGACCCGCGTCTTCGAAATTGGCGAGGGGAAGGTCGAAGTTTTTCCGGGCAATTACGAAGATTATCTCTGGCGCAAGCAAGGTGGAAAGCCACCCACGCTCGACGATGTGCGAAGCGCCCGCAAGCCGGAAACCGTACAGCCAACAAACGGTAATCAGCCGGCTGCCGAGCCCGCCGCGGAAACAAAGACAAAACGCCTGAACCCGATCCGCCGCAAGCAGATGGAGGAACGGCTTCACGAAATCGAAGAAGACGTGGCACGAACCGAAGCCGCTATCGCTCAGTGCGAAACTGCGCTGCAGACTTTCGTCAGCCTGGAGGAAACTCAGCGGCAGACCAAGGGATTGGCCGACTTTAAGCAGGAATTGCAGGGGTTGATGTTGGAGTGGGAAGAACTGAGCGGAGCGTTGGAAGAAGCATAAGTTTTCACCTCCCGAAGCCTCGCCCGCCCGTACACGCCCCTCCGTAACCTGCATTCCTACGTACCTCCGTGCAATAGTCTGGGTGGCCCATAGGCCCATAGACCCAAGCGCTCCGGATGCGCACTCGGACAAGGAAGGTCGCACATGTTGCAGTCTCCAGATACCCAGAAACAGGCTCCCAACCAGAATTCATACGTGCCGGTCAAGACGGTCGGCGCGCCGCTTGAGCAGGCCACAATCGGCCGTACGCTGGTGATCAAAGGTGAGATCAGCGGCTCGGAATCACTCTTCGTCGATGGCAAGGTCGAAGGCACGATCAACCTGCCGGACCACCGGGTCACGGTCGGCCGCAACGGACACGTTGCCGCCAACGTCAGCGCAAAAGAAGTTGTGATCATGGGCAAGGTTCACGGCAACGTGGAATGCAGCGATCGCCTTGATCTGCGCAGCGAAGGTTCGTTGACGGGCGATGTGACCACGCACCGCATCAGCGTGGAAGACGGCGCGATCCTGAAAGGCAGCATCCAGGTGAAGTCGTCGGAGAACAAGTCTCAGCACAAGAACGAATCACAGAAACAGCAGGAAGCGCCAAAAGCGCTGGCCGCGACCGCCGGCAACGCTTAATCGTCGCGAAAGACCGCAACAAAAAAGAGCACGCGAACTCGCGTGCTCTTTAATTTTTGTCTTTTGCTGAACGTTAACCGGCCGATTATTTCTGTTTTAAATCTTCTTCTTTAGACTTCTTGAGATCGAGCGCGGCCGAGTTCATGCAAAATCTCAGGCCTGTGGGCGCCGGACCATCTTCGAACACATGCCCGAGATGGGCATCACATTTTGCGCACTTGGCTTCCGTACGCGCCATGCCGTAGCTCGAATCGGTCTCAGTCGCGACGCTACCTTCTTTCACTGCCTGGTAGAAGCTTGGCCAACCGGTTCCGGAATCAAACTTCGTTTCGGAATCGAAAAGCGGCTCGCCGCAACAAACACAGTGGTAGGTGCCCGCATCCTTGGTATTCCAATACTGCCCCGTGAATGCCCGCTCCGTCGCTGCTTCGCGCGCAACCTGATACTGCTCAGGCGTCAACTGATGACGCCATTCTGCTTCCGACTTCACGACTTTGCTGTTGGTTTCTTTGGTGTCGCTCATAAGTCTCCTGTTATTTGATCCACTCGGAGACGAAAAGTTTCAAGACGAGCCCGCAATCACGCCCAACCCTCATTCAACAAAGACTTTAAATCTCAATCACCATCTCTTCCAGGCGCGTGGGATACGAATTCAACACCTCGCCCTTCTCTTTTCGAACGACAACTGTGTCTGAATGGCGAAAGCCGCCCCACTCCGGATCATAGACACCGGGCTCGCAGCTGAACGTCATGCCCTGTTTGAGGACAGTCTTGTCGCCTTCGGCGATCCATGGTGATTCGTGCCCATCCAGGCCAATGCCGTGGCCGGTACGGTGTTTAAGAAACTTCTCGAATCCAGCTTTTCGTATCTGGTCCAAGCTTTTCTTGTCCACTTCCTCAGCAACCGCTCCTTCTTTAAGGTTCTCAACGCCCACGTCGTGCGCCGCGAGCATCGCGTCGAACAACCGCTTGGCGTAGTCGGTCGGTTTACCGATGATGAATGACCGCTCGCACTCGCAGGCATAGCCTCCTACCTGGGCGCCATAACTCAGAATAAGGGCGTCGCCTTTTTTCAAACGATCGGTACTTGGAATTGCGTGTGGGAAAGCCGAGCGCTTGCCGAACGGTACGAGTCCTCCAAACGGAGGATCGATTCCGACGCCGACGACTTCATTCAGCTCAGCTGCCATTTTGTCGGCCAGAGCATCCCCGGCCGCTTTGAGAATCTCGTTTTCCGAAACAGTGCCGTGGCTCTGCACAAAATCTCGACCGACCTTGACGGAGAAGTCTGAAAAGTACATGCCGCGGCGCATGATGTTGATTTCGTCGTCGTCCTTGATCCAGCGCATCTGCATGATGAGGTCATCTGCAACCGGAACAATTTCTGCTTTCGGCGCACCGAGCTTGATCTGCTCCATCCGGCTCGGACCGGCTTCTTCGATGGCGATACGTTTTCCGGCCATGCCACGCTTCGCAACGCGCTCGAAAATCCAGCGCACGCGATTTACCGGTCCGGGGTAATCGAAATAGGACTCGTAGTCTTTCACCCACCACAGTTTGACCTGATCTTCCTCGAGCCCTGGCACGAACAGCGCAGGGTCACCTTTTGCTGGAATAAACGTTGCCAATGGACGTTCGGTCGAAATGTGAAAGTAGCCGGTCGTGTAGATGACGTTGGGCGCGTGCATGAGGACTATGCCATCCAGCTTGCGCTTGGCCATTTCCTGTTGGACTTGGGCCACCTTGCGCCGATACCAATCGGGCTGCAGACGATCGTGCATCCCAGTGGACGCCATGCTGGCATTGAGCCGAAATTTCTTTACGCGACCAAAGCTCGACAGACGCGATGAAACAGTCAGCGCGGCTGCTCCCGCCGCGGTGCGTAGAAAGTTACGACGACCCACTCCACTCATCAGTCCCCCCTCGGACAAACGACGGCCCAAAAGACGAACTATCCTAACTCAGGGATCGAAAGCGCGTCACAAACTGGGGTACAGCAGCTTCGAAGGGCGGGAGTGATGACCGTCACATTGAACTGTAACTTTCATACTTCATCTCGGGAACGCGATCGTCCAACATGCGAAGACAACCAGTTTGCGGGAAGGCACAATGGGCGATTTGAGCGAGCACTTTTCGAAACGTGAATTTAGTTGCCGCTGTTGCGGCCACCTGGTCATCAGCGGGCGCTTGCTGTTAGCACTCGAACACTTGCGCGAACTCGTGGGACTTCCGATCAAGGTTCATGATGGCTATCGCTGCGCGAGCCACAACGAGCAGGCGGGCGGAGTCACCGATAGCGAACATACGCGGGGCACCGCCGT
>Ga0207641_10000144_pt1 | contig 101119 bp, 81 predicted proteins | sample KBSSwiS62_FD_184306 | JGI IMG/M metagenome (GOLD analysis project Ga0207641, IMG submission 184306) | Switchgrass rhizosphere microbial communities from Kellogg Biological Station, Michigan, USA - KBS Switchgrass S6-2 (SPAdes) (version 2) | ecosystem: Host-associated > Plants > Roots >...
AAAAAATAGACTAGTCCGGTCCGTAGCGCAGGGAGGCATTCATACAGAAGCTACGCTGGTAACCAATACCCGCCATTATGAAGCCCTGCGGCAACTCGACAATGCCATTGCCGAAGTAAAAACCGGCTTGTCGAACCATATTTCCGGCGATCTGCTGGCCATCGATATCCGGAATTGTCTTCACTGGCTGGGAGAAATTACCGGCGAAATTACCAATGAAGATCAGCTGGATTATATTTTTAGTAAGTTTTGTATTGGAAAATAACCATGTGCTGAATATCACGGGTTTCCAACGTGTTAGATTGAAAATCAAGCGATTCAAATTGCTTTTTTTTGCTTTTTTCTGCTTTTATTAGCTATTTTCTTGTTGTGAATTTGGTTACTACTCAAAAAATATAGGAAGTTTAGGTTACTAATGAAAGATTTTGATACGGTATGATACTCAATGATACGGTAAGATACAGTTTCAGGCAAAATTAGTAACCTAAACACAAACAAAATGAGTAGTAGTATCAGGATTGTAAAAATATGCGAATATTGTAAAAATGAATTTATAGCCAAGACAACAGTAACCCAATGCTGTTCTGAGATTTGCGCCAAGCGATTCTACAAGCTTAAAAAAAGAAATAGTAAGATTAACCAAGCTGAAATCAAAACTGCAGTAAAACGAATGCCAGAGGTTTATATCACATCTGAGAAACTAGAATTAATAAAAGAAAAGGAATTTTTGGATTTGAAAGAAGCAGCCTTTCTTTTAAATATTTCTCCACTTACGTTAAGACGATGGATTTTGACTGGAAAATTCATATCATCTAAAGCAGGCAAAAAGCATTTGCTTGCGAAGTCAGCCATTTTGCAATTTCTAAAAAAAGTAAGTAGTCAACTAACCAGCTAACAAATCCAGCGTTTGTTATTTTTGCATAAAAATTATTTATGCATAAAGACAATGAAAACAAATCACTCAATGACATGGTACCGCTGCCAGTATGGACTTCATTAAAAGTCGAATTAAGAAAGCTTAAAGCTCAAAAAAAGCTCGATCAGATTTTGCAAAAAAGAGAGGCAGATTTAGTTTGGCCTAAACCGAAACAATCCGACACTTATGCAAAAAAAGCCAAAAATAGACCACAAAATGTAATGGTTCCGCTGCCTGAGCCATCCGACGTTGAAATTAAACGTATGATGGATAAGGCAAAAGCTAAAACTGAAAAAATAATAAATGAAAGAGAAGCAAGTGCTGTTAAGCTTCCGGAACCAACTCCGCCAAAACAGCCTTTATATAAACAGCATTTAACTCCAGCAAAAAAAGAAAACAAGACAAAAACCAAATTAACAAAGAAAGCTAGAGAAGAGAAGAATTTCATCAGAAAAGCAGAATTTGATGAATTAGTAAAAAATTTCAAAAAGAATCTGAAATAGCATATAACTCTATTACCAAAAACTGTACAAAATTAGGGGTGTTGCCAGTGACGTAACCTATGTATGAATGACGGTTTTACTTATATGAGGATTCGAATAGAATCAAAAAGCAAGAAAATGTAGTTTTAAGAGAAGCCTATTTAATCGATGCATTAATGAAACCTGTTGAATTTAACAATTATAAATTCTAAGGCAATTAAACGCTGGAAAATCCCTTCATTATTGGTTCCGGGATTATTATCTCAATTAACGAAGTGATTTCATTTTAGTCGTTTAAAATCGATTTAAAACCCCAAAAACTAATTCAAAAAAAGGTTACTTTCTATTATAGAATGTAACTTTTTTATAAACACATAAAAAATACGCGAATTCAGCGGAGGTCTGTTGTTTGGATGAAAAATTCATGTGAAGTTGTGTCATAATTAGTAACAAAAACGCAAAAAAACATGAAAATCTATTTATTAAAACGCAAAGGCAGGCTTTCAGACGAAAACGCGAAAAAAGGAAAATTCCGTAAAATAAGTTTGTATTTCTGCTATCACTACGGACCAGGACAGAAACGTGAATATGAATTTCTGGATTTGTTTTTATATGAAAAACCAAAAACAAATCTGGAGAAGGATCACAACAAGGAGACACTTCAGCTTGCAAATACTATCAGGGCTAAAAAAATTATTGATTCACAATCTACTTCACACGGCTTTGTAGGTAACGTGAGATCAAAGGTTGGGTTCCTAGCATATTTTGAAAGCATGACAGAAAAAAGGAATAATAATGGAACAAACGGCAATCATGGAAATTGGTTAAGTGTATACAGGCACCTAATTGATTATACCAAAGGCAAGGATCTAGCATTAGAAAATGTAGACGATAGATTTTTGGAAGGGTTTAAACAGCATTTACTTACATGTAAAACCCGCAAAGGGAAACGTGAGGTTACATTACATAGAAATTCTGTATTATCCTATTTTAATAAGGTAAAGGCCTCACTGAAGGAAGCTTACCTGTTAAAAATGATAAGAGAAAATCCAGCATCAAGAGTGAAATCTGTAAAATACACGGACGGTCACCGTCAATTCTTAACATTTGAAGAATTACAGCGATTATCTAACACTGAATGTGATTTGCCAATATTGAAAAAGGCTTTTCTTTTTAGCGCATTAACAGGCTTACGATTTTCAGATGTTAAGGCTTTAACGTGGGCGAATATTATATATAGCGAAACTGATGGATGGGCATTACAGTATATACAAAAGAAAACTAAAGGGGCCGAGACGCTGCCTATCGCAGAACAGGCTATCAAATTGTTGGGTAGGAAAACTGATGATACAACGCCAATATTTGAAAGCCTTGATTACAGCGCCTGGAATAATTTAAAATTGAGGGAATGGGTAATGGCTGCCAATATAACTAAAAAGATAACCTTTCACTGCGCTAGACACAGCTTCGCAACTTTGCAACTTTCCATGAATACAGATATTTATACAGTATCAAAGCTTTTAGGTCATAAAAACCTAAAAACTACTGAGATATATGCCAAGGTTATTGATAAAAAGAAGATTGATGCTGCAAACAAAATCCCAAGTTTAAATTTTTAATCATCGTTCTAAAAATCTAATAACTTACTTGGGTGAACATCAAGTGCATCTGCTAAGGCTTTTAAGGTGCAAATTGAGATGTTCACCCTGCCATTTTCAATTCTTGAATATGAGAAAACTCCCATTTTTGATTTGTCTCCCACTGTATTAGATGATAATCCCTTTTTCAATCTGATGGATTTAAGATTTCTGCAAAAGTCATTTATATATTTATCGTTTCTTGAATCTGACATCCTCAAAAATAAGTAATTTATTTGACTTAACATATATGACAAGTCGGACACAAATCAGGTAAGGTCTGTTTCAGTTGTTTATTTTCGTCTTCTATTATATAACAATCTATTTGGCCAATAGAATATTAGTAAAAAAAAACTTAAATAATGGAAGAAACATTCTTAAGCAGCGATGAAACTGCTGCTTTTTTGAAAATTAGCAAACACCAGCTATATAAATTAAGTAGGTCTGGGAAGTTGCCGATCTATTCTCCAACCGGTGGTAAAATTTATTTCCTTAAATCCGAGTTGGAAGAATGGATTTTAAATAGCAAAAGAGCTACAATAAAAAACATTAGTCGTAAGACAATCAATTCGTTAACATTAAAACTTATTAAATAATGGAAAAAGAAATAACTGAAAAAGCAATAATTGAAAAAATAGTTTATAATGTCCAGGTGTCAAATCTTGATGAAGCAGTATCTGGATACGAGACAATTGGCTTCAATGTATACAAGCGCTATGAAGATTCGTTATACTTATACGCAGAACTCAAAACAAACAGTTCCAGCGATTACACAATTCGTGCAATGCAGATGCTTGTTGATTCAGGCGAGTGTCCCAAGTCAATAACCACATACCATTTGATGAAGAATGGTAGCACGCTCCAAACTTTGGTCTGCGGATTGATCGCTAAAGGATTTTCAATAAGCGAACAGGCGAGCTATTATTTGGATGTAATTGAACAGGTAGAACTTACAGATCCTGACGGAAATAAGTTCCTGCTGTATCAACCGCTGTCTATGGGTTAACCTAACAATAAAACAAGGTGCTTCAATAATTAAAGTGCCTTGTTTTACACTTCAATTATTTATTAATTTAATTTTTTTCATATGTTTAAAATAATTCCAAACTCACTTAATACAGACGATCTAATTTCAGAACATTCTCCGCGGGCAATATTTAACTTTCGGAAAGAGAATTTGGTATACATAATAGATTTGATATACTCGATTCCTGCAAATAATAAAAAATTAATAACCGAGGACGGATTTGTGTCTATCAATGCTTCTTTCCTTCAAAAGAAAATCAGAAACTATTATCAATATTTAAAGTATCTGCTAAAAGCCGGAGTATTGATTTGTGATAACCAGTATAAGAAGGGCGTCAAATGCAAAGGCTACAAATTTGCTCCGGAGTACAGCGGTGAGACCAAGTTAACTGAACTGAATGGTAAAATTGGTATCGCAAAATTATCCCGACAGGGTTCAATTTCTTTTAAAGTAAAAAAACAGTATTCATACTTACTGAAATGGTACAATCCGAATCTTCAAATAGATCATACAGCAGCAAGGAAATACCTTCAACTTGAAGTGGATTATAAGATAAAAAGCAAAGTCAGATGGGATTACGATCCATTAAAGAAAGCTTACAAACATCCACTACAACAGTTCTATTGCAGCCAGGTTAACATTAATAAAATAGTATCACATGAGTTTAATGTAAACATTGATGATAAAGTCGGCCGGCTTCATTCGCCGCTTTCTAATATGAAAAGTGAGTTACGTAACTTTCTGGCTTATGAAGGCCAATCACTTGTTTCAATTGATGTTAAGTCTTCACAGCCTTGTTTAAGCACACTGCTGTTTCATTCTTCTTTTTGGGATTATAATGGTGTTTATGATAGTGTTAATATCGATCCAATTAGTGTAAAGACTATTAATATGCATAAGTGTTTTAATAGTGTTACTGATTGTTCTTCTCTTGATTCTTTCATTATGTTATGCAAAAGTCATCAAAGCGATTTGCAATCAGACGTTTATCGATTCAAAAATCTTATGGAAGATGGATCGTTTTATGAGTACATGGAAAATAACATATCAAAGGAACTGGGAATTGAGTATACTAACAGAACAGATATCAAGGCGGCAATGTTCCAAGTTCTGTTTACTGATAATAGATTTTTAGGACAGAAGGAAGCAGGTCCGAAACGAGTATTCAAACAATTATTTCCCATTGTATATGAGATGTTCAGGAAAGTGAAACAATCTGATAAAACGCTGCTGCCAATAATGTTACAGCGGATCGAAAGTTATTTACTCCTTAAAGTAATTGCCAAACGCATCGCTAAAGAAAAGCAGCACCTGCCAATTTTTACTATCCATGATAGTGTTATTACAACCATTGGCAACCAGCAGTACGTAAAAGAGGTTGTGGAACAGGAGATGATTAAAGCCATAGGGTTTGCGCCTAAGCTATCTATTGATTTATGGAGACCAGAAAATCTGATGTTACCTACAATTGGAAACTTAAGCCAAACCCATCATGCGGCATAGAAATCAACAAATATTTGAGTAAAGCCACTAGAAGTGTGTTTAAATGTTTGAGCTTTCTACAGAATCCACGATCTAATACAAGTAAAGCAATTGTATCGGAAAAAAGATCGTTGAATTTTGCGATACCCTCAAGTTAAATTGGAAGCGGGCGTTTGATCATAAGATCACGCCCGTTTTTTTGCTGTCTGAATAATTTGATAACTATGCTACCGATGGTTTTTGGAAGCGTTAGTAATAGTTGTACCAAAATGCCGGTGAAGCAACGGTAATTATTATGCGCTTGGCTTTCCGCCATCAGTTGGATAGAATGCTCTCAGAAAGATCAGCATCTTGCTAGAATCGCTGATTTAATGAAACCAGTATAATTGTATGAGAAAAAAGATCGTCGACATTTGCGCAACTATCTAGGTAAATCGGCATGGGCCATTGTTTTCAAATTCAGTTTAATTTTTGGGCCATGTGCCCGGCTTTATCTATTCACTGAAGCAGGCTGCTAGAAGTAAACTGGACGCTAGGATTTCTTAAACTTAACATCAATTAGGTCTTTTAGTTCAACTTTCAGTGCCTGAGCTAAAACATAGAGCGTTGAAATGGTCGGGTTGGTCTCTCCTCTTTCAAGCCTGCCAATTTGTGATAATGGGATGTCCGCTTCATGGGACAGGTCTGCTTGCGAAAGATTCTTACTCTTTCTAAGTTCCCTTATCCTATTGCCAACGGCCTTTATAAGTCCTTTATTCTTAACGTTTATCACTTTGGCAAGGTGAGGGACAGAAAAATTTTAAATAGACGCATATATGCGTTATTTTCGGTTGATCGTAGGGAATTCTAATAATCCTTGTCTTTGTAATGCATGTTGCTGGCTAAGTATAGCATTTTAATACGCCATCTGCCCTATCTGGATCAGGCATTTGAAACCAGAAAGGCAACCTGGGATAAGAAATACCGGGATAACAAGCACTTTCGCCCGTTTTTCGAAAAGACTTTTACAGAACAAAGCGCAGTTATTTCACGCGCAGACTTGTTCAATATAGCGGAAGTTGATTTTAAAGCTGCAGCCTTTTCTATAATACTTTGGGGCTATCCAAGGAATATGCGTGGTAATTCATTCAGAACAATCGTAGCCTCAATAGCTGATATCGAAAAATTCCTATCCAAGCCAAAGTCATTGACTGTAGGTGATTTTTTGAACTTAAGCAAAACTCTCAATGGAAAAGGATTAGGGCTGAGCACACTAACCAAATTTCTATACTTTTTCAATTTTCGTGTAGAAGGCTATCGCTGCTTAATACTGGATAGCAGAATTATAGATGTTTTAAACGCCAACTGTTTTGATGAATTAAAAATCGATAGTGAAATCAAGGATCATAACAAGGCTGGCCGATATATCGAATATTTGAAAATAATGGATAAGGCTGCAAAAAAATATAAATACACAGTTGACCAACTTGAGTTGTTTTTGTTCATGTTTGGTAGAAATCTAAAGCCGTCAAAATAATTCTATAATATGTTGGTTGTCTGTCAGATAGGTGGGAAGTTTATGTAAACAAACCAATAAAAATGCAAACAAAAACAAATGCTATCCTGTTATTCTTCGGTGCTTCAATACTCTTAGCTGCATGCGACCGCGCAAGCAATAAGCTTGTAGGCCACGCATATTATGTACAGCCGGTCAATACACTAATGAAACTGAAACTTAATATGAGTTTGACCAATATCGTCCATGAATATAAATCTAATAATGAAGTATCAATTATAACCTATATTGGAAAAGAAGCCACGAAGAGTGAAACACAATCGTACTCTTTTGATGGAAGCGTCTATAAATTGGGTGATGAAAATTATGATGTTATTTTTAAAGGGGACACAGCAATTTTTTCAATTAATGGCGATGTGATGCTTAAGTTGGAACAGATAAAATAATCTTAGAAGAAATAATCAACGGCGGATTTATAGGAAATGTAGGATGTTGGGTTTTATTTTATTAACATTCTTCAATTGCAAAGCAATCGTCGCAAATACTGCGAATATAGCAATAAATGCAGGCGATAAGGTGATATTTGACAACGGGAAAGTTGGACTTTTTAAAACTGAAACCTGCAGTGAAGATAAGCCGTTCGCCAGTGCCAGCAGTTAGTTTTGACTAGTATGGATCAAGTAGGTGTGGTTAAAGAGCCAGGCGAGCACTTGACTACGGCTTCTTATCCCGATGGCTGGTATCTGCCTATTCCAACGAAATATCTTATTTTATTGCGGTAAGAATAGCATGCATTTGCGTTTATATTTAAAATTAATCTAATCAGATTCGACTTCTGATATTGGGTTGTTAGGTTCTACGAAAAGGTCTTCCTTGTGCCGATCAAAAATCGTGTCAAGGGAGGTTTCCAAGGTGCCTTCTGTGAATATCTCACTGAATGATTCTTTAATTAAAAGAAAAGTATTTTGCTCGCCAGATAGAAAATCCCAAAATTCATTCTCAACCCATGCTTCGGTATTTCTTTCAATGGGCTTACCTCCATCGATAGTCTTTGACCAAAAATCATTTGCCCCGTATGGATTATAAGGGAATACAATTTTGGCTTCTGCATTGCCAGTGGGATGTTTTGAATAATAATAGGCGTACCAATTTAATATTTGAGTTAAAAATTTGTCATAAGCTCCAACACTTGGTTGAACCGTTTTTGTATCGAAAAAATAATCCATTCCATTTTTCTGCAACCATATATCTACCCCAGAGCCGGTGGGAGCCTTAATAAAGGATCCAATTGGACTATTTATATATTGTTGACAGACTGCTTTAATAGCTGAATGGCTGGAAACGCCATTGTATTGCCCGTTATTTTGCTGCCTGGCTTGGACTATATTTTGAAGCGTATTACTTAAAGCGGCCGGGAAATTTGCAGGCGCTTCCAAATTGGCCTGTTTAACGACGAATCCATTACCCGCAGCAATTTCTTTTGCTAATGGTTCCCATAGTGTGGTGCCAAGTGACGTCTCCAATCCACCAACGATTGACCTGATTTTCCTTTCTTTAGGCATTACAAGATCCAAAATTTGAAAATTGGCTTCTTTTTTTGATTTCAATTTGGTATCAAAAAAAGCACTGATACTTTTAACTGCTGCGTCTTTGATAATGTTTTTTAAATCTTCTTTTTTCATATTGGAAGAAGTTGTAGAAAAACTAAAATAGTTAAATTGTTGGAAAAACAATATTTGCTAAGTAATTTAGCAACTTAAATGCAAGTGAACATTTACTTTAACTGACAGATTGGGTTATCCACAAGTGTGAGAAAAGAAATTGAACATTTGCAAATGTGAAGGGTTGTATGCTATAACTTGAGTTAACAAGTATATTAATGGTATAATAATGTAAATTATGGAAAAAGAGCATATAATGCCATTTGGAAAATATAAAGGCAAACCGATAACGGAATTATCTGATGGCTATTTAATAGAATTATATTTACATAATAAATTGCCAAGGTGGTTAAAAGAATATGCCGAACAGAATATTAATATTTTAAAGTACACTGTGAAGAACAATAATTCCAGCAAAGAACCAAATACCGACTAATCAAATGCCAAAGAACATTTCAGGATCAAATCACACAGTAATAGAATTATTTGCGGGAGCCGGGGGCTTGGCTCTTGGATTAGAAGCTGCTGGTTTAAGTTGTATTGCTTTAAATGAAATAAATCATTCAGCAGCTGAAACATTAAGGATAAACAGGCCAAATTGGAATGTAATAGAAGGGGATATTAAAAATGTATCTTTTCCTGAGTTAAAGGGAAAGGTAGATGTTATCACGGGCGGCTTTCCATGTCAGGCGTTTAGTTATGCTGGTAAGAAGTTAGGTTTTCAAGATGCAAGGGGCACACTTTTTTACGAATTCGCAAGAATAGTGAAAGAGACCATGCCTGCGATTTGCATCGGGGAAAATGTAAGAGGCTTGTTAAGTCATGAAAAAGGAAATACACTCAAAGGGATGATTTCAATCCTGGATGAAATAGGTTATAGGGTTTTAGAGCCACAAGTGTTGAAGGCTATTTATTACAACACGCCACAGAAAAGGGAAAGGTTAGTGATTGTCGGCATCAGGAAAGATATCAATGCACAATTCTATTATCCGAAACCTAACTTGAATGAAATTTTGACATTGCGGGATGCTTTAAAGAAGGGTAAATTATATCCTACCAATGTGCCCAAATCCGATGGCGCAAAATATCCGGCTAGGAAAAAAGAAATCTTAGATATGGTACCACCGGGTGGATATTGGCGGGATTTACCATTAAAAATCCAGAAGGAATACATGCTCGAAAGTTTTTATTTGGGAGGTGGGAAAACGGGGATGGCAAGGCGAATAAGCTGGTCTGAGCCATCTCTCACCTTAACCTGCAGCCCTGCCCAAAAACAAACAGAAAGGTGTCACCCAGATGAAACAAGGCCGTTCACAGTAAGGGAATACGCCCGTATACAGACATTCCCGGACGAATGGCAGTTCGCAGGCTCAACTACTGAACAGTATAAACAAATAGGGAATGCGGTGCCAGTAAACTTAGGCAAGGCCATTGGGCAATCAATCACATCTTTTTTAGATAGCTATAAAAAGCAGAATAAACAACACTCACAACATTCGTTTGCATCAAGTTCTAAAGATGCTTCACCAGTATATATTTGATTTTAGTTATATTTAGGGGGACTATATAACCTAAATATGCCATTATTGTCTTGGATAAGCGACGCTGACCTTAATAATGCTGTCACTAACCTCATTACAGCTACTCAAACGGCAAAAACTAACGCTTTTGCAAGCCTTAGTAAGAATGTAATGGATCCTTTTTCTGCTATTTTTCAGATGTCAGGTTTTTCCATGACCTATGACGAATGGCTTAAAAGTGAAGAAGCCAGGCAGTCGCAAAAGACAATGCAAAATTTCGTTGGCCAATTTCATCAAAATATTTTGGGGTCATGTATTGGTTGGGTAAATTTAAATACTGGTAACAATGTTGATTTGGTAAATACTAGCAGCAAAATTATTGCTGAAGTAAAGAATAAACATAATACAATATCAGGCGGCGATTTATCAGATCTTTACTATCGATTGGATAAATTGGTTATGCCCAATGCGAGTGCTTACAAAGGTTTTACAGCGTACCATGTAGGGATAATCCCAAAGACCATTACGCCCTTCAATATTCCATTTACACCTTCTGATAAAAGTACCAGTACTAAATGTTCGACTAACCAATTAATTAGGACAATTGATGGTGCAAGTTTCTATCATATTGTGACCGGTGCCCCCAATGCCTTAAAAGACTTGTTCGCCGCACTTCCTAAAGTAATGAGCAATTTTAATCAGCAGAATATGGCAGATATTGCAAAACTTCAGGCTTTATTTAAACTTGCGTATGGCTAAAATAGTAGTACCAAAGTTTAAAAAAGAACTGGGCTTTGAAACGTCCGAAAGCCGCTCTAAGTTAATGAGTAAAATTCGGAGCATAGAAACAAAACCAGAAATACAATTGAGAAAAGCACTGTGGAAACATGGTGTTAGATATCGCAAAAATGTGCGGGACTTGCCCGGACAACCTGATATTGTTATCAAAAAATCAAAGATTTTAATATTCGTAGATGGTGAATTTTGGCATGGATATAATTGGGAGGATAAAAAGAGCAAGATTAAGACAAACAGGAAGTTTTGGATACCCAAGATTGAACGCAATATTCAACGAGATTTAGAAAACAATATCACCTTAAATAAACAAGGATATACTGTTTTAAGGTTCTGGGAGCATCAAGTCAAAAAAGACTTGTCTGAATGTGTCAAAATGATTCTAAGTCATTTAGTCAATGTGGAATAATACGGACAATTTTCGGGTACGTCACAAGGAAATAATAATACAGCAATGGAGATGACGGCGAGATTTTGAACCTAAGTACTTTTGTTGTACTGTTTTTCCTTTTATCCTCATTTTTTATATTTTTGAAGAAAGATGAATGATAGAAGTAGTAAAAGAAAAATTTACTAGACAAGAGTTATACAACCTAGTTTGGTCAGAGCCCATGCTAACTATTGCCAAGCGTTTTGCTGTATCAGATACAGGGCTAAGAAAAATTTGTTTACGTCGACAGATACCAGTTCCCAAAGCAGGGCACTGGCAAAAAGTAAAATTCAACAAAAGAGTAAAACGGCCCCTATTGCCTGTATGCAACAATGATAGTGAAAATATAGAGCTTACAGTTCGGTCTGAGGTAATGATTGCAGTGAAAGGAGAGCCAACTCCAAAAAAAATCAAACAGCGAGATATAGAGGAAAGGCTTAAGGCTTCAATGCCGGTTCGGGAGAAATTAGTCAACCCGGATCCATTAGTTGTCGAGACGAAAAAGGCACTTAGTACTGCGACAGTTGATAAATGGCAATACAAGGGAAGTGTATCTTGTTCAAGAACAGCGTTAGATACCCGTTTAACGAAAGATCATGTCAGCCGGGCATTACATTTCTGGGACGCACTAGTCAAGGGGATGAAATTAATGGGATTTGGAGTTACAGTCAGAAATGATTCGACTTATGTGGTTATAGGTGAGCACGATTTTAAAATATTGCTACGCGAACGGATGAGAAGGGAAGTCATAAAAGGTGAACACTGGGACCGTTCGGAATATCACTCAACCGGATTGCTTTATTTTCAGGTTCATAGCTATCCATCCAAGGAGTGGAAAGATGGTAAGAGAACATTGGAAAGTCAGATTTCTTCTATTCTTGCACATCTTGAGATCGCGGGAGAGTATTGGACTAATCTGCGTAGGGAGCAGCGAATAGAAGACGAAGAAAGACAAGAAAAAGAGAGAGTAAGGAAAGAATTGGAACAGCGCAAGCAAAATGAATTGTCGGCCTTTAAAAATCTTTTAAATCAATCTGTACGCTGGCGAAAAGCCGTGGACCTCAGGCTTTACATAAAAGAAGTAGAAATGAAAATGTACAAGAATGGAGAACTGCCTGAAGAGCAAAAGGGTTGGATAGAATGGGCCAGAAAAAAAGCAGATTGGTATGATCCGTTTATTGAAGCTGAGGATGAATTAATGACTGAGCCGCGCTCATCTATTTAAGTTATAGATTAATTAAGAAAGTTGCCATTGCGTGTCAAAATATTTTAATAGAAGTGTTGTTGACGAATTAGCTGTATGGCATTGAAAAAATGTATAAATTACTATATGATAGAAACTGAAGAATCTTGTAAACTAGCTAAAACAGAGCAATTGCAACCTCTATTTAGTCAGTGGAAAGTAGCCAATATCCGTACCAGCCTTTTTATGAAGACGGGATTATTAATGAGGCTAACTATAACCAAATTCAACAAGGAAAGCGATTATTGCTCATAGCCAAAGAGCCAAATGGCGCCAATCATGATGCTAACGGATTTTATAGTTTTGTAAAAGAATGGAATGAGACTGAACCAAAATATCCTTTTGCCCGTCGTATCGGCGATTGGGCATATGGATTCCTAAATGATTTCCCTTCGCATGATTTTATTGGAAATCACAAGTACCAAGCATTAAGAAGCATTGCATTTATGAATGTAAAAAAATCTTCTGGTACAGGTAATGTTTCTGACGATGTAATTATTACGGTTGCTAACTCGGATAAAGAATTCATATTGAAAGAAATTGGCATTATTTCGCCTGATGTGATTATTTGCTGTCTCGGTTTCAGTGGGAGGATAATAAATGCGATTTTCGGCGATACACTTTTGAGGCCGTCTGGATGCGGAATTCAAATCGGGCAGTGGCAAAATAGCAAGTTGATTGAATTTTGCCACCCTTCTGTTAGGAGCGGAGGGCCGGCTTTTTATGTATTACTACGAGAAGCAATTAAAAGTATATAAAAGATTAAAATGAATGTACAACATATCAACGGTCTTCATTTTCAATCAGGGTTATTTTAGAACTAACCTTTAATATTCAACACTTTTTAATATTTTTTGTGACAGACATATTTGAATTTATTATCCAAGGCTATAGGAATGGATATTATCAAAAACTGCTTTTAAATACACATGGGGGTGATTTTTATTCAAAAGCAACCGAGTATCTTTTTACAGTTATTATCGCGCAAGAACTTTTGAAATGGAGAAAGGCTCAAACTCAAAACTATAGTTTCTCCATTCATTTCGAGCATAGTGCGGTTGAATTTAAGAAAAGTTGTTTTGAAGCTGTCAGGTTAGTAAAACCTGGGGAAATTTGGGATGGAAGAATCATTCGTCGTGACACCCATACATCAATAAGAAATGAAAGTGGAAGGATTGATATTGCAGTTTTATATCATCCTCGGCAAGGATTGTTACGGGAGGCTCGTGCATTTGCTGGAATTGAAGTTAAAGGGATTAATCCAAGAAATACAAAGGTTAAACAAGATATTTTGAGATTGATAGACTGTCTGTGTGCAGAAGATTCGATTGGCGATAATAGTTTGAAAAGTTGCTATGTAGTATATGGGGTGAGATTGGACAGCTCTGTGAAAATATTCGAAAATGAAGATTTTCTAAAAGGTAAATTAAGAATGGAGAACGATGTTGAAAATCTTTTGACATCTATTCCAGAAGTGAGAAAAGTTAACTATTCCAACCGTTTTTTTGAAATTAGCAAAACAACAGCGGAAGAGTTTAGAAAATACAATATTGATGAAGATGGCTTGACAGATTATCAGGAGGTGGTTGCCGGAAGCGGCGCAATTTTGGGCGTTTTAATTCACTTTACTGTTAAGGCAAAGGAGAATAACCTGTAACTTAGCGTTTGGCATGTGGCTTCTCTTTACAACGACAATAGTAAAGTAAAGCAATAAAGTGAAAGCCTAGATTAGTTTCTGGTAAATTCACTGTCGAGTTTTTGAATCGAAGACTTTTTATATCCTTTCCCACTAATCTTTCACTAATTCTTCTGAAAGCCGTGTTAATGGCGCAAAAGTATTTTCTGTATCGATGCTCCGGAAAAGTGCATGGGGAACTTGCTTAGGGAATTCACCGGTGAGATGACGGAGAGATTAACCAAAGCATAGATCTAAACTTCCATAACAAGTGGTTGAAATCTGCTAAGACTAGTTTTTTTTTAACGAGTCTGTTCACCAGTCCTAAAAATTGTCAGGTTAACGCGGTATTCGCCAGTCATCCCACCATGATTTCTCAGTTCAATATTCATTTAACTTGCCGACGGTAAATAAGATAAAATGCAATTATAAAAAAATTGGTAAGCCATTGATATATATGTACATGTTTTCATTACATTTAGTATCACAAACCCCACCTAATGGCATATCAAACTCCAATAACAATAAAAACTGCAATAGAACACATTCGACAAGGTGTATACGTTTTGCCCTCCATTCAGCGCGAATTTGTATGGAATACTGAACAAATTGAGACTCTTTTTGATTCTATAATGCGTGATTATCCAATAGGCACATTTTTGTATTGGACTATAAGTGAAGGAAATGTAACTAAGTATCAATTTTATAAATTCTTGCAGCATTATCATGAGAAAGACAGTAGGCATAATGAGAAGTTAGATGTCTTTTATAAAAAAGGGGTAACCGCGATCCTTGATGGACAACAACGGCTCACATCATTGTTTATCGGCTTATGCGGGAGTTACGCTGAGAAACTGACTTATTCTCGGTGGGATAGCAAACACGCCTTTCCGCGAAAGCGTCTATATCTAAATCTGCTTGAACGTTGTCCATATGAGGAGTGGGAATATTTGTTTGTTTTTTTAACCGATGAAGAAGCTGCGGTCAAAGAAGATCAATACTTGCTAGAAGATGGTGAACGGAAGGTTTTTGCAAGTTGGTATTTCCAAGTTTCAAAAATTCTAGAATTTCAAAGCTTGGAAGATGTATTAAATTATTTAATGTCAAACAGCCTCACTGACTCTTCCAAATATACTGCTTCCCAAACCCAATTTGCCCTAAAATGTTTAAGTACCCTTTTTAACTTGATTCATCAAAAGCCTTTGATTAGTTACTACTTGGAGGCGACTGATCAATTAGATAAAGTTTTGCAGATTTTTATAAGAACGAATGCTGGAGGTACTAAGCTTAGCTATTCTGATCTTCTACTTTCTGTGGCATCGGCGCAATGGGTAAAGTTGGATGCTCGTGAAGAAATACACTCCTTTGTTGACGAAATAAATTCAATAGGAAGCGGATTCAATTTTACAAAGGATTTCGTTATGAAATCATTTCTCGTATTGGGTGATTTCCCAGACGTGGTGTTCAAGGTGGACAATTTTACTAGAGAGAACATGCTTATGATTGAGTCAAAGTGGCCTGATATTTCAAGCGCGTTAAACATTTCAGTTCAATTAGTAAGTCGCTTCGGTTTTAGTAGGGATAATTTAACCTCTGTAAATGCTCTAATTCCAATTGCGTATTATGTTTTGAAACGTAGACACGAAGAATCATTTATTAATTCTCCTAAATATGCTGATGATAGAGCAATAATTAAAGAATGGCTGATACGTTCTTTATGCAAGCGTGTTTTTGGTTCGGCATCCGATAGTATTTATCCTCCTATAAGAAAAATTATTTCGGAAGATTCAGCAGGCTTTCCTTTGCCTAAAATTATAGATCAGTTTAAGGGCACAGCTAAATCTATTACATTCTCCGATGAAGATATTGATTCTATTCTCGACTTAGAATATAATGATAAATTAACCTTTTCTGTATTGTCGCTTTTATATGATGGAATCAATATGAATTATCACTATCATGTAGACCATATTCATCCACGAACAATGTTTTCAGATGCAAATCTTAAAAAGCTTGAGATTACTAACGAAGAATACTCTCAATTTAAAAATAACTATAATTGTATTCCTAATCTTATGCTGTTAGAAGATCGCGATAATGTCTCTAAAAGTAAAACTCCATTTAAACAATGGATAGAAAATAAATTTAATAATGCTAGGGAGAGAAATGCATATCTTCAATCACAGTTTATAATAGTAGATACTAGCATAGAATTTAAAGATTTTTTGGATTTCTTTGCTGCCCGAAAGTCCGTCATAAAGCGGAACCTGAGTAAAATATTAGGAGTTCATTAGGGCTCTTAATTATCTCCAAATAACAATTAATGGATTGTGAAATATCTTGAAGGACTTTATTATTGTTTTGAATTATACTACGTGAATATTCTGAGGTTTTATCAGGATAGATACGTCATTGGGGAAAGTGTGATTCTTGAGGATGCATCCAAGATAGATCGGCTCAACGAAATCCTAGATAGGAGAGGAGATTTACACTTTAGAAGTACCGGATATTATACACTATTGGATGAATACCTTCTCTTTGACTTAAAGAGCCAAAGCGGTATTGTGAAATATAATGGAATTACAAAGCACAATGGTCAATTAATGCTTTATGTTTCTAGTTTGATCAATGATTTTAACACTTTTCACAGATACAAGCCTATTGAACCTAACGGGAATAATTATTATTTAGATTATGATAAATTTATAGAAAAAAGTAAAGGCTTGATACGGGCCGAGAGTGCATTAAATTTTCCGGAAACATGTACGTGTGGATTGTTATTAAATAAATTCTTAGAGCATACTTCAGAGTACAGTATCGAAAACGGATTGAAAAGTTTTCAGTTTTCGGTACACGCTAAGTCGATTGAAAAAATAACGGTCTCTAATGCAAGAAACGTTACAAAGTATGTTTTTTCAAAAGACATTTGGGGAGTTAAGGAATTGCTAGTTGTGAGTGAAGGTGACAAAGAGTGGGATACCATCTTTTCATTTGTTTCCAGAGGCAAGTCTGACTACAATATTTTATTGGGATTTCTTAAATCGCATAAATCATTTTGTGAAGTTGAAGACACGGGCTTGCGATGGATTTTTGAATGTACTAACCCATCTGTCTTTTGGCCGAATGTATCTAAAATGTTGTTTGTACTTGATAAACAACATTCCCAAAAGCACGACCTATCTGTATTACTTGACTTCCATTGATAGCACCTTTAGAGTATCTCTTCGCCCCGTTAATTTTTAACTAATTCTTCTCAAACCTGTCAAAAGAGGAGTAACCTTTCTGCCGAATGCATATTTAAGATTACCCAACGACTGTTTAGAATGCTTCTGTAAATCGGCATAGTGCTTATCAAAACTCCTTGGTGGCAGAAAGTACTTTTTGTATCGGTGGGGCAATAAAGTACACAGGGCAGAACTTGCCAGGGCGAATTGATTGGCAAAGCGATGGAGAAAATATGAGTGAAACAAGCTTTAAGAAAAATGAGGCAATGCAGTAGTTTATTTTTGAGATATGAGCGTATCGAAAAAGTGTATAATTTGAGAAGTTGGCAGTCGGTTTTCTAGTGAAAACTATTAGACTAAGGCTCTTGGAATCGGTTGTCACTAATTTTTCACTAATTCTTCTAAAAGCGGCTCCAGTAGCGGGAAAGCACTTTCTGTATCGATGCTCCAGGAAAGTCCACGGGTGGTACCTGCTCTAGTGAATTCATTGGCGAGATGATGGCGAAATTATGCGGCAAAAATTATTTGTAAAAACGCTGTTATCTTGGCTTAGATTTTCAAACTTTCTCCTGGTGAAAAAGCTTTGCAAATTTGAAATGTTTGCAATCATTTTTATTGAGAAAATCATTAAGAGGTGTGCCTAAAAACAGAATGAGAATTTGAATACCTTGTACCACTAATCAGTCACTAATTCTTCTGAAACCCGCTACAGAAACGGAAAAGTACTTTCTGTATTGATGCTCCAGGAAAGTCCAAGGGTGGAACTTGTTGTGGTGAATTCATTGGCGAGATCATTGGAGAGACTATCATAAAGCTAAAACTAAGAAAGTAAGAAAAAGTTTTTATCTTGGAAAAATCCAACCTCAAAATTGATCGAATATAGGATCCGCTGACACAATCACCTGAATGATTATATTTATCCTGTGGATTTGTCAATTATTAAAAATTTTGACACCTTTGATTATGAAAAGGATTTATGTTTTAGATATTTTATGTGTTATCCTTCTGGCTGTATTTTCGACCGGTTGTAAAAAGAATAGTGATTCAGGCTCGTCAATCCAGCCTATCGTTGTGACCAATCCGTCCATGAGTATTGGCTCAACTTCAGCGGTTTCCGGGGGCAAACTCACGAATGCAACGGCTGTTACAGACAAAGGAGTAATATGGGGAACTGACAGCAGCGCGCTTTCTGTTTCAGTTTCTAATAAAATCAGTAACGGAACTGGTCCTTCAGGTTTTACAGACACTATCATAAATTTACTACCACATACTAAATATTATGTCAAAGCATACGCGGTTACTGGTTCGTTGGTAACGTATGGGGTAGCAATGAGTTTCACCACTTCAAGAGCTGTATATCTTGCTGGTTACAACGGAAGTTCAGCTGCTTATTGGAAAGATGGGAAATTATTTTCTCTCCAGGGAGGTGATTATGCACGTTCAATCTTTGTGGTAGGTAATGATGTCTATGTCGCAGGACAGAACACTACTAATTTGGGCTTGCAGGCAGTTTACTGGAAAAATGGAGTGCCCGTTTACCTTAATACTGGAAACACCAGTGCAGTGGCCAATTCAATTTTTGTTGATGGTTCTGATATCTATGTTGCGGGATATGAACTGTTTAATAATATGACCGGCTTTCCGGTTGCCAAATACTGGAAAAATGGCTTGAGCGTACCATTGGTAGATGGAACCTATCATACTGGTGTTGCCAATTCACTAATTGTCAATGCAGGCGATATTTATGTAGGTGGTTATGTGTCGAGAGGACCTGGATCCTCGGTCAACTATGCTGCTTATTGGAAAAATGGCAGACTCGTTCCTTTAAGTGACAGCACCAAAACTATAGCTACTGTTCAATCTATTTTTGTAAAGGGCACCGACGTATATGCAGTAGGATATGAAAAAGGCAGCACCTTAGTAGGCGGCATCAGTTTGGCTAAGTACTGGAAAAATGGATTGCCAGTTACTCTTACTGATGGAACACGGGACGCAGCTGGGTGGTGGATTTATGTTAACGGGAGCGATGTATATGTGGCCGGTAGTGAATATAGTACTGAAACCTTATACTCTATCGCCAAATACTGGAAAAATGGCATTGCATTTTCTCTTACCGATGGAAATGAATATGGAAGCGCTTACGGGATTTTTGCATTGGATGGTGATGTATATGTGACTGGCGGGGAGGATGATTATTTTGACGCAAAATACTGGAAGAATGGAATAGTTCAGCCCCTCCAATTAACGGGAAAATATACCAGAACACTTGCAATGTTTGTACAATAGCTTGCCAGGCTTTCAACTAAAGGTGCATTTTTTGGCTTAGCGTCGAAAAGCTAGGTTCTCGGCTTTTGTAGAAAAAACTGGATGTGAGACCCCTTCCGCCACTACGATTTAAACTTAATTCGGCGTGGGCAAGTGGGATTAAGGTTACTAGATTTTCAATATGGAAACGCTCCTCATTGTACTAAAACGCCGGATTTAGACATTCCCATGGATGGGCGCGAACATTCATATTTGGAACTACACGTGGCGAATTAATTGGAGACATTATGAATGAAATACTCTTTATAAAATTGAGACTGGCTGGGTATTAATTTTTTAGATTTAATAGCATCGAAGTCTTTGAAAAATTGAAATGTTTGCAATTGTTTTTATAAATAAAATCTTTATTTTTTCAGGTAGAGAACCTATAGGAATTTAGAAATCGTTTTACCACTAATCTGTCACTAATTCCCTCAAAACCCGTGATAATCACGAAAACTTACTTTCTGTATTGGGAAATGACCGACAAATCAATCAAATATAAAAACATACTAAAGCCCTTAAATACATTAGCACAAAGCGGGATAGCATTTTCTGGTAATGCGCAATTATCATTCAGGGGAATGGCAGTGATCTAAGTAATTCAAACTCTATAAAGGGTAAAGCGAAGTGAAAATCGATTACCAAAAAAGGTTTTGGGTTTGGTTCATACTTCGCAAAAGGTTGGCTCACCGGAAATGAAAAAGAGATATTGAAATACCTGCCATTGTCAGAACCGGGTCTTTACAGCTAATGGACATGCGTACGGGAAATATTGTAAAAACCGATTCTGTACTTTTGGATAAGCATAAATATGCCTATCGCTGTAAATTGTTTGGTAAATGACTGCAATTCAAATACTGATTCACTGTCAAGTAATTCTCCGGTTAAGTAATTGCTGTAACCCAATGCCTTTTGGTAAATGATACGGCCAGACTTTGCAACCAGTGTATTGCCATTGAAATGATTTACTGAAACTACTGCATGCATAAAACTATCGGACACGGGTGGCTGACCTCCAGCCAGGACTGACAACAGCAGCGAAAGTATTAATCTCAGCATACTCCGTTTTTAGTTTGACTTAATAGTAAGATACAGTATTAATAAATCGGACTTGCTATTTACTTACTTTCCTTTTAGGTTTTTATTAAACGAAAACTTGTCAACTTAAGAAATTGTAGCTTTGCAACAGACAAAAGTTGGGGGCTGTTCTAACTATAAAAAAATAAATAGACCTTCGGAACGTACAACATTCAATATTTGGGATGTTCTATTTTATTAACCATTTGCCAGTGCTATATGAGAACTTTTCGTATAATAATTTTCTTTTTTTTAATCAACCCCTTTCTTTTCTTTCATAGCCAATCATTTGCACAACCAACTATTAGTTCTATTTCTATTGAGCAAGGATTATCCAATAATTCGGTAATCTCCATAAACCAGGATCATAAAGGGTTTATGTGGTTTGGCACTTATGACGGGCTCAACATATATGATGGATATGGATTTAAAATTTTCAGAAACAGGATAAATGATTCTACCTCGTTGATCCATAACTTAGTTACAGTTATTCATGAAGATAACCTCCATAAACTCTGGGTAGGGACAAGACGTGGTCTATGTCAGTTTAATAGCCTGACTGGCAAATTCTCTTATATTTCGATCGATGTGGGAAAAGGATTAAAAAATCCAAAGGTCACCACGACTATTCGGGAAATTAAAGAAGACAAACGGAACGATATCCTTGTTGGTACGGCACAGGGGCTATTATTGTGCAAACCCGGTTCTTTAGCAGCCCGTTCAATACCACTTATGGTACAGGGCAAAAACTTGCAAACATATAGTGTATCCAGCATTGCTACCGAGATAGAAACCGGAGCGCTGGTACTCATAGAAAATATGGGTTTATGTATGTTTGACTACGAATCGGGAAAATTAAAGCTGATCAATACTGCAATAAAAGATGGTATTTCCATGGTTTCAGATGGCGAAAGTATCTTAATAAGCACTGCGAAAGCTGTTTATAAATATAATATCACATCTAATGATATTTCATTGATTGTTGAAGTGCCTGAGCGCAGCCTTAATTCCGGGATCATCAAAACCATGGTCATTGATAAAGATCATCATTTGTGGGTCGGTATGGATGGTGGTGGCGTATGTCACTATGATATGCGTACCCGGAAAATGGAACTTTTCACTGAAGGGGATAGTAAAAATCACCTTACCAGCGGATCTGTTGAGGTTATATACGTGGATCGCGAGAACCGTAAGTGGATAGGCACTCTTAGAGGAGGGATCAATATACTAAATACAAACCCCGGGAATTTTCAAGCCTTTGCCCATGATCCGTTAGATCCACGAAGCCTTAAGGGCAAATTCATTTCCTCCTTTTGTGAGGATCCGCAAAACAAATTATGGATTGGTACTGAGGGTGCGGGCGTTAACCTTTGGGATCGTAATTCGAACACATTCACCAATTATGCCCACAATCCCGCGGATCCGGGATCCTTATCTGGTAATTTTATTACTTCGATCGCAAAAGATCATGATCATCTTATTTGGGTAGCTACTTACTTTTCAGGTCTCAACCGCTTTAATAAAACTTCCGGCAGGTTTGAACATTACCCACTGATAAATCCCTATACTGGTAACGAAAATAAAACTGTATTTACTTTATATAGTGACAGGGAAAACAACCTTTGGGCGGGTACACTTCAGGTGAATGAAAAAATGGGCGGCTTATTCAGGTTTGTAAATGAAAAAAATCAGTTCGAACTATTTGACTCTACCCTGTCGTTCCTGCTTTGTATTAACGAAGACAGAAAAGGAAACTTATGGGGTGGAATAAGAGACCAACTGGTAAAAATTGACCGAAAAAATAAACAACACCGCTTTTATAATATTGGATTTATTGTCAGGGCATTATATGAAGATAGCTATGGTAACTTTTGGGTAGGCACCGAAGATGGTGGATTGTTGTTATTGGACACATCGAATGGGCATATTTTAGCCCGTTATACAACAGAGCAAGGCTTGTGCAACAATGCTGTTTTAAATATTCTGGAAGACAAGCAGGGTTGTTTGTGGCTGGGTACGATTAATGGCCTTGCCCGGTTTAGCATCAGGGACCGAACATTTAAGAATTACTACCAGAGCGACGGTTTGCAAACCACCCAGTTCAATTATAATGCTTTCCTTGCATTGCAGTCGGGTGAGCTTGTTTTCGGAGGCATACATGGTTTCAGTATTTTCCGTCCTGAATCATTTGTGAATAAGGCTAACTTACCCGGGTTGTATATCACCGGGATCACTATCAATAACGTACCGGTTGAACAGGAGGCTTCGTTGATAACCAAAAGCACGAATGATGTTATCACTGAAATAAAAGTTCCGTACAATAAGGCTGTTTTTTCTTTTGATTTTGTGGCTACAGAGTATACGGCCCCCAATAAAATTCAGTATGCATATTATATGGAAAGTTGGGACAGGGGATGGAACTATTCCAGGAATAGCAGGACCGCAACTTATACCCATCTGTCCGAAGGCTCTTACACTTTCCGGGTTAAATGCACCAATGCCGAGGGGGAATGGAGTTCAACAGAAAAATCATTGAAAATCATTGTACTACCGCCCTGGTACCGCTCCTGGTGGGCATATGCGCTTTACTTGCTGATGGTTGGGGGCGCTATTGTTCTTTATCAGCGATATAGGATATACAGAACAAGGCTGAAATACGAAATAGACCTGGCCAACCTAAACGCAGACAAACAACGGGCAGAATATCACCGTAAGGAGGCTGAACTGAAAACAGAACGTGCCGAAGGTGAAAAAAAAGAGGCGGAGTTGGCAAAGGAAAGGGCGGAAAGAGAATTTAAAGAAGCCGAGTTAGCCCGTGAACAGGCAGAAAGGGAAACCGAAAGAGTAATTAATGAAAAAGAAAAAGAGGTCAATGAAAAGAAGCTATCCTTTTTTACCCATGTTTCCCATGAGTTTCGAACACCTTTAAGCCTGATCATTAATCCGATTAAAGACATCTTACAAAAAAATAAGGAAGATGAAGCGACTCCTGACGGGGAATTGCCGGTGATTTATCGCAATGCCCGCAGGTTGCTGAGCATGGTAGATCAGTTGCTGTTATTTCGAAAAGCAGAAAGTGGAATGGATTTAATAAAGCCGTCAAGGATAAACATATGTAGCTTTTGTAAAGAAGTATACTTATGCTTTGTGCAACAGGCGAAAGCAAAGGATATTGCTTACCAATTTGAATGTAGCCCAGAATACCTGGAACTTTATGCCGATCCTCAGAAACTGGAGATCATTCTGTACAACCTGCTTTCAAACGCCCTGAAGTATACTCCATACGGTGGAAGTATTTGGTTACGTATCACCGAAAATGAACAGGAGGTGGAAATTGTGGTGGAAGATACCGGATCCGGTATTTCCAGGCAAGTAGGGGACCGATTGTTTGACAAGTATTATCAACCAGACCGAAAAGATGCACCTGCCAAGACAGGATTTGGAATTGGGCTTTACCTGGTGAAGCAGTTTACCGAACAGCACAAAGGAAAAATCAGCTATCTGAGTGAAGAAGCTAAGGGAACTAGCTTTACACTGCAGCTGCTTAAAGGGAAGGAGCATTTCGAATCAGAGACGATAATTGGGGAAGATGTGACAGAATCCTTCCTGCTTCAGCAATTGAAAGAAGAAACGGAAGTGGGAGAGATGAAAGCGTTTGAAGAAAAAGGAAGTCCGATAGAAGAAGTGGTGACGGATAAGCAAACCATTTTAGTAATAGATGATGATGAGCAGACCCTGCAGTACCTTGTGCAGCAATTTAAAGAGCAGTATATTGTCTACCAGGCCGATAGAGGAGAAGAAGGTATACGATTGGCCCGGCTATACTTGCCCGACCTGATCATTTCTGATGTGCATATGCATGGGATCAGTGGTATAGATTTATGTAAAACCATCAAAGAAGATGCAGCCCTGGGACATATTCCTGTGATTCTGTTGACAGCAAGTTCTTCAGATGATGTAAAACTTCAAGGTGTTGAAGGCGGTGCAGACGATTATATTACAAAGCCGTTTGATAACAAGCTGTTGATAGCCCGGGTTGTCAATTTGTTGAAAGGCCGTAATAATCTCCAAAAATATTTTTATAACGAGATAACCCTTAATAAAAGTGATCTGAAAATCTCAGCAGAGTATAAGGAATTTTTAGAGCGGTGCATTTCCATTGTAGAGGGTCATTTGGAAGATGACAATTTTGGCGTGAAAACGCTGATGTCTGAAATGGGCATGAGCCACTCCAACTTGTTCCGGAAAGTGAAATCTGTATCGGGCCAATCTATAAATGTATTCATCCGGTGCATCCGGTTAAGGAAAGCTGCTGAATTATTTATCAATACGGGATATAATGTTAACGAGACGGCCTTTATGGTTGGCTTTCAGCATCAAAAATATTTTAGGCACCAGTTTCATAAGCTCTTTGGCCTGAACCCCTCTGATTATATTAAAAAGTACCGCAAGGCTTATGGGAAACAATTTACCGTACAGAAGGATTCATTAAATCCGGAAAATTTGAAGAATAAATAAATATAAGTTAGTGAGTGCAGCATTTTCGCTTTTCGGCATTCATCCACACTTCCCTATTTTCTGGCTGGTTGGCGTCGCCGAATAAGTTTTGACGATATAATTGAGCCATCTATGCTTTACGATTTCAAAATATAAATAATTCAAATGCAGATGATATCCGCAGGTGCTATTGCCGAATTTTTAATAGTCCTGGTAAATCCAGGATTGCGAACATGAGCATATAACTTTTTTATCAGTTTTCATGTGGCTAAGGCGGCTTTCAATTGACGACTATTCTATTTCCTCTTAATCTAACAAAAGATTCTCCAAGGGCAAATATCATCCACTCTCAGGGCACCGATCCTCAAGTCAGTTATCAGACATTCGCCCGTATTTAATTAACAGTGTGTTTCTGCTCCTTCCCTTTTCAAAAACCACAATTGTCTGTTTAAGTTAGAACGCAACTTAATGCTAAAAACTGCCTTTTTCTGGTGGACAGGGATACTGGTGGCATAAATAAGGGGCTAAAAGGATAAAAATGGTCTATTTATGCCCTTTTTGTGGTTTTTACCGGCCCCAATGGTCTGTTATTTCAATTCTAATTTGTATCCGGTTACATGCTTCCACGGATGAACACGTTGCTAATAACTTCTAAAATTTAAAACTAACGATTATGAATCAATGCTTGCTATTTGAGAAGTACGCTTCTCATTACAAAGGGATTACAGGGTATATCCTGAAAAATCTTCCTTTTCTTTTCCTTTGTGCGCTTGTCTTTTTCTCACCTGCCCTCTGTGCCCAGCAAATAACAAAAGGTAGAGTTACAGCCGGGGATACAGCAATTGCAGGTGCTACCATCCAGGTTAAAGATACCCGGATCGCTACACAGACGGATGCTAATGGTAACTTTGCCATCAGTGCTCCATCAAATGCAACACTTTCCATTACATCTGTTGGTTATAGCCGGGTAGAGGTAAAATTAGGGAACAAGTCTTTCATTCATGTACAAATGAGGCCTTCTGAACAGAAGATGGATGAAGTGGTAGTGGTGGGTTACGGCACGCAAAAGCGCAGTGACCTTACCGGATCGATATCAACGCTATCGGCCAAATCATTTAAGGATCAGCCTGTTCTAAATGCTTCTTCCGCTTTACAGGGCAGGGTGGCCGGTGTGTCGGTTACCAATAATTCTGGTGCGCCTGGCGGAGGTGTCAAGATCCGTATCAGGGGGGCCAATTCTGTAAACGCCAATAACGATCCGCTATACGTGGTAGATGGTGTGGCACTCAGCAGCATAGGGCTGGCAGATATCAATGTAAATGATATTGAATCAATGGAAGTGTTGAAAGATGCTTCTGCTACTGCAGTGTACGGGTCAAGAGGAGCCAATGGCGTAGTACTGATTACTACCAAAAGCGGTAAAACGGGCATTCCCAAAATTGAATATAATGGGTTCGCAAGTTTTAACAGCCCTATGAAAAAGTATGACCTGATGGATGCAGTTACCTACGCAAAGGTTGCCAATACAACTGCCGGTGTCAATGTATTTCCCGATCCTCAGTCTTTTACAGCGAAAACGACCGACTGGCAAAACCTGATATTTGATAAGTCCGTTACGCAAAGCCACCAACTTTCAGTAACAGGAGGCACAGAAAATTCAAAATATTATGTGTCGGGATTCTATATAGATCAGGCTGGCTTACTGGTGAACAGTGACCAGAAAAAGTTCGGGATCAGGTCGAATCTTGACTTGAAGTTGAGCAATCGTTTGAATTTTGGTCTCAACTTTTACGGCGGACGGGTTAATTCCTATAATAATGGGGATATCGGTTCCAAAGGCAATCCGGTTACCGCGGCGCTTACCTGGGCGCCGACAGAACCCGTGTATGATGCTCCCGGCCAATATAATCGTTCCGGAACTTCTCCCATCTGGGCTAATCCTTACATGGTTATCAAAGAAAGGTTGAATGAGAATTTTTCGAACCTGGGTGTTTTCAACGCCAAATTAAAATATGCTATCGCCGATTGGCTGACATTGAATATTAATACAGGATTGGATATGAATATTTCCAAAAACGCTTATTTGAATAATGAATGGATCAGCCCGGGGAATAATGGATCCGGACAAAGCTCATCTGAAAGCTATACCTGGCAAAACAGCAATATCCTCACTTTTCATAAAAAATTCAATCAACACGAACTAAGCGCCACGGCTATGATGGAAGCCACCAGCAACAGATATTATACCTATAGTGCTTCGGGTACCGGATTGGCTTCTTTATCAAACGGATATAACAATCTGGGTCTGAATGCATCCCAGTCTATTTCATCAGGCTATTCCAACTGGTCGCTTTTATCCTATATGGGACGGTTATCTTATGGCTATCATGACAAATACCTTTTAACGACAACTATTCGAAGAGATGGATCATCCAAATTCCAGGGCTCAAACCGGTGGAGCAATTTCCCGTCTTTTAGCGCCGGATGGAAACTCTCCAATGAAAAATTCATCAGTGATTTAAACCTGTTCTCGAATCTTAAATTAAGAGCCGGCTGGGGTATCACGGGTAACCAGGCCGTTGCACCATATAGTACACTCGGTTTGTTAACGCCGGTTATCTATTCATATGGAACCAGCACGGTGTCCACCGGTTATACATTGGGCAGTCCGGCTACGCCTGATGTAAAATGGGAAACCTCGAAGCAAACGAACATCGGCCTGGATATGGGATTTTTGAATGGAAGAATTAATATCAGTGCTGATTACTACAATAAAAACACTTCCGATCTGCTGTTGAATACCAGAATTGCCAATTATGACGGTGGTGGATCCTATCTGAAAAATGTTGGAAAAGTAAATAATAAGGGCTGGGAAATAATGATAGATGGTACGCCTTATAAAAACGGTGATTTCACCTGGTCCACTGCCTTCAATATTTCATTCAACCAAAATAAAGTGGTAAGTCTTGGTAGCGATTCAATGCTTCAGCGGCCAGTTATTGGAGGCGGACTTATGACAAACAGCATACAGGTAGTGAAGGTTGGACAATCGTTGGGTGCATTTTATCTGATTCCCTGGGAGGGAGTGTACACACAGGATAAAGGAAATTATAAAGCAGGAGACGCTAAGTACACTGATGTAAGCGGAAACAATTCGATTGGCTTTGAAGACAGGATGATTGCCGGATCAGCAATGCCAAAATTCCAGTGGGGTTTTAATAATAACCTGACCTATAAAAACTTTGAGTTGAACCTGTTTATACAAGGTTCGCAGGGTAATAGGGTGTTTAATGCCACCTATGCCGCTACCGCTGTACCTACCAGTGACGTGAAATACATCACCCTGGCAGACGCCGCCAATTACTGGACACCGTCCAATACCGGGAGTACTTTCGCCAATCCCGGCAGCAAAAACAAAAGCTGGGTTGAGTCAACACAATTTTTGCAGGATGGAAGTTATGTGCGATTAAAAAATGTGAGCCTGTCATACGAGGTCAGCAAAAAAATACTTAAACTGGCATCTGCAAAAATCTATGTCAGTGCACAAAATATTGCAACACTTACAAAATACAAAGGATTTGACCCCGAAGCCACGTCTACTTCCGCCGGTAGCGATATAGATGCAGGTATAGACCTCGGCGCTTACCCTTCTCCCAAAACAATTACTGTTGGCGTGCAGGTAAAATTTTAAAATCCACTTTAAAACGACATTGATATGAAAAGAATTAATAACTATTATTTAGGCTGCCTGGCCCTGGTATTATTTGCAGTGGGCTGCAAAAAAAGTTTCCTGGATGAAACACCGAAGGGAAGTATTACCCCGGTAAGTTTTTATAAAACAGCGAGCGATCTTGAAATGGCTTCAGCTGCATTGGCCCTTCAGTGCAATGGGGCATTTAACCAGGTGGTTGGTGCTTATTATGGCGCTGATGACATTACCACAAAAAGATCCGGAAACAAAATTGAGTTTTCTGACTTTGATGTTTTTAATGCCAATTCATCCAATAGCAGGATGACCAACTGGTGGAATTATTTTTATTCGACAATAAAATCAGCGAACTCGCTTATTCAAAATTATACGAAGGCAACAGCAGCAACAGAAGTACAAAGGAATAATGCTGCAGGACAAGCTTTTTTCATGCGTGCCATCAGCTATTTTTATTTAACAAGAACCTGGGGAGAAGTGCCCTTGCCCACTGAAGCTACAGTTGATAATAACCGTACTAATGCGAAAGTTGCAGACATCTATAATTTAATTGTGGCTGACCTGCAGAAAGCTGAAGCCATGCTGCCTGATCATTGGGATGGCAAGATAAGGCAGAATGGCATTGACCTTTTTCCAACAAAAGGTTCGGCCAAGGCCCTGCTGTCCAATGTGTACCTGACAATGGCCGGCTGGCCGTTGAAACAGGCGGACAAGTATGCCAAGGCAGCCGCCAAAGCAAAAGAAGTGATTGATGGCAAAGCCACATGGGGCTACGACCTGATGACCAATTTTGCCGATATATGGACTATCAAAAATAAATTCAACAAAGAGGCGGTATTTGCCTGCTATTATGACAATGATATCCCGGCCTGGAGTTGGGAAAATGGCAATATGACGGCGCTTAATCCTTTTGCACCTGATTATGAAGAAGGTGGATGGGATGATGGTTTTGGAGAAATTGCATTCTATAATAAATTTCCTGCCGGCTCCAGAAAAGATGCTACCTATCAAAAAGATTTTTACGTAAAGCACGATACTGTTAATGTAGTTTCCTGGCAGCAAACCTTACAAAAGCATCCCTACTTTATGAAGTATCGTGACGATGACAGCTACGACTGGGCAACACATAGCGCCAATGACTGGTGGAGCAGCGCCACAGCGTTTGTTATTCGTTATTCAGAGGTGTTGCTGACGTATGCTGAAGCAAAAGCCATGTCATCTGCTCCTGACGCCACCGCTTATGGAGCCATTAACCAGGTACGGCAAAGAGCCGGCTTGCCGGATTTGACGCCAGGCTTGTCTCAAACAGCTTTCAGAGATTCCGCAATAGCAGAAAGAGGATGGGAATTTACGGCCGAATATGGGATGAGGTGGTTCGATCTGATAAGAACAGAAACCGTACAAAAAGCAAACTCCATCAGAGATGCTTCGGAAGCTCCCTTTATTAACCAACCTTCCGATGCCAACCATACTTATTACTGGGCGCCTCTTCCGATCGACAAATAAGGGACAAGTTTTGCCCGGATGAATTGGTGCAGGTCCTTAATATAAAACGTTCACAGATTAGTTATATCTATTGGATATTTTATACCACAGACCATCCCAAAAACGGAGATAGATCTGAATCCGGATTTGAAACAAAATCCGTGGTGTTAATGCAGGTGACTTTTTTATGAGCCGGGCTGCAGAAGAGGTATAAAGCTTTTGTTGTGTCGCACACATGTGCTATGGGAATTAAAGCAGCGAAGCCGGACAAGATGTAAAAAGTTTGATTTAAGAGAGATATTCATTTGTAACCGGATACTTTAAAAAGATAACATGCAAAGAAGAAAACTGATAAAAGGTTTAATGGCCGCAACCCCTGCTTTGTGGTTGAGCAAGTATGCAGGTGCAATGCCTTTCGGGGGTGCACAGAATTTTAACATTGAGCCAATGGCAGCAGGGCCTTTTAAACCAAATTGGGAATCTTTGAAACAATATAAAACACCGGTTTGGTTTGCAGATGCCAAGTTTGGTATGTGGGCACACTGGGGGGCACAATGCCAACCGGAACGTGGCGATTGGTATGCACGTTTTATGTATGATGAAGGGAGCGATGCATATAAATTTCATTGCGAAAAATACGGACATCCTTCAAAAGTTGGTTTCAAAGATGTAATACATCAGTGGAAGGCTGAAAAATGGAATCCTGAACAGCTTGTTGAGTTATATAAAAAAGCCGGGGCACAATACTTTGTAGCTATGGCTAATCATCATGATAATTTTGATAATTACAACAGTAAATACCAGCCATGGAACAGTGTAAAAACCGGCCCTAAAAAAGACCTTATCGGCGGCTGGGCGAAAGCTGCAAAAAAACAGGGATTGCGGTTTGGTGTAAGTGTACATAGTGCACATGCATGGAACTGGTATGAAACTGCCCAACGCAGCGATAAGCAGGGCCCGATGACTGGCATACCCTATGACGGAAAATTAACAAAGGCAAATGGGAACGGAACCTGGTGGGATGGATTGGATCCACAGGATCTGTATGCTCAAAACCATCCGTTAAGCAAGGGCAGTGAAAATATAGGAAATATTCATAAGCAATGGCATTGGGGCGAAGGCGTTTCCATTCCTGACAAAGCTTATTGTGATAATTTTTATAACCGCACTGTTGACCTCATCAACAAGTATCATCCTGATCTTATATATTTTGATGATACTGCTTTGCCTTTGTGGCCGATTAGTGATGCAGGTTTACGCATAGCAACGCACATGTACAACGAAAGCATTAGGCGTCATGGCAAACTGGAAGCAGTAATAAATGGAAAGATATTGGATGAACAACAACGAAGATGCCTGGTTTGGGATATTGAAAAAGGTGCAAGCAATAATATTGAGCCACTGCCATGGCAAACCTGCACCTGCATAGGTGGCTGGCACTATGACCGCCGGATATATGACCGCAAAGATTATAAACCTGCACGTGATGTGATCAACCAATTGGTAGACGTGGTAAGCAAAAATGGTAATTTATTGCTTAACATTCCTGTGCGTGCTGATGGCACAATTGATGACCAGGAGCTTGCCGTTGTTGAAGATATCGGACGCTGGATGCATGTGAACGGAGAAGCCATATTTGCAACGCGGCCCTGGAGAATATTTGGCGAAGGTCCTTCTGTTGCCAGTGCTAAACCTCTAACCGGACAAGGTTTCAATGAAGGCAGCGCAAAGTATTTCACTTCCGATGATATTCGTTTTACAACTAAAGGAGATATACTCTATGCCACATTTTTTGGTTGGCCGGAAAACAGGAAAGTGTTGGTAAAATCATTGGCTGCCGGGAAAGTTTCAAATGTGCGTTTATTAGGTTATAATGACAAGCTTGAATGGCAACAAACAACCAATGGGCTTGCTGTTTTACTTCCGGAAAAACAGCCATGTGATAATGCCTTTGTGCTAAAAATAATGTAGTGCAATTAAATTATGCGATGATTTCAGTTTTGTATTATAGACGTAGGTTTTTCTTTATGCTGAATTACGCTTTTATTGCAATTCGAAAAAAAATGGCTGCCACAAGGCAAGTCACGGGTATTAATGATTATTGGTGGTTATACCGAATTGCCACGGCATATAATTTTTCAGAAGCCTCGTTAATCATGATTGCCTGCACAATGCTTAAACTCCGTTCCCTTAAGTTTCACAAACACAAACGATTGTTCAATTTTTCAAACTTAATTCATGCTAAACATTACAAACCTCAAAACGGCCGTGAAGGCAAGCTTAAAGATGCTGCCTGTTCTTATGGCCTTATGCTTCTCGGCTACGGCTCACGCAACACTCAAAATATATCCCGCACTTGCAAACATGCAAGGATGCCAGTTTCCTTATACTCTTCAGGTAAAGGAAACGGGACAATCCACCTGGAATACAGTACCCTTGTACAACGTGGTTGTCACTACTTTGGCCGGAGGGACTGCGAACTCTACCATTGCCAATTTTGATTGTGACGGCCCGATAGATGTTAAAATAACTTTTACTACCACTGTTAGCAGTGCGGGGGTATTCCCGGCATCACTTAACGTTACGCCATCCTATAGTGGAAATACCATTACGTTCAGCCTTTCAGGACCCAAAAAATTCTATGTAGACATTAATGGCGACCATTACACCGGCTGTATGCATATTTTTGCCAACCCGGTGGAAATAGCCCCACCAACACAAGGAGATCCAAACGTAATTTTCGTTCCAACCGGAACCTTTGTTGATAGCACCATATCCGTGCCAAGCGGAAAAACGCTTTATATTCAGGGAGGAGCTGCAGTAAGGAGTGTGTCTTTCAGCGGGGTATCAAATGCCAAACTTCTTGGAAGAGGTTTTATCTACCGGCCTGGATTTGATGCAATGAGCATCACATATTCAAATAATATTACGGTGGACGGTATTATAGACCTGAACCATGGTTGGGCCGGTTCCGGTGGTTGCGGAATACGCTTTGGTCAAAGCACAAATGTATCAATTAGTAACACCGGGGCTTTCAGCTCTAAAAAATGGGGAGATGCCTACGATATCTTTTGTTGTAATGGTGTAACCATTGATAATGTTTTTATACGCACCAACGATGATGCTATTACATTTTATGGTGGGGGAAAGAGTGGTTACACGGGTGATTGCAAAAACATTACGGTTACCAATTCAACGCTGTTACCCGATCTGGCACAGTCGTTTCATGTTGGTGTATACGGAGACTCTTATAATACCGAGATACGGGATGTTACCTGTACCAATATCGACATTTGCAACTGGAGCAGGTCCGGAGGCCGCTCGCCAATATACTTTACTGTTGGAGATGCCGTCCGGGCAGCTAATTTCCACTTCAATGATATCCGTGTTCAGGACTTCGTCAATTCACCCCTCGTCCTGATGAGCCTCGTTTATAATGGAACCTACAACTATGGTCCCGGACGCGCTATTGACAGTATTTATTATACGAACCTTAACTACTCGGGAGCCAATGTTCCTTATTCAACCATCAGTGGTTACGACGCCAACCGTAAAACAACCAACGTTTTCTTCACGGATTTAATTATAAACGGGTCTAAAATTGCAACCGCCGCCAATGGCAACATTGGCATTGGTAGTAATACCCAGAATATCGTAGTTACAGCTACCGGGACAACGCCCGCTATTACAAGCGCTATAAGTGGTACCGTAACAAAAGGAGCCGCATACAATTATACCATAACAGCCACCAATTCACCTGCAAGTTATGCTGCTACAGGGTTACCCCCTGGTCTTAGCCTGAACACAGGCACCGGTGTTATTTCCGGCACTATTGCCGCAGCGGGAACATTCAACATCGCCATCAGTGCCACCAACAGCTCCGGAACAGGCACATCAGTGCTTACATTAACTGTTGCCCCGGTAGGAGACCTGGTTGCCCGTTACGCTTTCAATAACAATGCTATAGATTCTTCGGGTAATGGATTTACAGCCACATTAAACGGAGGCGCAGTTTTAACGGCAAATGCAGTTAACCTGAATGGCAGCAATGGCTACGTTTCCTTGCCTAAAGGCATATTAAATTCGGCAAATGATATTACAGTCGCTACCTGGGTAAAACTTGATACCATAACAACCTGGTCAAGAATATTTGATATGGGTAATAATACATCTGTCTATATGTATATTACACCGAAATCCAGTACGGGATTTCCGCGCTTTACCATAAAAAACGGTGGCGCTGAGCAAATAATTGATGGAACATCCGCACTGCCAACAGGCACGTGGACACATATTGCAGCGACGCTTTCCGGCAATACCGGAAAACTTTATATCAATGGCGATTCAGTTAATTCAAATGGGGGAATAACCATTGACCCATCTCAAATGGGCGCCACTACTAACAATTACATTGGTCATTCCCAGTACGCAGCAGACCCTTACATAAAGGGTAATATAGACGAATTTCATATTTACAACAGGCCATTAAATTCCTCAGAAATAAAAACAATGGTTCAAAATCAGCTATTGCCTGTAACAGGAACAGCAACACCTCCTGTGGCCGCTGTTTCAGCGATTTCAGCAGATAGGCAGGTTATGTTGAGCTGGGCATCCGCCGCGACTGCAACTGGTTATAACGTAAAACGTTCAAGTGTAAGCGGTGGACCGTATACTACGATTAAGTCTGTAACAACAACGACCTATACAGATACGACGGTTTTAAATGAAACAACCTATTATTACGTAGTTTCTGCCGTTAATATCAATGGTGAAAGTGCCAATTCAACTGAGGTTAGTGCAACCCCATTTTTAAACCCGGGCTACTGGCCTTTTGATGAAGCAGCCGGAAGCACTGCCACGGATGTATGGAATAACCGTGCAGCCACATTGCAAAGCGGAGCTAGTTTTGCAGCGGGAAACTATTATAATGGTTTGAGTTTAGATGGTACTGCCAACGGCTATGCAACGTTGCCTAATGATGTGGTTAGTACACTAAATGATTTTACTGTTTCTGTGTGGGTGAAGCTGAATGCCGTATCCACCTGGGCAAGGGCTTTTGATTTTGGAACGGGCACCACGAAGTATATGTTCCTTGCACCGAAGAGCGGCAGTAATTATCTGCGCTATGCCATCCTGGCTCCGGGTTCAGGTGAGCAGCAAATAAACAGCACTGCTACTATCGGAACGGGTGTATGGACACATATTGCGGTCACGCTCTCGGGCAATCTGGGTATTATGTATGTGAATGGGATAGAAGTAGGACGTAACGCTGCAATGACTTCGAAACCTTCAAGCCTTGGAAGTACTAACCAGAACTATATCGGAAAGTCACAATTCGCAGATCCAATGCTAAATGGTTTCATTGATGAATTCAGGATCTATAACCGTGCCCTTACAGCGGCAGAGATAGCCCAGCTGAAGAATGCGGCTACGCAAACCGTTACCTTTAATGCTATTACCCAAAAACAGGCAGGCGACAGCGATTTTGATGCAGGTGCAACAGCAAGTTCTAATTTACCTGTAAGTTATACAAGCAGCAATACTGCCGTAGCCACTATCGTAAATGGAAAAGTTCATATCAACGGGATTGGAACAACTACGATTACCGCAGCTCAAAGCGGTAGTATCAGCTATACAGCAGCAATCAGCTTAAATCAAACCCTTACTGTAGTTCCGGATCCAAGCCAATACAGCTACTGGCCTTTTGATGAAACCAGCGGCAGCACTGCCACGGATATATGGAATGGCCATGTTGCCACGTTGAAAAGCGGGGCTAGTTTGGTAGCAGGAAATTTAAATAATAGTTTGAAATTAGATGGCACTGCCAACGGCTATGCAACTTTGCCTAATGATGTGGTTGGTACACTTAATGATTTTACTGTTTCTGTGTGGGTGAAACTGAATGCCGTGTCCATGTGGGCAAGAGCTTTTGATTTCGGATCAGGAACCTCGAAATATATGTTCCTCGCACCGAAAAGTGGCAGTAATTATCTGCGTTATGCGATCACCACCGGCAGCTATGGTAATGAGCAGCAAATAAACAGCACTGTTACTATCGGAACGGGCATATGGACGCATATTGCGGTCACGCTCTCGGGCAGCCTTGGTATAATGTATGTGAATGGGGTAGAAGTAGGACGTAACGCTGCGATGACTTTGAAACCGTCAAGCCTTGGAAGTACTAACCAGAACTATATCGGTAAGTCACAATTCGCTGATACAATGCTGAATGGTTTAATGGATGATTTCAGGATATATAACCGTGCGCTTACGGCAGCAGAAATAGCCAATTTAAAGAATGCAAATACGCAAACCATTACATTCAATGCGATTGCTCAAAAGCAGGCAGGTGATAGCGATTTTGATGCAGGTGCAACAGCAAGTTCTAATTTACCTGTGAGTTACACAAGCAGCAATACTGCCGTAGCGACGATAGTGAATGGGAAAATTCATATCAACGCGGTTGGAACGACTACGATTACTGCATCTCAAACCGGTGGTTATAGCTATGTAGCAGCAACAAACGTAAGCAGAACGCTGGATGTAGTTCAGAATGGCCAAAGGGTAGCAGTAATTACGGCGGCGTCTCTTCCCTTATCGAAAAGTTCCGATAGTGAAGAAGTAGCACGCTACAAGGTTGTGCTTTATCCAAACCCGGTAACAGGAATTCTGCATATTAAAGTGAGTAAGCTGGAGCCAGGCGCCAGGATAAAGATATTCAACGCAATTGGCATACAAGTCCTTTCACAACGCTTAACGCAAACGCTTCAAGCTGTTTCTCTTTCTAAATTGCAGCCAGGTTTGTATATAGTTTACCTGGAGAACGGAACTCAGATTACAGGAGAAAAATTGGTGAAAGAATAGACCATTTAGCAGCTAATGCAGAAAAGGCGTTCTTAATTGAACGCCTTTCTGTAGGAGAATCTGGAAGCATAATAAATGGGAAGATTTTGGGATTGCTGTTATATTTCGGGAAAAACAGCCATATGACAATGCCTTTATGCTAAAAACAATGCCGCGCAATTAATTAACCAATGATTTCAGTTTTAAGTAATAAGCAGTTGGTCGATCATTAAGTCTCTATACCCTTTGAAAACTTTTTTAACTCTTTCTTTCCTGGTCGGGCCGGAAAGACCGAAGGCCTTTTGTCCGGAATACGCAGTGTAGTAAAATAAATAATGAAAAGAATTATGAGCAAAATAATCGCAGGGATTGTATGCATCTTCCTGTTACTAAAGATGACGACACAGTTGCATGCCCAGAAGACAAGATTCAACGAACAATACAGCGCTTATTTATTTGTATACTTTACGGGTAATGAAAAAAACGAAGAAGCAATTCGTTTTGCATTAAGCGAAGATGGCTTTAATTACAGAGCCCTGAATAACAATAATCCTGTTATTAATTCAGCTGGAATAAGTTCTACCGGAGGAGTTCGCGATCCGCACATTTTGCGCAGCATTGATGGAAAAAAATTTTACATGGTTGCAACTGATATGGTTGCTGCTAACGGATGGAATTCAAACAGGGGGATTGTGCTTTTAAAATCAGATGATCTTATTCACTGGACATCAAGTGCCATTCATTTTCCTAAAAGATTTAAAGGACAGGACAGTTTGCTTCGTGTGTGGGCGCCGCAAACCATATATGACCCGGTTGTAAAAAAATACATGATTTATTTTTCAATGAAGCATGGTGTTAATGATCCGGATAAGATTTATTACGCTTATGTAAATAAGAGCTTAACTGATTTGGAAACAGACCCTGAATTACTTTTTACAAGTCCGGTCAATGGAGCCACCATTGATGCAGATATTATTCAGAAACGCGGTAAGTATTATATGTTTTTTAAAACAGAAGATAAAGATGCAGGAATCAAAATAGCGGTGTCCGGGAAATTGACAGGGGATTACCTGCTCCAGGACAAATTTGTTCAGCAAACAAATGACCCTGTTGAAGGCGTTGGCGTTTTCAAATTAAATAATGGTGAATATTACGTTCTGATGTATGATGTTTACACAAAAGGCCGTTATCAATTTACGCTTACAAAAGACTTTAAAAACTTCAAAGTCATTGACGATAAGGTAAAGATGAATTTCCATCCACGTCATGGTACAGTAATACCTATCACTGCAGGAGAGAAAAAGCGTCTGCTAAGGAAATGGTATTAGGATTGTTGACCGGAACAGATATGATAACGGTAAATGACAATGAAAGGGACTTTGGAAAGCGGGAACAAGTGGCCAGTGGAGAAATTATTCCCAAAGCGGTGGCGCTCCATCAGGATGATTTTATCCCATAGAAAAAGGGCCGTGTCTTTATTGTTTTTATAAATGAAAAACCAAGTTTCTTACCCCTGCCAGTAAAAGCTGGCAGGGCATTTGTCAGGCTGGTTTTTAATATTATATTTTCACCAATGATTAAACCAGCAGCGGGTACCGGTGGTAATGGTATTGGTCGTGCCATAGTGCATGGTCTACAAAACGAGGCGCAACCGGTCATATTTTGGAATTAAGCGAAGAAATAAAATTAAATAATTAATTATGACCTGGGAATTTGATACAAGGTATCCATCCATTGAAGACCTGCGGCAAAAAGCAGTAAAACGGATACCAAAATTTGCCATGGAATATTTAGAAGGCGGGTGCAATGAAGATGTGAATCTTCAGAAGAACACGGCGCAGCTGAGGGATATTGAATTAATACCCTACTACCTAAATAGCTATTCAGGTTCCTATTTACACACGGAATTGTTTGGCTATACTTATGATGCGCCATTTGGTATTGCACCAGTGGGTCTGCAAGGTTTAATGTGGCCCAATGCGCCGGAGATACTGGCGAAGGCTGCGTTTCGGCACAATATACCTTTTATACTTAGCACCGTAACCACGTCCAATATTGAAAGAATAAGTGAAGTAACCGAGGGCAGGGCCTGGTTTCAGTTGTATAACCCTGCCGAAAACAGTTTAAGGGATGATATCATAAAAAGGTTGCAGGTGGCGCAGTATCCGGTGCTGGTATTACTTTGCGACGTTCCGACTTTCGGCTACAGGCCACGGGATATCAGAAATGGTCTGGCCCTGCCTCCGGGAATGACACTGAAAAATATTTTACAGATAGTGGGCAAGCCAAACTGGGCAAGCCAAACATTACTGCATGGCCAGCCGAAGTTTGCCACACTAAAACCTTATATGCCGGCCAATATGAACATGAAGCAATTGGGGTTGTTTATGAACCGCACATTTTCAGGCCGGCTCAATAAAGACAAAATTGCTGCAATAAGAGATATGTGGAAAGGGAAAATCGTATTGAAAGGCGTAGCCAGCGAAGAAGATACAGCAATGGCAGTACAACTAGGTTTGGATGGCATTATTATATCCAACCATGGCGGCAGGCAGATAGATGCCGGGCAATCGGCCATACAATCATTAATACCCATTGTCGGAAAATATAAAGGAAAAATAAAAATTATGATGGACAGCGGTATCCGTTCGGGCCCTGATGTGGCAAGGGCTATGGGTGCAGGGGCCGAGTTTACATTTATGGGCAGGTCGTTTATGTATGGTGTCGCTGCATTGGGGAAAGCAGGCGGCAACCATACCATAGCAATTTTGAAAACACAATTGCAACAGATGATGGAACAGTTGAGCTGCGAAAAAACGAGCAACTTCAGTTCGCATCTTGTACGCTTTAGGAAGCCCGATTTTTAGCTTGATTAAGTTTCAAAGAAGTTAGGCAAACCAGCATAATTCATAAATTCCGGCTATACCGGATTTTTATCTTCAGGGTTTTATTCAGTCAGAATCAATTATCATCAACTTCTGTATTGGGAAGTAACCGGGCATAACAAGCAAATTATATAAACATGGTAAAAACACTAAAGCCCTTTAAATAGGGCTTTTAGAGTTTTTACTTGTCTACTTAGTTTACAAGGCCCCTTTTTTTTGTGTTATAATTTGTACCTTATTTGTCCTTTAAACAGCCGGGTACAAATCCGGCATTTTTTGTCAATTTATCTTAAAGAGTTTGCAATTTTTTAATCGCCACTACTGAACCAAATAAGACGATGGCGCAGAGATGTTCGATTGACCTTAAAATTGAACAACGCTTAGTGAGCGTTCTTCCTTGTCATAAAATGCGTAGAAATATTTTTCGTTCAATAAAAAAAGATTTTCACAGTCTGATGGCACTTTTAGTCCTGCTGTGAATACTTCAATCTTATCATTAATGGAGGGGGGTATGTCTCCATTAATATGTTCAGAAGAAAAATCATTTATTAGCATTTTGAACCGTGCGGATTTGGACCAACTACTTCTCGAGAACCCCCCGGTTGGCAAAAATATTGGTGCTGCGCCGGCACTACCCACCCACATTCCGCCTCCGTTATAATATTTTACTTTTTTATATGAACCCAGCAAAAGTATGACGCTGTGACTACTGTCATCATGCAGGGCAGTAATTACCAATCGGCTATTTGTCATTTTTCTCAGCAATTGCTTTGTTTTGCCGAGTTCCCTGGTCACGCCGGCTACAAATGAATTACCTTCCTGGGTAATGGGTGTGTTTTTGAAATCAATTTCTTCATCGCTTTTTGACGTAAATTCTTTCAAAACCTTTCCGGAATAAAAATCAATAACCTGCAAAACCAATGCATCTTCGGTAGCCGAAGCATAATAAAGCTTATTTCCCAGCAGAAAAGAATTGTATACCATATACAACTTGTTATCCTGATCGGCCTTATTTTCAATGACACGTTTATTCATGTTATTTGACACTATATCAAAAGTATACACAGTGGTGGTTCCTTTTTGATTGTTCAAAACAAGTAACAGGGTATCGTTGCGTACATACAATTTTCTTGCACATTCCGCTATATCAATGTCGCACTCTCCCTCCATGTCTGTTTTTTCAATGTTTATATCGCCGGCATTCAGCAATCCAGCCCTGTCAGCAATCGCATCCCAGATATTAGTTTCAACGGGATAGTTATGCCTCTCAAAATTTATTTCATCAATAAATTTATAAATTATAAACTCCGATGTTTTTTTGTTAACAGTAAAGTAAAAGAAATGATTATCACCAGAAAGCCGGTTAATTATTTTTTCATTCTTTATGGCAAAAGGAATAACGTGCTCCGTAAGATTTTTGTCATTTAATGTAAAGCGCCAGGAATGCAAGCCGGGTTGCTTGCCATTGTTCATAAAGAGATAAACATTCCCATTTTTAATAAATGCGCCTAAAAAAAGTTCCTCCATCCGCTTTTTAACTGTAAAAAGTTCTATAGCTCCTGCAGTTTTATCTATTAAAAACGCCTTGACGCTATCTTTTCCAACTACAAAACTGCAGGCCTGCTGTTTATTGCTAATTGTATGCAATTCAACTGAGCCTGCCCTCCAGCCTATAGATTGTACAGATTTTTTATCCTGGGCACGAATGGTGAAATAAAAAAAGCAGCATAATGCAATTAACGCAAAGCGCATAAGGTCTAATTTAATGGGCAATCAAGAAACGTATTTTTGCTGGATTATCCAATTTTCCACCAACAATTGTTGGGCAATAAGGGTTTACATTCCTGCAGTAACCGGTATAATTCCGTTGGAAATTGCCTTTCAGGTCAACATTTAACTGTTTACTGTTAAACTGCAAATCGTACGCAAACCTGATTGAATTTATGCTGATTCTTTGCTTTGCAGTCGTTCCATTACCGATTGTTTATACAGTCGCCCGATGGGTATTTCACATTGTCCTATTTGCACAGCCAGTGCATTATAGCCGGAAATTTTGCTGAGGGAGACAATATACGACCGGTGCACCCGGATAAACTTGTGTTCGGACAAAATATTTTCAATTGCACTAATGGCACGTTTTACCAGAAAATGCCGGCCTCCGGTAAGAGAAATCTTTACATAATCTTTCCAGCTTTCGATATACTCAATTTCATTCACAAAAACTTTTTTCATATCCCTGTCTACTTTCAGGTAAATAAAAGCAGCCGGGCCAGGGGATTCATTTACAGCGGCTACAGACACTTCACGGCCCATCATCCGGTTTAATTTGGTAATGGCTTTAAAAAAACGTTCAAAAGAAACAGGTTTAACCAAATAATCCACTGCATCCAATTCAAAACCATCAATTGCATATTCCCTGTAAGCCGTAACAAAAATTACTTTGGGCGGATGGGATAGATTTTTTAAAAATTCAGTACCGATGATGCGGGGCATTTTAATATCCAGAAAAATAACATCAACTGGTTTGTGCCGCAATACGCCTAAAGCTTCAATTGCATTTCTGCACTGGCCCACAATTTCCATGTCATGAAGGGAAGAGATATATTTAGCCAGCACTTTCAATGCCGGAGGCTCATCATCTATAAGCAGGCAACGAAGCTTCATGCGGTGATAGTTTGGGCAGTTACAGGAGGAAGATGCGGCGCTGTAAAAGCTGATATGCTACCGCACAACTTAACCATCAAAGAAACGGCAAAAAAATCTCCCTCATCATTTATCTTCAGTTCATATTTTCCGGGGTAAAGTAATTCGAGACGTTTTTTCACATTGTTGATGCCAATGCCATTATTGCTGTGCGATATATATTCGTTTTTGCTATTGGCAATTTTGAATTTTAATATATTGTTCGTTACGGATATATCCACTCCCATCCAGGGTTTTTCGATTTGCTCCGATGCGCCATGCTTAAAAGCATTTTCCAGGAATGGAAGCATCAACAAGGGTGATATGAAATTGGCGCTGATATCGCCTTCTGCAGTCCATGATATTTCTATTGTATTTCCATAACGTTCTTTTTCCAGGTCAATATAATCTTTCATGATCTCGACTTCTTTCTCCAACCTCACTTCTTCTGCCTTGCAATCATAAAGCATATAGCTAAGCAATGATGAAAGTTTTAAAATAAGTTCCGGCGTTTTGGGTGATCTGTCAAGAGAAAAAGAATAAATATTATTAAGTGTATTAAACAAAAAATGCGGATGCACCTGTGCTTTGAGCAGTTGGAGCTCGGCTGTTATTTTTTCCTGTTGCACCTGTAGAAATTCTCTTTGCTTCAATAACCACTGCCTGCCAAGAGATAAAGAAGAGAAACAAGCTGTAGTGGTTAACACGCAAAGGAAACATTGCCATGCATAAGCATCCCCGTGGGGCATGTGCATCAGATCTAACACAGGAGCGGATATGTACCTCAGAAAATAGACAGTCAGGTACCACCCAACTACCAGCCAGAAAAGGAGTGCGCCGGGAAATACCAGGTATTTGCCTTTCAACAGCAGCTTTGGAATGGCAATGTATGAAACTGGGTAGCTGAAGATTATAAAGACCGGAATCCAAAGTCCGATTCGGATAAAATTATCAGTGAATGCTGACCCAATGACTGACAAGAAGCTGGCCCAGCCAAAAAGCCATAACAACCAAAACGAGACATGCCGCAGCACCCTGTATTTCGGGGAAAAAATAAACTCATTTGTTTTGATCGAATTCACGCTGGGATCTTGCTTTCCACAATTTAAGCAATTACTCTTTACGATTGTTTGCCAGAAAACTAAAATAGACAAACAACATTCAAATGCAGACAAACAACATTTTTCTTTCCTGAAAACCACAAACCCATTTTAATTGCTTTGTTTCTAAGAAATAAATCTGTTAAGCGATTATAATTTATGGTAAGCCAGGCTGTGTCTATTTTGCCTGCACGTTGAGATGGTCGTCCATTTTTCCTGAAAAGCCCACAGACATAGTCTTTATACCCGGTGTTTTTTGCTTTCTTGCCAGGTGTACTTCATGATGCAAAGCCAATTGAAATCATAAACTGCAAACAAAACCTTTAGACAGTTATGTCGCAGACAAGCGGTAAACCCGGAAAGAGTAGTAAAAACGACATTAAAAATCCGCATCTGATTCTTAAAATAGTACCCTTCACCAGTCGTAATGTCTCATTAATTAATATTTAATACTCAACCATGAAACAAAAAATCGTTTATGCAATGTTGCTGGTTGCAGCTGCATCATTGGTTAATCTTTCGTGTAAGAAAGAATCAGACCCGGAGACCAACGGTCATCTGCAACAAACCAAAACTTATTCTTCGGATGTAGTAAAAAAATGGCTGGCTGTTCAATTGCCTCTGTTGTATTCCCCTGCTGTTTCTTATGGAGTTAATCCTGGCAGATACATGGCTTATTGTGGCGTAGCCCTATATGAAGCCGTGGTGCCCGGTATGCCTTCGTATCAAAGTCTTTACGGCCAACTAAGCGAGATGCCCCAAATGCCCCAAACGGAACCGGGCAAAGCCTATCATTGGCCAACCTGCGCCAATGCAGCCCTGGCTGAGATGACCCGGAAACTTTTTACCTTCAGTTCTGCAACGAACGACGCGGCGCAAAAATTAGAAGATGAATTGAATGGAGCCTATAAAACAGAAATTGGTGACACTGCAATTTTTGAACGGTCAAAAGCCTTCGGAAAAGCTATAGCAGGAAAAATCGCTGCCTGGTCCACTGCGGATCATCCATGGTCTTCCTGGCCATCCCTGGTACTGACCAACAACAGCCCTGGCCTTTGGTGGCCGGAAAATAATAATCCCACCATTGCCAATGGTCTTGCTTACTGGGGTGACACCCGTACCATGGTTGCTGGCAGCATTGACAATGTAACATCAGTGCCTTATGTATATAATGATGCAGAGGTAGTTTCTTCTTATTATAAGGATTTTAAAGAAGTTTACGATTTATCAAAAAACCTGACCTATGATCAAAAGCGTCTTGCCAAATATTATGATGACCCGGCCGTGAATGGTTATCCCGGCGGATCGAGCTACATTTCTGTATTTAAACAAATTCTGGAACAACAAAATCCGGCACTCGACATCAGCGCATTTGCTTATGCAAAAACCGGCATTAGCCTGTTTGATGCCACTATTGGTTCCATGAAAGCAAAATTTCATTTCATGCAGGAAAGACCCTTTCAGTTTATCCGCAGGGTGATAGAACCCTCCAATGACCCGGCCACCTGGTGGAAGCCTTTTATTTCCACACCACCCTATCCTGATTTTCCGGCAAATCACGCAGTTTTTAGTGGTGCATTTAGCGAGGCGCTCACCGGCATTTTCGGCGATAACCTGTCTTTCACAAACAGCACGTATAAAGGCAAAATGATTGATTTGGGAAAAGGTCCGGAAGATATGGGTAGCTATTCCTACAAGTCTTTTTATGAATTTGCCAGTGCCATTGCGATTTCAAGAGTTTATGGAGGTATTCATACGCGTCGTGCGGTGGAAGAAGGCACAAAACAGGGAATAAAAACAGCGCAAAATATTAACAGCAAGGTAAAATTTCGGAAAGAATAAAGGAAGACCGGGAGAATAATATCAAGGGAAACGGATCAATATTATTTGGCTGGTGTGTTACCATGCTCAAACGCTTCCGTTGTTTTAATTGTGTTGGAGGCTGGCCGCAGGCCCAAGATTGCGATCAACCAGGTACCGCACGGCAATTTCAAAGAGGCTATGATTCCCCGGCACACCGGCATTTCACTACTGCCTTGGGAAAATAGCGCTCAAAGGATAGCCCATGGATGATTAAAGGGTGGATCATCGTGATCTTTTCCCTTTACGATTTTATAAAGGGCTTTCATAAACGGCTTCCAGCAATTGTTATACAAACTGCGATAATACTGTTTCATGGCAATATTATTTAATTGTATAAATAACGGTTCAGAACTTTCCTTTTTCAAAAAATATACCTGATGGATAAACACTTGAACTTTTGACAGCATTTTGCCTGCCTGTCACATTTTTATACTGCGTCTTCACTCATCCTGCAATTTTTTCAGTTACAAATTATTCAACACTTTCACCAAGCTGTAGAAAAAAATCATGCTGATTTTTTTCTACAGCATAAAGTCTTCATTATAGTTAAATTTAAGTTGCTGTAAATGCCACTTTTTATAGTTGCAAATTCATGCCAGTTTTTCCGGACTTTGTTTATCCTTCTGCCTTACACCTGCCCTCCAGCGGCCTGTCTAAAATGAAAACATTTCATGATATTTTTTCATAACCTTTTAAAATTCCTTTCAAAAAACTGAAAAATTTTCAGGATTTAAATGCGGAGATCTGCTGGCATTTTCTTTGCCGGACCAGAGTCAAATTATTCTTTATTAACCAAATTAAAAAGGAGGTCTGTTATGACAATCGTAAAAAGAAATGGAAACCTGCAACGCCATTTTCCTACGTTCTTTGATGATTTATTTAACCGCGACGTTTTTAATTGGGAGCTCACCAACTACTCGGACACCAATACCACGATTCCCGCGGTTAACATCAAAGAAACACCGGAAAACTACGAGGTAGAAGTAGCCGCACCCGGCATGGACAAAAAAGATTTTAACGTTCAGCTGGAGGGTAACCTGCTTACCATTAGCAGTGAAAAGCAAATGGAAAAAGAACAAAATGAGGATTCGCGCTATGTAACCAGGGAATTCAGTTACCAATCCTTTTCAAGGACATTTACTTTACAGAAAGATGTGATAGATACAGAAAAAATCCTTGCCACTTATAATAACGGTGTGTTGCAGCTGATAATACCTAAAAAAGAAGAAGCCAGGCAAAGGGGGCCGCGGCGGATAGCAATTTCTTGAAAACACTTTGAAACCCCAACACAAAAGTTGCCTCTGTCTGGGGCAACTTTTTTATAATTGCTCTTTTAATTTGCATTTATATTTATACAGCATAGCCGGTGGTAGTTCAAAACGCCCGTATGTGGTAATTTATGCAGATTCAATTCCGGTCTGTGTATACCCAATCGCTGCAATAGACCGAAATGATATGGGGCAAAAAAAGCTGTCAGCGGCAAATACCATGGCTATACACGGGGCATCATTGTAGTGGTCAATGTGGTGGAGATTAGTACACGATATTGATTGCGCAAAAAAACTGCCGCTATCAATGGCATCTGCCAGGCAGCTGGACACCGCAGGTTCACAGATAGCGAGCTTTCGGATGGCTTATTTTCTGAGAAATACAGCCAGCATGCAATATTCCTATTTGTGAGTATTTTTATCTTTTGAAAACTTCAACTGTGAACCAGGGCGAATCTGCGTAAATTGTGGTGCATCAAACCGAAACAAATTTAGTAAGGCATAGTAATCAGGTCTCCCATGGAAAAGCTGTCTTGAGCCGAAAAATAAGCTGCCTATAAAATGGCATGTAAAATACACCTGCTCAACGGCTCGGGATTTTCGTGTTTGTGATTAAAATTTACACGCATTAAAAACTGCCACAAATGAAAAAATTGATCTCAATTTTTGCCCTGTTTGCCGGATTTGGCCCGTTTGTTTTGCCAGCACAAATGAATTCCGGTTCCGGAAAATGTATACCCTGCGAACAACTTAAAAACCTTCGGCTGCCCGATGTAACCATCCTTGAAGCGAAATCATTAAAAAAAGACACTATCGAAGGGCAGGTAATTACGGTTCCGTTTTGCCGGATATTGGGAAGAATCAGCAAGGAGATTAATTTCGAATTGCTTTTACCCAATCAATGGAACAAGCGATTCCTGATGTCTGGCGGCGGTGGATTTGTTGGAAGCATTCAAAATAATATGCGCGCTGATGTGAATTTCGGTTATGCCACGGTTGGTACCGATGCGGGGCACCAGGGTTCGGGGCTGGATGCCAGTTGGAGCCTGAACAATATGGAGCGGCAAATTGATTTTGGCCGGCTGGCGATCCACCTGACTGCTGCGGTATCCAAATACTTAATCCGCACATATTACTGTGCCGATCCTTCCTATTCTTATTTTCTGGGTTGTTCGAGAGGTGGTGGCCAGGGCATGGTGGAAGCACAGCAGTATCCCGGAGATTTTGATGGCATCGTTGTGGGCGCGCCGGCAATCAGCTGGCCTGCAATAGGCGCTAAATTTATACAGAACAGTCAAAAGAATTATCCCGATCCCAAAGACCTGAACAAACCAGTAATTACAAAGGATAATTTACGATTACTCCAGGAACAGGTACTGAAGCAGTGTGATACCCTTGATGGGATTGCCGATCGTATTATTAACGACCCCAGGGCATGCAAATTTGATTTTTCTCTGCTGCCGGTTTGTGCAGATAGCCTGGCAAATATCAATTGTTTTACCGGGCAGCAACTGGCAGCCATTAAAACCGTTTACTCGGCGGTCATGAGTAAACAGGATACCATTTATCCCGGCTTTCCATTTGGTGCAGAAAATGAACCGGGAAGCTGGGAACTATGGATAGCAGGAAATAGCCCGGGTATGAAAATGCCCAGCCTGCATTATCAGTTCGGTACCAACGTATTCAAATATTTGATTTTTAATAATCCCAATTGGGACTATAGCAAATGTGACCTGTCTGATTTTTTTGAAGAAACGCGTTATGCAGCTGCTTATCTTGACGCTACGCAGACAGACTATAGTGAATTCCATAAACGAAAAGGGAAAATGATCATGTATCATGGATGGAATGATCCAGCATTGTCGGCTTTTGCAACAATCAAACATTACCAGGAAGCTGAAAAGAAAGATAAAGACCTTCATTCCTATATCCGTCTTTTCCTGTTGCCCGGTGTACTGCATTGCGGCGGAGGACCGGGGCCGGACAGTATCGATCTGGTTGCATTGATCAGGGATTGGGTGGAAAAAGATAAAGCGCCGGAACGGCTGGTGATGTCGAAGAAAGAAAATGGTAAAACGCTAATGACCCGGCCGGTATTCCCATTTCCGAAGATAGCAGTCTATAGTGGCACCGGAGACACGAACCTGGAGAAAAACTTTATAGAGAAAAAGAATAACGACAATTGAATGGACCGGTGAATGCGATGAGCATTTTATGCTGGCAATTCTTGGAAGAAATAGCGATTGGCTTCTGTTTTTTAGATAATCTTTTATAAGTACCGCAACCACCAATAGCTATGGGTTGCCTTGTATTGTCCAAACCAGCGACAAGGTTTATAAAGTATTATTACCAGGCCTGCCCAAATCAAATAAATGGCCCATAAATGCAATCCGCTTTCTACACCTTTTGGCCTTCCAAACGTATTTGATCCAAACTCCAGTTGTGACCATGAAAATCCCTGCATCAATAAAACAACCAGTGTAATCAGATGGATTAAATAGAAATGAACAATAAAATAAAACAATGGCACTTTGCCATATACAGCAGCAATTTTTTTAAACCTGTCGCCAAATTGTTCTGAAAAAGCAAGCAATAAAAACATGATGCCCAGTGTGACCAAACAAAACACCAGTGAAGGCGGATACTTGCTTACATTCATAAATGACAGCAGGGTAAGTGTTGCCGTTTTTTGTGACGACCATGGCACTGCATCTCCATAAACATTGATGAAACGAATAAGGGCAAAAAGCAGAAGAGCAATAACCCCAATTTGTATAAATATTTTTTTTCTTTTTTCTTTTTCCCGCTCAAATAATTGGCCGGTAGCAAAACCGGTAAGCATAATGCCCAGCCAGGGAATTGGCGGATAGCCTATAAAAAGAACCCTGCCGGCAAATGAGTAACCGCTCCGTCCAAAAAGGGGTGTCAACACAGTTTTAAACAACGAATTTTCAGCAAGGGGAATAGTGGGTACCAGGTTGTGACAAAATATGATTACCAGCCCAATGATGCCTATTTGTTTTGCAGGTAATTGTAATAATAAACCCAGTATAATGAAACCAACACCGGTGCTGGCGATTACTTCAAAAATTAAAGTATGAAAACCGGGGTCGAAAAAAAGGCCGAAGTTGACAACGGTAAATTCGAGCAGTATTAACCACAGTCCCCGTTTTAATAAATGTTTCCTGGTTTCGGCAATGGTATTTTTAGCGTGTAAAGAAATATATGCTGAAGTTCCGGCAAGAAAAACAAATGTGGGGGCACATAAATGCGTTATAAACCGGGTAAAGAAAAGAATGGGTGTTGTAGTGGCCAAATTGGTAGGATTTTGTGTCAGCGAATCGATATGTATTAAATCTCTTACATGGTCCAATGCCATTATTACCATTACTATTCCTCTAACGATATCAATACTTTTTATACGGGTCATCATTTTAAAGACAGATTTTTATTTTGACAGCCTTTAATACGCCTTAATTTGCCACCGATAGCCTGAAGGGAAACTGCAGTAACTTGCTTGTAAGATAAGGAAAGAATTGGATGGGATTAAGGTTCAATTTTTTGAGCTAATTCGAAATAATCGTATCATATCGTTTCAAATCGTATCATTGATGCCTGTCCGTCACGGTTGGTTTTTGCTTTCCCGGCCTGTACAAATCCTGCAATTTTATATACCAGGAGCTGGAATAAAGTGGAAAAATAAATAACTATCTTTAGCCGGAACTAATTCTTGTCGTTAAAATTCTCATGGATATCTACCAGCAATACCGTCCTTCACCTTTGCTTGCCGATCTTGTAGAATGCTACTGGATGGTTCGTGCTCCGGGCAATACCCTGAACAAACACGAACGATTAATTCCCGGCGGACGGATTGAGATGATCTTCAATTTTGCTGATCCATTACGCTGGCTGATTACCCGGGAGGATACGCAGGGTAACGCTATGCAAAATGCTTTTTTAATGGGGCCACGTGATCGTATCTATTATGCCTATGGTGCCGGTACAATAGACATGGCAGGCATACGGTTTAAGCCAGGCGGGTTAGCGGCATTTACACATGTTCCGGCATTAACCATACTGAACCGGGTAGTTCCTGCAGAATATATTTTTGGTAGTGCCGTAAACAACTGGCAGGCATTATTGTATGAAATGAAAACAGATGAAGATAAAGTGAACCTGCTTAACAAATTGTTGCTGCAGGCGGTAAAAAACTATGGTCCGGACATGCAAATGGTTAAGAAAGTAATTGAAGTCATACGCATAGACGCGGGCTCAACACATGTTCAGTCCATTTGCGATAAAGCAGGCTGGTATTATAAAAAACTGGAAAGAGCTTTTCAAAAAAACGCCGGATACACACCAAAGTATTACTGTAAGATCGTTCGCTTTAATAGAGCACTTCGCCTAATGGCAAATAGCCCCCGGTCATTGACCGAAATCTGTTATGACTGTAATTATTTTGATCAGTCACATTTTATTAAAGACTTTCACCAGTTTGCAGGTACTGCCCCGGCGAGTTTTAAAAAGGAAGACAACAGGGTTGCTTCCTTCCTGATCAAACATCAACCTGTCTAAAATTTACAATTATTCGTGAACAGCGGATAATAACTTTGAGGGATTATACATATCCTCTATGGTGTTCTTTCATGAAACAAGCTTTTTGAAAAACAAAAAGATCATTATCCCTGCATGCATTCTCTTTTCAGGGGCCTGCTGGTATTTGGCAGGCGGGATAACAGGTAGCTACTGGTGGCTGTTCTGGTTAGCTCCTGTGCCGCTGTTGTTCGTCGCTTTTAATGTACGTGGCTGGCAGGCGTTTTTTATTGCTTTTACTGCCTATCTAATCGGCAGGTTAAGCTGGCTTCCCTATCTTTTAACTGTTTTACCGGTGGCGCTTGCTATACTGTTCACGGTTATTCTGCCCCTTGTCTTTGCCACTGTAACAGTTGCCGCAAGAAAGATGGTATTGCGCTCTTCACACTGGTCATCGGCATTCGCTTTTCCGGTGCTGTGGGTTTGTTTTGAACACTTTGGGGTTTTGTTCTCGCGCGACGGCACCGCCGGCAGCATCGCTTATACCCAAAGCAATTTCTTACCGCTTATTCAAATAGCTTCTGTCACCGGTATACAAGGCATTACATTCATGCTAACTTTTTTTCCATCTGCTATTGCGGTGGCGCTGTTTTACCGGAAGGACAGGAGAATGGTGCTTCAGTTAATGCGTATTTTGGCCGGTCTGCTAATAGTTGTGTTTACAATTGGCATGGCACGGATGAGCAGCAACCCGGTTGCAACAACAGTTAGCGTGGCATTGGTTACAATAGACGAAAAAAATTACCATAATGTGGATGACACGGATTATCGCAAGCAGTTACATATTACTGAACTGTATTTAAAACAGATTACTGCAATTGCAGCAAAGGCAGCGGTGGTGGTCCTTCCTGAAAAAGCGATCATTGTAAACGATTCAACCGGGGCAGTCATCGGCCAGTTATTTATGAATGCTGCAAAATCGCTGCATGTAACTATTATCGCAGGCCTCACCAAAATAAAAAAAGATCATTACGAAAACAACGCATGGATAATTTCCGGCGAAGGAAAGCTATTGGTGGACTATCAAAAAGTAAACCTGTTTGAAGGTGAAGCGATGGAAGGATTTAAGCCGGGCAATACCATTGGCCTGTTTTACCATGAAGGAACAAAACAGGGAATAGCCATTTGTAAGGACCTCGATTTTCAGCCATTCATGAATCAATACAGCAAAGAAAAAATTGGGGTGCTGTATGTTCCTGCCTGGGATTTTGTTATGGATGGGTGGTTGCACAGCCGCATGGCCATACTGCGTAGTGTGGAGGGCGGATATCCGATGGTAAGAAACGCAAGGCAGGGAAGATTGAGCATAAGCGATTATCGCGGAAAAATTTTGTATGAAACAGCCAGTGAAAATAAGTCAGCCACAATATTAACAGGAGCGGTTCCGGTGGCAGCACATCCTACCATTTACAGCAAAACGGGGAACTGGTTTGGTATGCTGAACATTATAGCGGCGGGGTGTTTCATTTTTTTAATGGGGAGAAAGAACGACAAAGCAATCGTAGCGCAGAGATCATTGGTATAATTTGCACCTAAATTGTACTTTATCAAACTCTGATTACTGGAACTCATAATATTTTGTTTTCTATCTCGCGAAATAGAAGGGGCAATCCCAGCCAACTTAATTGTGCACCACTTTACTAAAACGATCATTTGCGGGTTTTTCAACGTTAAACTTGCTCCATTTTGCATTTTTTATTGCCCTGTTGCTCACCCTGGATTTTGCTCAAAATCTGCCTCCATTTCAATTGAGTTCCGGTAAAATTGTAGATTGCTTGTAAAATAAATCAGAAACATCTGTATAAGTGTAATATATTGAAATACAATTATATATAATTTCTATAATTGAAATAATATTCTATTTATAGATTAAATATTTAAAATCAGAATAATTATTAACTTTACAAAGGGGCAATCATGGTTATTATTTCGAAAGCTACCCTTCAACAATTTGTTGAACATTATCCAGACTGTGGGAAAGCAATTGATAAATGGTATGAGGATACTAAGGCGGCTAACTGGAAAAATTTTAGTGAGGTAAGAAAGACTTTTAATACAGTTGATAGTGTCGGTAATGACAGGTATGTATTTGATATAAAGGGAAATCAATATCGGCTGATAGCATTAATTATTTTTAAAGTTCGAACGGTATTCATTCTGTTCGTGGGCACACATAAGCAATATGATCTGGTTGAAGCGAATAAGGTTATATTTAAAAAGCAATGAGTATGAAATATGAAATTGATTCAAAGCCAGCCTATCATGAAACAATGCTGGCTATTTATAAACTAATGGATAAGGGCGAAGCCAACCTATCTGCTTCCGATCTTAAGAAACTGGCAGCAATGTCAGTTGCGGCAGAGAAGTATGAAGATGAAGTTTTAGGTCTGCAGCCAAAAAAATTGCCTGCATCAATCATCGAGGTAGTAGCATTAAAATTGTTTGAGAAAAAGATGACCCAGGCTAAGCTCGCCAAAGAAATCGGGGTTGGACAATCAAAAGTATCGGAAATTATGGCTGGTAAACGGAAACCTGATATTTCTTTTTTGAAAGGTATTTATAAGGTTTTGCAAGTTGATGCAAACTTCATATTGGAACATGCATAAATGATATTTACCCCTGCTAATGGCATCGTCATCTAAATCGAAGACTTAGGTTATTTTTTATTTTATTTCGTTAATGGGTACCTGCCTTGCCAGATTCAAAAAGAGGTGACTTTAACAGGTAAGATGGGTTTTTACTGCAACCACTTACAAGAACAATACAAACTGTTCTGCTGCGGACACTCTTATGTATCGTAACCGCACAACCTGAGCAGCGCCGGCCTACCAGATGAATTGATTGTTACCTCTTTATAAACATGGCACTACATTGGTTTCAGAACAGCTGTTAGACTGCTATAAGCCATGATAAAAAACTATTTTAAAACCACCCTCCGCAACCTGTTCAAAAATAAGGCCTTCAGTTTTTTGAACATTGCGGGGCTGACCATTGGCGTCACCTCTGCCTCGCTTATCCTGCTGTGGGTACAGGACGAGCTGAGCTTTAACCACAATTTCAAAAAAAGGGCTGAGCTCTATACCATTTACGAAAACCAAACTTACGAAGGCAAGATATCCACTTTTAAGGCCACACCCGGCCCAATGGCCAAAGCAATAAAGACAGAGATTCCCGGAATAAAAAATGCGGCGCGGATGACCGGCGAAGCAGGGCAGGTCTTTGCTGCAGGTGATAAGATTATCACTGAACAGGGCCGCTGGGCCGACCCGGAAATATTCTCCCTGTTACAACTGCCCTTTGTGAGCGGCAACCCCGCGGGCGGTTTTCCAGAACTGCATTCCATTGTCATCAATGAAACAATGGCGAAGAAATTCTTCGGCAATGCCAATGCGGTGGGTAAAAACATCCGTATGAACAATGAGCAGGATTTTACTGTGAGCGGTGTTTTTAAAGACCTGCCTAAAAATACCAGCTTCCGGTTCCAGTGGCTGGCACCAATGGAGAACCAGGGACACAAACAATCCTGGATGAGTATGTGGGGAGCCAACTGGGCGCGGACCTATGTTGAGACCGATCCCACTGCCAATATAGATGCCATCAATAAAAAATTGGCCGGCTATATCGGTTCCAAACAAACCGGCAATAATACAATCAGTTTTCTTTTTGCGATGAACGACTGGAACCTGCGCGATAATTTTACCGACGGGAAAATGACGGGCGGCCGCATAACCTATGTTCGTTTATTCTCACTCATCGCTTTTGTTATTTTAATCATCGCCTGCATCAATTTTATGAACCTGTCTACCGCGCGCTCCGGTCAGCGTGCCAAAGAAGTGGGCGTCAGAAAAGTAATGGGTGCTGCCAAAAGCAGCCTGGTTGGACAATTTATCGGCGAATCATTATTGCTTTCACTGCTATCCGTTATCCTGGCGTTAGTACTGATAACGCTTTTATTGCCATATTATAATAGGTTGGTGGAAAAGGATCTCATCCTAAATATCTTTACGGCCACGCATTTGTTGTACTTGCTCACGATAACCCTGGTAACGGGTTTGCTTGCCGGTAGTTATCCCGCTTTTTATCTCTCTTCGTTTAACCCTGTGAGCGTACTTAAGAACCTGCAAATAATGGGCGGTGCAATAGCGGGATGGGTACGCCAGGGACTTGTTGTGGTACAATTTACAGCTTCTATCATTCTTATTATTGGTACCGTAGCGATTTACCAGCAGGTACAGCATGTAAAAAACCGTGAACTGGGCTATAATAAAAACGATCTTATCTATATTAATTTGCAGGGCAACCAGGCCGATCATTTTACCAGCCTGTACAAGGATCTGCATCAAACCGGTGTAGTGGAGAATGCCGCGTTGAGCGACTACCCGATTTTACAGATTTGGAACAACACCGATAATTATTCATGGCAGGGCAAAGATCCCTCGAAAAATCCACTCGTTACCTGGGAAAACGTGAGCCCGCAGTTTATTGAAACAATGGGCATACAACTGGTTTCGGGACGGAATTTTTATGGCGATGCTGCGCTGGACAGCAACAGCGTCATCATCAATGAAGCACTGGCCAAACAAATGGGCAAGGAGGGGAGGATTGGGGGCATCATCCGTGACGGTGGTAAAAGACCCTACCAGGTGGCGGGTATTGTAAAGGATTTTTTATACAATGACATGTATGCCAGCGGCGCCCCATTGTTGTTGTACAACCATCCTGCAGGGACGGCCTGTCTGAGCATACGGGTAAAATCAAATGCAAAATTGCAACAGGCGCTGCAAAAGATTGGTGCAGTTATGAAAGCAGATAGCCCGGCATATCCTTTCGATTACCTGTTTATAGATGATGACTTTACACAGATGTTCAAAACGGAAACGCTCACTGGTAAGCTGGCAGGCGTTTTTGCGGCCCTGGCTATTTTTATATCCTGCCTTGGACTGTTTGGACTGGCGGCCTATACTGCCGAGAGAAGAATCAAAGAGATTGGTATCCGAAAAGTATTGGGCGCATCGGTGTTTGGTCTTGCCGGCCTCTTGTCGGTTGAATTTCTGAAACTGGTGTTGCTGTCCTGCCTGCTTGCATTTGCCGCCGCATTCTGGTGGGTCAATCAATGGCTGCAAAACTATGCGTATAGAATAACTGTTCATTGGTCTGTTTTTGTTGCGGCAGGTGTTGGCGCACTGCTTATTGCACTGGCAACGGTCAGCTTCCAGGCCATTAAATCGGCTTTGGCCAACCCGGTGAAAAGCTTAAGAAGCGAGTGAGGTGTGACGTGAGTTTTCACGTATCATTACTCACGACTGACGCCTGACGCCTCACGATAAAATCCGCCATCAGACATAAAAAAAAGGGCTTGCATAGAAATGCTGCCCCGTTTAAAATCCAATATCCTATGAAAAACCGATACAAAGATAAAATCAATTGACAGTTGGACAACTCTTTTCGACGAACGGCCGGTAAAATGGGTATTAAGGCACTTGTTCGTGGTTTAGCTTTTTTGCCGTAGTTGGTTTATTTAATTTCATACGTAATGGTAGTATAATACAAGCCACCTATAGACGGGCCACCAAGGAAAGATTGATAATAATGATTCAGCAAATTGGTAGCCCCGGCTTTTATTTTCATTTTTAAAGCGGCAATGGTATAATTAACCTGCGCGTCGATGGTGGCATAAGCCGGCGTATTGCCATTTACAAGAAAGGATTGCCAGTAGTAGGCATTCTGCCATTTAAAAGTAATGCCTGCGCCAATCTTTTTATAGATATCATCATTTGAAATGCTGCAATTGGTTATCCATTGTGGTGTATTAAAGCCGTCCTCCAGTCCGTCTTCATCGGTTGATTTTTGCAACTTTGCAAAAGATGCATTGCCATGCAGGGTGTACCCTTTGGCGAAGCGATAGGTAATCCCGGCAGAAAATCCATAGTTATAAACGGTGGTTTTTGAATTGGTCCACAAACGGTATTGGCTTTGCTGTGTTTTATCGTAAAGCGCAAATGGAATGGAATCTGCATTCTGAGTTTTGGGCACATTCATATTGGCCTGTGCTATAAAGGACTGGTAATTGTTAAAATAAAAATCAAGATCAATATAAATTTTGCTTTCAGCAAACAGGCCTTTGTATCCCGCTTCAAACGATTTGATGTGTTCGGGCTTAATGTATGTATAAGGATTTTTTTTGAGGAGGTCTTCGTTTTTAATGATGGCGGCATTCTTAGATAGTCCATTGCGGTTGATATCATTTAATACTGCCGACTGAAAAGCAGTTATGGACGACTGCAGCCAGGCGTTTTCAAAAATTCCATCCGACATGATTTTCAATCCACCTACGCGTTTGGTACCACCACTGTTAATATTTGAATAGGCTTCAAAAATGCTGGGGAAACGATAACCACTTTGAAAAGATACCCTGAAACTATTTTTATTATTGGGAGAATACACTGCAGTAAAACGCGGGTTCCATACAAGCGTGAAATAATCGTTCTTATCTGCCCTGATAATGGCGCCTAATTTCAATTTGTTGCTGAAAAAAGTTTTGTTGAGGGATAGAAAACCGCCTGTTTTGCCGTAATGTATATCCTGGTATTCTTTCCCTATCGCCGGATTGATAAAGTAATTTCCATCGGGCACAATAATATACGTTCTGTGATCGGCCCCCAGCAATAGTTCAAGTCCGGTATTTTTTTTCAAGGTACTCAACCACTCATCCGTCAGGTTTATTTGCGCTTCAGCCTGTATAAAACTGGCCCTTACCCTCAATGCCGCGCCACTATCCCAGTTGTTGATGTTTTGCAGTTTGTTTAATGCATTATTAAATGCCGGTGTTCCCGGCTGGTATCTCCCTGCATCAGCAATCGTTCTTGCCTGTCCGTGAGCAGTTGCTGCTGAAGCACCAGACTGCACGGCACTATTGAAAGCGTTTGAATAATCGGTATACCATTGGTTATCGGGTTTCCAGGAACGATCAATATTTTCGGCCATTGAACGCAGGTTGTACGATTTGCCCGTGTTCTCATTATTGAAATATATTTTGGCACTCACCGAATTCGATTGAAACGCCAAGCCATGCTGTTGCACAAAATAATCCTGTAAACGGAACCGGTTGGCCCGCTGGTATACATTATCCAGCAAAGCCATATGGTACAAATAACTGATGGTGCTACGCGAAGACAATTTATAATAGAGTCCTGCATCCGCTTTTATATTTTGCAGGGAATAATCCACTATTTGTTTTTCATAGTAACCGGTCCGGGATACTACATAGGATTTTCCCTGCAGACTGATTGTTTTCCTGTCAGAGGATTCGTTGCCATAGCCATTAACGGGGTCAGCAGCCGGGTTGTCGTAGCCTGTTAAATTGGTGCTGGTATTGGCTGCACCGTTGAGATCGGTGCGATTATCTGCTATCCAGTCATAGCCTTTGGTAAAACTGCCATTGAGCTTAAAAGCAAATTTTGAAGAAATGACTTTTGCAAAACGGAGGCTGGTTTCAGAAAATATTTTTGGAGCACTATTGGAATCTCCCAGGTGCATAACACCTGTTTTTTCCTGGATGCTGAAACCTGCTGAGGCAAATGGATTTTTTGTGGTAAAGCTGGCCATTCCATTGATGGTATTCATGCCGTACAGTGCAGAAGCAACGCCGGGAATAATTTCAACATTGTCTATATCAAGATCGGTGGGCCCCAGCGCATTCCCAATTGGGCCACCGATATGAGGAGACTGCATATCCATACCATCAGATAATTGCGCGAAGCGCACATTGGTGGTATTGGCAAACCCCCTCGCATTTATGACTTTGAAACCAAGACTGGGTGTAATCATTTGTACACCCTGTATATTTTCCAGTGCATCAAAAAATGAGGGAGCGGGTGCTGAACGGAAATATTTTTCATTTTCTTTACGGATACTGACAGGCGATTGCAACATCTGTTCCCGCATCCTGGAAGCTGAAACCACCACTTCATGCAACAGCGAAAATTGTACAGAATCTGCAGGAGGTTTTTTTGATTGAGCAGCATCCTGTGCAGACACCATAAAAATGTAACAGCAGCCAATAGTGGTAAAAAGAATTCTCATCACCGGCCAAAAATACCGTTATTTCCTTAAAGAAATAACGGTAGGAAAATAATATTACGCATCCATTATTTTTGGAACGCTTTGGTTTCAGTTTTTAGAAAGGCAGCGAACCGCTGTCTTAAAAGTTGGTGGTATTTTATCAACTGATGTGCTTCTTCGGTGAGTATAGAACCGCCTCCTTTTTCTCCGCCTGTCTGCACCACTACTACGGGTTTGCGGGTTTGTTGGTTCAGAGAGCTAATCATTTGCCAGGCTTTTTTGTAAGACATCCCCATTTTTTTTGCCGCTTTACTGATAGAGCCTGTATCGGCAATATGCTCCAGCAATTCCACACGACCCTTGCCCAAAAAACGCTCACCGTTACACTCTATCCACAGGCTGCCGGTAACTGTAAACTCAAATTCGTTGTTTAATAAATGGGTAATTGATTTTGCCATGGCTAAAATTACAATAGTTGTTTCAATTAGCTACAGAAGTACCTAGTATTCAATATATAGTATTCATACTTGTCGATAGGGGTCATAGCCAGTTTCCAGACCATCAAATCAGCTTTGGCCTCCGTTAAAAAGTTTAAAAAGCGGGTATAGCCGGTGCTTCTTACTTTACCTGTCGTACAGACGAGTATCCCGGTCCCGGTATTATACCATCTATTGGCAGAAGCTTTTATATCGGGTTCACCGCTAAATTTTAATTAAATGAAAGGTCACAGATTTGCATTCACTATAGCATTAATAATTTCTGGCGTTAGCGGGGCATCGGAAAATTTGTAATTTAACGGGATGAAAAAAAATCCTTTTTTCCCGGTAACAGCTTTCATGCTCCTCTTTATTTTTTCAGGATGTATTCATTCTTTCGCGCAACAGAAAAAGATCAGGGTGCTTATCGTGAGCGGAGGACATGGATTTGAACACAAGCCTTTTTATAATGTTTTTGATTCCATCCCTTCCATTACATACGATACCCTGGTTCAGCCACAGGCCAATGTCCTTATTGCTTCACCGGAAGTAAACAGGTATGATGTGTTGGTGTTTTACGATATGTACGATCTTATCACCCCCGCCCAGCAGGAGGCTTATATAGGTTTGCTGAAAAAAGGTGCTTCCATGATCTTTCTCCATCATGCCCTGGTGTCTTACCAAAATTGGCCTGAGTTCATAAAGATCATTGGCGGGCAATACCATACTTCTCCTGTTGTGGTAAATGGCGATACCCTGAAGGCCAGCTACGAGCACGATGTGAGCATTCCGGTAAAAGTGGAAAACAAAAAGCATCCGGTTACCCGTGGCATCAGCGATTTTGAAATAGTGGATGAGGTGTACGGTGGCGTTGAAATACTACCGGGCGTCAAACCCCTGCTCGCCACCACCCATCCCAAAAGTATGCGCTATCTCGCCTGGATAAACCATTACGGAAATTCAGATGTCCTTTACATACAGTTGGGCCATGGCCCCTCCGGCTATTCCAATCCAAATTTCCGGAAACTGATACAGCAGGCCATTGAGTGGTCTGCAAAGCAATCACAACAATAACCGGGTATATCTCACGCTCATTTTATGTATTTGAAAAGTCGGTTCAATGCCTTCGCATAAATTAAAGTAAACGGTCGCAAACATTCACTCAAAAAAGATCTGCAGGCACCGCCGGATAAAAGCTATTACAAAGGCCGCCGTAACAAAATTGTGTTTGGATACGTATGCCAGGCCTGACTAGAAACCGCAATAGTTACTAATGGTTTTCTATTAACAATTTGTAAGATAAAGTGTAGGTAATTACTCAAAAAATTGTAACTAAAATTTTTTCTAAAATAAATCGTTTAGAAAAAAGTCAAAATATGCGGATGGCATTGCAAGAATCCTGCTGTTCCCTGTGCATTGAAATAACCGCAGGTGTTCGGAGCAACTGGCAGAAGCGTGAGTGCATTCCGGTTGATGAAACAATAATAGTTAGTCAATGGGTGCCGTTTTTCACACCTGTATATTACAAACAATAATGAATCAGGCATAGTTGCCTGCCTGTACAATAGCATAAGTATTACTAATGGAAAAAGAAAGCATGCGGGTAACAACTATTCCTGAGAGCCTTCATACAATGTATGTTTTGCCTGAAGCGGAGCTTGTTATAAAAAATGCAAAAAATATAAAAAGAGAATTAGTTCTTGCCCTGGCAGGTTCACAGCATTTAGTAATTGTGCTGAAGCAGGTAGCAAAAATAGATCTGTCTGTCATACAATTATTAATTGGATTGCAAAAAAGCGCCGCTGCGATGGACAGGACAGTATCGTATCGCTTTGAACAGCCTGATTATATTAAGCCTTTAATGGAGCATTCAGGGTTTGGCGAAATACTGATTGAAAATTTTAAAAGGGCTGAATAATGGATTGCACCAAAACTGTTTTAGTAGTTGATGATGCGGATATTGTAAGAACCATGGTAAGTTTTATGCTTGAAAAAGCGGGGTATAATACATTGTCGGGCATTGATGGTATGGATGCGCTAACCTTTCTTGACGGCAGGGAAGTTGATTTGGTAATTACTGATTTAAATATGCCCAATATGGATGGGGCAGAACTTATCACAAAAATAAGATCAAAAGAATCTTATCAATACATACCGGCGGTGCTGTTTATGGCCGATGATGCGGATGACAAAGACAGTGTCAGAAGGGCTTGCGGCGCTACTATGGTCTTCGATAAAAATAATATTAAAGAGAAGCTCCTCCCCGCAATCAAAAAACTGATTGGATAAGATGGATAATTTTAAAATCAAATACAAGGAGGAGTCGTTAGAACTGATTGCTGAGATAGAGAAGTCCCTGCTTTTAATGGAAAACAATCCTGATGATTTCAGTTTATCAGAACAGGTTTTCCGGGCCATGCATACCCTCAAGGGCAATAGTGCTATGTTTGGATTTAGAACAATAGCCGATTTTACCCATCACCTGGAATCAATGTATGATTTAATACGTGCGGCTAAAATCAAAACACCCGTTGCAATAATAAATATTACGTTGTCGGCAATGGATCATTTATCCTTATTGGTGAATAGTGAAAATATACCGGATGAAACAACAAAAAAAGCGCATGAAAAAATATCCGCTGAGGTAATTGAAATAATAAGCCGCTTTGATCAGACCTCACACGGTAATGAGCCGGGACAGGCGTATAAAGCAGGCACCGTGGTCCCTGAAAATAATGCAATGGCGTATCATGTTTTTTTTAAACCCCATAAGGATATTCTTTTAAACGGTATTAATCCATTGTACCTGATAGAGGCGCTGCACGAATTCGGTCCCTGTAAAGTGGTTGCACATACCGGCGATATTCCATCGCTGGAAGAATGCGATACCGCCAGCTGCTATACTTCCTGGGATATTTATTTTCCCGGCGGAGTGGATGTTCTGGCAGTAAGAGACATATTTTGTTTTATAGAAGATAAATGTACGCTGGAAATAAACCAGGTACCCGGGCATCATTCTCTTATGGATACACCTGCTCTTCCGGTATCCCCCGGCATTTTACCCCTTCCCGAAGGAGATAAAGAAGCATCCGGCCTGCACATCAAAAAATATAGAATATCCAGTATCAGGGTTCCATCAGAAAGACTGGATAGCCTGATGAGTCTTGTAAGTGAGCTGATGACCCTGCAAGCTAAATTGGGAATGTTTACCGAACAAAATTCCCAGTTGGAGTTATTGGCTGTGACAGAGAACCTGGAGAAAATATCGACCCGCCTGAGAGATAACGCCTTTAGTATGTGCCTGGTACCGGTTGAAAATATTGTAACGCCCTTTCACCGGTTGGTAAGAGATCTGGCCGCTGAATTGAATAAGGAGATTGAATTCTCTACTGAAGGAACAGAAACTGAGATCGATAAAAATATTATGGAAGGCTTGTCGGACCCCCTGATGCATTTGCTGCGAAACAGCATCGATCACGGCATTGAAGATCCGGATGAAAGAGAAAAATCGGGAAAACCAAGACAAGGTAAAATTTTGTTCAAAGCGTTTTGTGCCGGCACCAGTATTTATATAGAAATTCAGGATGATGGGAAAGGCATAGACCCGGGTAAAATAAAGAAGAAAGCAATCCAGAAAGGTATTATTGGCAAAGATGATTTACTGAATGACAAGGAGCTTTTGAACCTGATCTTCCTGCCGGGCTTTTCAACTGCTGAACAGGTAAGTGAAATTTCAGGAAGAGGCGTGGGGATGGATGTGGTAAAACGTAAGATAACTGATATCAGGGGACAGATAAAAATAAACTCCGCCATCAATGCCGGCACCACTATAACCATAAAATTGCCGGTCACCATGTCGATCATAGACGGATTGCTGGTGAAGATCAGCGACGATGATTTTGTTATTCCACTTTCTGCAGTTGATAAATGCTATGAAGCGGCCTCTGTACAGTTGCTGAATAAGCTGAATAATTTAGTGGTGTTTGAAGGGGAGCAAATCCCTTTTATAAGCCTGCGTGAAGAATTTGGGGCTGAAGGAATTATCAGCGACCAGGAAATGGTGATTGTTAATTATGATGAAAAAAAAGTCGGATTGCTCGTGGACAGGGTGGTTGGAAAATTCCAGGCTGTTTTAAAGCCACTGGGAAAGCATTTTCAGCAGATGGATAATATTTCAGGGGCCACCATCCTGGGCGATGGAAAAATTGCCATGGTACTTGATACGAATAAGGTGGTAGAACAATTTTTGTATACTAAAAACCTTTCTATATGCTCATAAAGGAACATACAGCATCTTTCCTGACATTTAAATTAGATAACGAGGTTTTTGCAATCAATGTAGATAAGGTGCTGGAAATTTTAGAGATAAAGCCAATTACCAGGGCTCCCAAAGCCCCCGCCTTTATGAAAGGTGTGATTAACCTAAGGGGCAATATACTACCGGTTTTGGATACCCGTAATAAGTTTGGACTGGCAGAGATACCGTTTACGATTGATACATGCATTGTTGTATTAAATATAAGTACCGGCAGCGAGCCGCTGCTTGTGGGTGCTATTGTTGATTCTGTGCAGGAAGTGATCGAAATAGCCGAAGAGAAAATTCAACCAGCCCCGTCGATAGGTATAGCGTTTAAAGAAGAATTTATTAAGGGTATGGGGAAGGTGGAGGATGCTTTTGTGATGATCCTGAATGTTGACAAGGTGTTTTCCGCAGAAAGCGCTTTTAATTAGAGTCGTATATATCCAATATAAACACCTTAAATAACAGGTCATGAAATTAACCATTAAACAAAGACTTATCCTGTCTTTTCTTCTATTGATTTTTTTGGCAGGAAGCATTTTTTATTTGGGTAGCAAAAACTCAAATGATTTGCACAATTGGGTAAGCCAGATCATCAGGATGCATGGCAACCGGATTATCCTGTCGGGTAAAATTGCGAAGGATGTTCAGTATATGTCCAGCATTGAAAAAGAAATAATTATAGATGTAGACCGGAAAAGACTGCAGGTACTGGATGACAGTGCGGAAAAGAAAATCCATGAAATCGATCAATACATCGAACAGATAAAGCCGCTTCTTGACGAGGAGGGTAAAAATGATATCAATAATTTTTCGGTTAAGTGGAAAGAATACCTGACTCTTTTTTATGAAATCAGGAGGCTGGGATCGGGCGTTAATACAAACGAAAGCAATGCTGAAGCTACCAGGATTTCCCTGAACGAGGCAAAAAAGGTGTCTGCTGAAGTTATCGCTATTACGGATGAGATCATTCAAAAAAACCAGGTGCTGCTTGCTAAAATAGATGCCGATGCCATTGCACTGTACGCAGATGGCCAGCGAAATATGACCATATTGTTTTCCCTGATTGTTATCATTTCCATTTCCGTTGCTTATTTAATTGTGAGCTCCATTTCACAGTCGTTGAACCAGGCCATTACTTCCATTAAAAAAATTGCTGTAGGCGATTTTTCCGGCCAGATAACCAACATAAACAAAGATGAAATAGGCAATGTTCTGGAGCATATTAACCTGACAACGCTAAAGCTGCAGGAGAGCGCTCAATTGGCTAAAAAAGTATCTGAAGGCGATCTTACAGTAAACACCAATAGAAAACCGGAAGGCGAATTGGAAATAGCGTTAAGAAATATGGTAATAAAACTGCGCGATATTGTAAGTGGCATCATGGTGGGTGCGGATAATATTGCAGCTGCCAGCCAGCAAATGAATTCAGCATCACAACAAATGTCGGCAGGTGCTACAGAGCAGGCAGCTTCAGCAGAAGAAGTGTCTTCATCTATGGAAGAAATGGCATCGAATATTCAGCAGAACAATGAGAATGCAAAAATCACGGAAAAAATTGCGGTAAACGCTGCCGAAGAAGTACAGCAGAGCAATAAAGCCGTCAGTCATACTGTAGTTTCAATGAAGGAAATAACCGGTAAAATATCGATTATTGGTGAAATCGCACGTCAAACCAATCTCCTTGCGTTAAATGCCGCTATTGAAGCAGCCCGTGCGGGCGAGCAGGGGAAGGGATTTGCGGTAGTTGCTGCAGAAGTAAGAAAGCTGGCAGAACGAAGCCAGGCTGCTGCGAATGATATCAATAATCTTTCTTCATCCGGAATAGAAATTGCCGAAAAATCGGGGAAATTGCTCGAACAGATTGTTCCTAATATTGAAAAGACCTCCAGGCTTGTAATGGATATCAGCGCTTCCAGCAAGGAACAAAACACCGGGGCAGAGCAAATCAACAGTGCTTTACAGCAGCTGAGCCAGGTAATTCAGCAAAATGCGGCTGTATCCGAAGAATTGGCCGCAAGTTCTGCAGAGTTACTGGGACAGGCGGATCAATTAAAACATGCCGTGTCTTTTTTTAAGGTCAATGACAATGATAATTATTATAACTCCCGGCCGGGTGGAGGCTTTAAAAAGCATGCATATAGTAATGGTTTTGCCATTAAAAACAAACCTTTTGCTGAAACAAATAGAAACGGCGTGCATATTGACATGGGCATAAATGGAGATGGCCTGGATGAAGAATATGAAAGGTTTTAAAACCGGGCAGCAGAAAATAAAAACCTTTATCCTTAATAAACAACCGGTAAATGACTGGCATAGATTTTAAAAGATTAAGCAGCCTTATTCATAGGGAATGTGGTATAAAAATGCCTGCCGAAAAAAAAATAATGCTGGAATGCCGCCTGCAGCGAAGGCTCGGGATATTGAAAATAGCCTCTTACCGCGAGTATTGCGACTTCTTGTTTAGCAAGGAAGGAATGGAACAGGAATTGGTACATATGATCGATGTAGTTACTACCAACAAAACCGATTTTTTCAGGGAATCACCTCATTTTGATTTTTTGACACAGTATGCGCTACCTGAATTATGTAATACGCCTGGCGCTGACAGGGAATTAAAAATATGGAGCGCGGCATGTTCAAGCGGAGAAGAAGTGTACACGCTTGCTACTGTGATTAATGAGTATGCGCAAACGACGGGCAAAGTAAAATATCATATTCTTGGTACGGATATTTCTACCCGCATATTATCAACTGCCATTACTGCCGTATATCCTGAAGACAGGATTACCGGTATACCGGCAATTGTAAAAAGGAAGTATTTCATGAAAAGCAAGGACAGGACAAAAAAAACCGTCAGGGTTATTCCGGAAATCAGGGCAAAAACCCATTTTAAGCGCGTCAATCTTATGGATGACAATTATGATGTTCAGGGTGACTATGATATTATTTTTTGCAGAAATGTACTCATCTATTTTGACAGACCAACCCAGGAAGGCGTAATCAACAAGCTGTCCAGCAAACTGAAGGCGGGAGGCTTTCTTTTCCTGGGCCATTCGGAATCTGTATCGCATATGCAGCTTCCCCTGGCGCAGGTTAGACCCACTATACTTAAGAAATATTGAAATCGGTTGACTTCAAAGCGGCATTATTATTTATGACTCATCAGAATGGGGCAATAATCAATGAAAAAGATAAAAGTACTTATTGTTGATAATTCGGCTGTCATGCGCCAGTCATTGGCGAAGATTTTTTCTTTTGATCCGCTGGTAGAAGTAATAGGTATAGCCGGAAATCCTTTTGCCGCGGCTGCAATTATTAAAATGGAAACCCCCGATGTAATTACGATGGACATCGAAATGCCGGGAATGGATGGCTTAACTTTTTTGAAGAAGATAATGACGCAGCACCCGATTCCGGTGGTAATAATTGCCGACATTACAAATAAGGATGCCGGGTTAGCTTCAAAAGCAATGGAATATGGCGCTGCGCATGTGCTGGCCCGCAAGCCTTATTTAACCAGGGAACTGCCGGAAGCGGCAAAGAGACTGTTATGCGATACAGTGAGAACTGCCGCAGGCATATCCGGGTTATCTTCAACTCCATTTCGGCAGATGCCAGGCCAGATGAATGCCTTTCCGAAAGGAAATGCAGGAATTATAGTCAATACAAATAATCATACAGGGGAACATAAGGTGATAGTAATGGGTGCGTCTACGGGTGGTACACAGGCAATTGAAGTATTACTTGCAAAATTGGGCCGGGATGCGCCAGGCATAGTTGTGGTGCAGCATATGAAGGAATATTTTACAAAGCTGTTTGCGCAACGCCTGGATGAATTATTTGGCATGTCGGTTAAAGAGGCAGAACACAGAGATAAAGTTATAAAAGGCCGTGTTCTTATTGCGCCGGGCGATAAACATATTGTGCTAAAAAAAACGGGCAGCATGTACTTTGTAGAGTTGGTAGACGGGCCACTGGTAAGCAGGCACCGCCCGTCGGTGGATGTTCTTTTTCAGTCTGCCGCCGAAAGCGCCGGAAAAGATGCCATTGGAATAATCCTGACGGGCATGGGAGGCGATGGTGCAAAAGGCTTATTGAAAATGAAACAGGCCGGGGCCGTTACAATTGCCCAGGATGAAAGATCATGCGTGGTATTTGGTATGCCCAGGGAAGCGATTCGGTTACACGCAGCAGCAAAGATTTTGCCTTTGCATGAGATTGCAAACTATATCGTGAAAGGTGAGTAGAAAAAAATACAGAAACCGTATCAAAATTGATGATAAATACATGCCGCTGCCAACCGGCTTTCCGTTTCAATCTTCCACGAAAGATTTCTATTCAATCTCTACCGGTTGTTATTTTGAAAGATGTGTATACTCAGGCTGAAACCGCGCTCATTTTTTATCATATTTTGTGTAAAACCATTTTTTGGCCATTTCAGCGCTGAATAAATACACTAAAATGATAAGGCCAATCCACCCATAACAATAAGCCGGCAAATTAACAAAGCCCATAAGATGGGCAAGTGGTGTGTAAGGAAGGATTATCACTGCAATAATGGTGGCTATGGTGGTTATAAATAAAGGCTTTCCGGGCATGCTTTTGAAAAAAGGAAGACGGGTTCTCATAACCAGTACTATTAATGATGCAGAGATAACAGATTCAGTAAACCAACCGGTTTGAAATGTTTTTTCATCCGCTTTTAAAAGCAGCAGCAGCACTCCAAAAGTGCAATAGTCAAAGATGGAGCTTAGCAGGCCGAATACAATCATGAATCTTTTTATAAAACCAATATCCCATCGTTTCGGTCTCAATATGGAGGATGCATCAACCCTGTCTGTTGCAATGGTCATTTCGGGTAAATCTGTAAGCAAATTTGTGAGCAATATTTGTTTGGGCAGCAAAGGCAGAAAGGAAAGAAAAACAGATGCACCAGCCATACTGAACATATTGCCAAAATTGGCACTGGTTGCCATAAAAACATATTTCATGGTATTGGCAAATGTGAATCGTCCTTCCCTGATGCCTTTTGCTAAAACATTTAAGTCTCTCTCCAGCAAAATAATGTCTGCCGCTTCCTTGGCTACTTCTACAGCGGTATCTACAGAAATGCCTACGTCCGCAACATGCAGTGCCGGCGCATCATTGATGCCATCGCCCATAAAGCCCACAACATGGCCGGCATTTTTTAGCACCAGGATGATTCTTTCTTTCTGGCTTGGATCAATTTCTGCAAAAACATCGGCCAGTTTTGCCTGGTGCGAGAGTGCTTCTGTAGTCATGCTCCGTATAGCATCTCCTGTAAGCAGTACCGGTTCATTGAACCCGATTTGTTTTAAAAGGTTAACGGCAACCAATGCATTGTCTCCGGTGATAACCTTTAGTGATACGCCCAGTTGTTTTAATTCGGTAATAGTGGAAAAAATTTCTTTTTTGGGTGGATCAAAAAGAGAAATAAATCCCATAAAAACCATTCCCGCTTCCTGTTCTTTTGAAAACTCCTTTCCGTCTGTTATTTTTTTACTGGCCAGCCCTAATATTCTGTAGCCTTCTGCACAATTTTTTTCGAATAATTGAATAAGGTTTTGCTTTTTTTCTTCAAGCGGCACAATACTTCCGTCGGCCAGCTCTACCTGGCTGCAAATGTCCATAACTGCATGCATGGCGCCTTTTGTAATAACAATATTTTCCCGGCTGTTAAAAACCTGTACTGAAAGGCGCTTGCGTATAAAATCATATGGAACTTCACATTGAAGATGATACAAATCGCCGCTTTCGTTGTATATGCTGCACAAAGCATCGTCTATAGGGTTGTGGAAACCCTGTTGTTTCGATGCATTTAACCAGGCATATTTTAATACTTTATCGGAATGCCTGCCCTCACAATCCAGCGTTTCTTTTATGGTTACTTTCCCCTCGGTTAATGTCCCCGTTTTGTCTGAACAAAGTATGTCCATGCTGCCGAAATTGGGAATAGAAGATAATTTTTTTACGATGACTTTCTTGCGGGCCATTCTTTTTGCGCCGGTAGCAAGATTTACAGAAATGATAACCGGTAATAACTGGGGAGTAAGACCCACGGCCAGGGCCAGTGAAAAAAGGAATGAATTGAGTATGGGTTTATGCAGGTATACGTTTACGGCAAAAATGATAAAAACAAGGAGGAGTGTAATTCGCATTAACAAATAGCCAAACTGGCTGATACCTCTTTCAAATTCTGTTTCAGGTATTTTAGACCGCAGGCTGGCAGATATTTTGCCAAAAGCAGTGTGGTGGCCTGTTTGTATCACCAGCGCGGAACCCTTGCCACTGATAACATGACAACCCAAAAAAACACTGTTGGTTCTTTTATTAAGCGGGGTGTCTTCAGGAAGGACAGCCGGATTTTTTTCAACCGGGTATGTTTCTCCCGTAAAGGCAGCTTCGTCTATGAAAAGTTCTTTGCAATTGATAAGAAGACAGTCTGCAGGTATAAGATCGCCGGCGGAAAGTGATACGATGTCTCCGGGTACCACATTTTCTACAGGTATTTCTTTCATCTTTTGATCCCGCAAAACACTGCACTTTACCTGTATCATCTTATTCAATTCGCTCACTGCATCAGCCGCTCCTTTCTCCTGCCAGAAGCCGAGTAAACTACTCACCAGAATAATAGTGAAAATTATAATACTGTCAATCGGGTCTCCCAGCAGCATGGATAAGATGGCAGCGCCAATCAGCAGCAGCGTAACAGGTGTTTTAAACTGGCTTAAAAAAATTAACAGGCCGGTGGTGTTAATCCTTTCTTTCAGGCTATTGGGGCCAACCGTTTCCCTGCGTTTAACGGCTTCTTTTTCTGTAATGCCGTTTTCATTACTTTCCGTTAATGAAAAAGCCTCCTGAGGATTTAAATGCCAGAAAGATTGCTGAGAAATTGGTTGCATTTTATTGTTTAAAAAAAATCACTTACCAATTTATGCCAAACGGCGCGTTAATCATTAATTAAAATGACTTTTAGTGCGTTTTCTTTGGCGGCATTCTGAAAGGTATCGTAAGCTGCAATAATATCGGATAATTTAAAATGATGGGTAATGAGTTGTTTTGAATTCAGTTTTTTAGAATGAATTGTTTTAAGCAGCATAGGCGTTGTAACCGTATCCACCAGCCGGGTGGTAATGGTGATATTATGTGCCCATAGTGCTTCCAGGTGCAGCACGGCAGGCGTGCCATGTACTCCAATATTGGCAATTGTTCCACCGGGTGCAACGAGCAGCTGGCACAATTCAAATGTAGCTGGAATACCTACCGCTTCAATAACGGTGTCTGCCCCTTTTCCATTGGTGTATTCCTTTACTTTTATGGCCGTTTGTTCTTTGCTGTTATTGATGATTTTTGTAGCTCCAAATTTTTTTGCCACTGCAAGGCGGTTGTCATCTGTATCAATCATAATGATTTCTGAAGGAGAATAAAATTGAGCAGTGAGCAGTGAAGCCAAACCAATCGGACCTGAACCTACAATGGCAACTGTATTGCCTGGCTGCACTTTCCCGTTTAGTACGCCGCATTCAAAACCAGTTGGCAAAATATCGCTAAGCATTACAAGTGCTTCTTCATCGCTGCCTTCCGGAATATGGTGCAGGCTGGTATCTGCAAAGGGGATCCGGGTATATTCCGCCTGGGTACCATCAATTAAATGACCCAGCATCCATCCGCCATTTTCACAATGCGAATACATGCCACGTTTGCAATAGTCGCATTTTCCGCAGGAGGTAATGCAGGATATAATTACGTGGTCGCCTTTTCTGAAGCCGGTAACAGCACTTCCTGCTTCTTCAATAATGCCTACGCCCTCATGGCCCAGTATCCTTCCATCTGTTACTTCGGGTACATCTCCCTTAAGAATATGCAAATCCGTTCCGCAGATAGTAGTTTTGGTAATCCGCACAATCGCATCAGCAGGGTGCTGAATGGATGGTTTTGGCTTTTCTTCCCAGGATTTTTTTGAGGGGCCATGGTATACCAATGCTTTCATTTGTATGTTTTTGAGTTTGATTTGGCTGCTAATATTTTATTATTTCCCGGTCCTGACTTTTATAATGTTTTCAAAACGGCCTGTTATTTCTTCGATAATAATCCGGTAAATAATGGGTCTGATGTTTAATGGCTGAAAAGGAAATTTCTGATCAACCGGTATAACAGGCAGCATAGCCGTTTCACTTATTTTTATATGAATGTTGCGGTCTACAAACAATTTAATAGATGCATACCGGTCGTGCTCATCCTTAAGTTCCTCGTATTTTCCCCAGGCAATAACACTTTTCCAGTTATTGAGATCTTGTATTTGATCAACTTCAAAACATACGTCGGGATTTTTTCTCATCATGTGGATTTTCATGCCTTCTACAGAATGGGCAAAAATGTCTTTTCCATCAAATACATATTGTACGGGTACGACATAAGTTCTTTTTCCATCGTTGCAACCGATGCGCCCTACAATATTGGATTGTAAGATTTGTTTTGCGGATTCAGAAGAAAGTGTGCCAATCATGGCTATATATTAATCATTGACAAGTCAGAATCATGGCATTGTATTGTCACAGTAAATTTTGGTTACTGGTGCTCATAATATTCAATCAAAACAATGCTATTGTATTTTTTAAGAAGCTGCCCGTCGGCAAATTCAACATCACCGCCATTTGCCAGCACTTTTTCAATTAAATCGTCTACCGCATCTTTGATGTAGAACGCATTGTTAGTTGAATTTTTGTATTGATAAATAGTATCCGGAGAAGCTCCCAGAACAGCAGGGTACATAAAATTCTTTTCCACTATCAATAACTTGCCCTTTTTCTGTGCTGCAGTCTTCCAAACTTCGCTGATGCCCACCGAAATTTTATTGAGGCTTACCGCTTCTTCAATCTTGTTTAGCAAATCGGCCTGCAGCACTTTTTTCCAGTCTGCTACAAACGGCTCCATTATTTCATACAGCTCTGAAGCTGTTTTTTCTTCAAAATTGCCATGTATGTATTCAATAACATGCTTAGCATTGCGGGTGATGGATTTAAAATGACCGATTGTTTTGGGCGTACCCATTACAAAAAGAGGGAGTTGATAAGCTTGCAGCAGGAGCGTCAAACCCTGATCAGTGTGTTTTAAAAATTTATTCAGCAAAATTTCTTTTTTATTGCTGCTGTCGGTAAAGTTGCCAACTCTTTCGGGGAGGTCAGTTTTATAGGCTGCTATATTGCCTGGTACATTTGATATTACTTTCACAAAATGGGCGCCATTCCCGAGGTAGATCTTTGTAGAATTGCTGTTTAGTTCGGCCAGCAGGTACTTGTGAATTTGTTTTTTGCAATAAATAAGATCCCTTATTTCAAATGAGTCATCGAGGATGATTTTTTCCTCAACCGGTATATCCAGGTAATAGACTTTTTCTATCGTTGGCGAAACAAAAATAGCAATCGTTGTTTTATGTGTATTATAATTTAAATCTTTTATGACCAGTTGTAATTTTTTTAAAACCGGAATGGCTTTTTCAGCTGGATAATCTGCCATCAATTGTGACTTAATTGTATCGGTTGCTATTTTTAGTCTATGGTGCAATTCTTCTTTCAGGCTCATTTTAGGTTCAAATGGCATAATGATCGAAATGCAGGGAAGGTTTTTTTGAATTCCCAGCACTTCTGCGTAGTCTTTTGTAATATCCTGAATCATAGTCCGATGTTTTATTGGGTCAAAAATATTGCATCATTTAACCGCCACCTATGATGGCTGTCAATAAAGAAGCTGATGAAGCTCATAACAGCCGGGTATTCTTTTTTTTAACAGGAGTTTATTTATGAGATTAGCTCAATTACAGGAATGCTTTACCTGGCAAACCTTTCTTCTTCCGTGCTTTTTGTGTCAGCCTGTAACGAATGGTGTTCTGTTAGTACCTGGCTGTGATAAATGATTGCTGCGTTTATTGAATTGCTTATAAGGCAGTATTGTTGTGTTTTTTGTATGGCGGTCTCTGCCTTTTCGCGCAATGACTCACCGGCAATGTAAATTTTCGGGTAAATATTTACACGGGTAAACTTATATTTTCCCGCTATGAGCTCAATTTCCCCGATAGCACTGCACTCGAAATGGGTAATGGTAAAATTGATCTTTTTAGCGAATGAAAGAAAAGTGCTCATATAGCAGCTAATAATAGAGCTTAGAAACAGGTGTTCGGGACTCCATTCTTTTCCCGAGCCGCCGAATTCCAGGGGTGTAGTTACATATACCGGGCCATTTACACCACGCGCATGCAATATCCCGCGATCGGCCGACAACCAGTTGAGCTTTGTTTCATACAGTATGTGATGGGCCGATTTATTTGTCATAACAAGTGTTTTATTGGGTGAAATTACCAGGCTTCAAATGCCGGGAAAATGATGTGTATCAGCCCCGGGAATGATCCTTATCTTCAGGGGTGCATGCTAAGATGCTCAGGACGGTAGCGGTTGTGTGCAGTTATTTATATATTTCGGTGCGGTTAAATTCCAGTTCGGTCACTTCAATATTTGCCCAGTTGAAATCGCCGGTTTTTAATCTCCAAATCACTTTGTTTCTGTTTGCAATGCGGATACCATGAAATTCTTTCCATGTTTCGGCTTGTACCAGCCATTTTTCAAGTGTTGCCGTATTGCCGCTTCCATAATAGCGATCTGCTGAAAATGATGCTATGTCTCCCTCTTTGGTAAATGTAAAGACACCCGCAACAACGATGCCGCGGAAGCTCATGGTAGCTTTTGCCGAAACGGAGTCGATGGGTTCCCATTTAATATATTCGCTGATTGCTGCAGAAGGGAACCAGCTTATTTCTGCGAGGTAGCGTAACATTGTTGAGGCGTTGGTTTTTTCATCTCCGGCCGCTTCAGCAATATTTACAAGTGACAATAATTTAATGGTCATTTGACCATAACCATTCTCAAATTTATCACGGCCGGTTAAATTTACTGAAGGCAATACTTTTACTTTGGTTGTCCAGACAAATGCCGGTTCATCAACAGTAAAATACTGCGTGGCTTCAAATGGCATCCATTTACCTGTTGAACTTGTGCGTAACGCTCCTTTTTGTTTCAGGCGGATGGTATTTGCTTTTTCCCTGCCAACTACTCCTGAATGGATAAGCCATTTTTGTACAACCGGGGGTAGACTGACCAGCATTTCTTTTGTTACAGGAACAGTATTTTCACCGGCAACCCTGGCCAGTATTGTCCTGGACTCAGCTGTTGTCATCTTATTAAAACGGGTATTGGCATAAGATGGTATGGCAACCAATAAAATAATAAGATTAATGATGCTGGCGAATTTTGCGGCTTTCCAGTTTATGATAGTTAAGGCCTGCGACATAATTGCGGCGACAATGGCTATAATACTCCAGGCATCCTTTTTCATCAATAGTAAAGTTGCTGCAACAAGATACAATAAACAGGTTGCCAGCCAGAAAAACCCCACTGGCCTGATGGTTGCTTTTTTTGATTGCTCCGGTGGTCCAAAATCAAATGCTTTTGGAAAGCCCATGAAATGAATAATGCCATGAATGATTATGAAAAACGCAAAGAGGTAAACTAACATACTTATTTATGAATAGCAAGGAACGGCAAAAAAGCCTGTCATCCCTTGTTCTTTCGTTTAAATACTAAGCAGATTTTTTCCGGGCACAAGTGCTTATACCAAACAGGCTATATAAGGGGCATACCCCTACTACGCTGGTTAATATAAAAATACATCCTGCCGTCAGTACAACAATGCCTGCAACGCCTGTGACAATGTTTTGGAACCATAGCACGACAAAAACAATTGCCAGTACCAAACGAACCAATCTGTCTGCAGCACCCATATTCTGTTTCATATAATGTGATTTTAGTTTACAATGATTATTATTTACTTCTGTTGTTGTTTTATGTATGTAAAGAAATAAAAAAAGGTATTGGCGAATGATGACCTGTATCAGCTAGCGGCATGATAATATACCTGCTGCTTTTTTTACAAATTTATCCGGGCTATAGCCGGCTTTCAATGATGCCTGTCAAAGAGGAGAATGAGATTTGTCATACTATACCAGGCCGAAATAAGTAAACTTGAGCTCCGTAGCCAGGTAGCCGGGCCTTGTGCAGGCCCCGGATTTTATAAGTTTCTTGAGTAAAATTCTTGTTAAGTCTAATGCAATAAATAAATGAATACAGGCAAAGTAATCCAGCGTGACAATCTTTTGGGTTTGATGGAAAAGGATATTAAGGCGCTGCAGCAAAGGTTTGGGAGAAATGTGTACAGACAGGAAAGCAAACGGGGTATTTTGTATACCATCCTGCATATTATCCGTGAGCCAATGTTTGTACTATTGGTGGTGGCTGCTGCCCTTTATTTTATCCTGGGAAAGACAAGTGAAGGATGGATGATGGTTACAGCCATGTTGTTTATTGCCTTTATCTCTTTGTACCAGGATGTAAAAAGCAATAATGCCGTGGCCGCGTTAAAGGAGTTTACCGAACCTGAAATTATTGTTATCAGGGATGGTGCTGAAAAGTCTGTCTTATCTTCTGAGCTGGTTCCGGGCGATGTAATGCTGTTGCAGGAAGGGTGTAAAATTCCTGCCGATGCAAGGGTAATACAGAAGAATGATTTATCAGTAAATGAATCCGTGCTCACCGGTGAAAGCATAGCAGTTGATAAAAATGAAACTGAAGGGCATAATTTGTTGTACCAGGGCACTACGGTAGTGTCGGGAAAATGTTATGCTGAAGTTACTGCTATTGGCAGTAATACCGGGCTGGGCAAACTCGGTAATTCTATGAGCGGTTATACAGTACCAAAGACATTGCTTGAAAAGCAGATAGGACGGTTCATAAAACGGTTTGCCATCTTTGGGATTGCCGCTTTTTTAATAATATGGTTGGTCAATTATTTAAAAACCGGTGATATTACACTCAGCCTGCTGTTCGGATTAACGCTGGCAATGGCTTCTATACCTGAGGAGATACCCGTTGCTTTTTCATCATTTATGGCATTGGGGGCTTATCATATGAGTAAACTGGGTATCATATCAAGACAGCCCCAGACGGTAGAAAACCTGGGCGAAGTAAGTGTTATTTGTCTGGATAAGACGGGTACCATTACAGAAAACAGGATGCAGGTAAAAACAATTTATAATTACGATAGCGACGAACTGTTACCTATTACGGAGGGCGTTCAATTGCCGGGGAAAAACGTCTTAAAATATGCAATGCTGGCAAGTGAACAAAATCCTTTTGACCCGATGGAAAAGGCCATTCATGAACTGTATAAGCAGCAGCCGGATGCCAGTGCCTGTGATCATTTAAAATTTGTGCATGAATATCCTTTGGAGGGGCGCCCTCCCATGATGACACATATATACGAAGCGAATGATAATAAGATAGCAGCGGCCAAGGGCGCGGCTGAAAGGATTCTAAGGGTTTGCAGTCTGGATGAAAATACTAAAGAGAAAATTGCCGGGTATATTAAGGAACTTAGCTCGAAAGGATACCGGGTAATAGCGGTAGCCGCGGCTGAACTTACTGCCGGGGAATTGCCGGTTTTGCAGGATGAATTTAAATGGAAGTTTGAAGGATTGGTGGGCTTTTATGATCCGCCCAAAAAAAATATTGCCGCCGTATTCAAAAAAATATATGCCGCAAATATTGCCATTAAGATTATTACTGGCGATTTTTTTGAGACAGCCATTAATATTGCGGGTCAGGTGGGTATGGTTAACAGGTTTGCGTATTTGAGCGGTGAAGAGGTTATGAACATGAATGGCCTGGCGCTTCAACAGGCCGTAAAGAACACCAATATTTTTGTAAGAATGTTTCCGGAAGCCAAATTAAAAGTGATCAATGCGTTAAAGGCCAATCGCGAAATAGTGGCCATGACCGGCGATGGGGTAAATGATGCGCCTGCCCTGCAATCGGCACATATTGGCATTGCCATGGGTAAGAAAGGAACAGAGATGGCACGCGAGGCCGCCGATATTGTTTTAACAGATGATAATCTTGATAAAATAGTTGAGGCCATTCTGCAGGGAAGAAAAATATTTAGCAATTTCAAAAAAGCCGTCCGCTATATTATCTCTATTCATATTCCCATTATTTTAACTGCTTCCCTGCCATTAATAGCCAACTGGAAGTTTCCCAATATCTTTTCGCCCGTTCATATTATTTTCCTTGAAATGATTATGGGACCTACCTGCTCGGTTTTTTTTGAAAAAGAACCGGTGGAAAAAAACATCATGCATATAAACCCGAGAAACAGGGCGGAAGGATTGTTCAGCAACTACGAATTGCTGATTAGCATAATGCAGGGGCTTCTTATTTCGGCCGGTGTTTTGATATTGTACTATCATTTTATGAGCAATGGTTATTCCCTGGCGTTAACAAGAACCATTGTGTTTACCGGGTTGGTGTTAAGTAATATCTTTCTTACGTTTACCAACCGTTCCTTTACTGAAAATATAGGGAAAACGATTTTTTACAAAAATAACCTGGCGCTGCCGGTGTTTATTATTTCTGTTGTATTTCTGTGTGTTATTCACTTTATAACCCCGGTAAGAGACATCTTTGAAATGACTGCTGTCAGCAGCAAAGAATTCCTGCTTTGCCTGGGTGTAGCATTTGCCTCTGTAGTGTGGTTTGAGGTATATAAAACAGTTGCTGGAAGAACCAGGTAACAGACTGCATACTCATTATTTACGACCGGAATGGTTTGTATAAAGTGTGTCATAGGTATGCCAGCCTTACCCACCCGGTTTATTCATGAATAGACATTACGGGTATATGTGAATGCAAAACAACTTCTTTTGAACGACTTTTTTGGAAGAGGCCTTTAAACAGACCATGTGTTTTGGGAATCACTATCAGCAGGTTAAGATTGTTGTTTTCAGAAAAATCGTTGATGGCTTCCTCAATATTTTCATTTTGCATAAAATGGAAAACCGGCCTGGCATCTTTCAGTATTTCCTTTAACCGTACGGTTTCTTTGATTTCAGTATCGCTGAGCAGTCCATGTTTTTTTGCAGTTATATGCAACACATGCAACTGCGGGTGAAATTCATTTAAAAGAAATTTTATTTCTTTTAAATGGACGGTAAGATGTACGTTTTGTAAATCGCAGGCAAGCCCAATTTTACCGATGCCGGTAAACCGCGTGCCATTGGGTACAATTATCAATGGCCATGCAAGAGTTTTCATAGCTGACAGTGTAGTACTTCCAAAAAGAATTCTTTTTGCAGTACCCGCCGCATGCACGCCCAGTATCACCATTGCCGGCTCTTTCTTCCGGCAGCATTCTTTTAATTGGTAAATAATATTTCCCTCCCTGATTTCAGTATAGATATCTGTTTTACCTCCTGCTTTATGATCCAGCCCCTTTTTTAATTTCTCCATATTTTCTTCCGCCTCTTTCATTAAATGTGTAATCGTTTCCGCAGAAACGGGTACTTCACTTACTATGTTAAATTCGCACACATGAACAAGGGTTATACTTGCGTTGATTGCTGTGGCAAAATCAAGGGCATAGTTGGCGGCATTTAAGGCGGCGCCTGAAAAATCTACGGGAACAAGGATTGTCTTTTTCATGGTATCTGTTTAAATAAGGAATTTGAAATCGCTTTCACGGTATGGAAAAGATTATTTTTTCGATACTAGCAGTGCGCAATAAAAATTGCCTGGTTAAGTGTTTGGATCAGGAGGTCTGCAGCACTGGGTTTGAAAAATGCCGACAGCATGCTTCTTCCATAAGCGCCCATTACAATAAAGGCATTTTTCCTTTTCAACAGGTAGCCCAGCATTTCCGTTTCTGCGGCCCCTGTTAATGTTGTAAAACCAACAGCAGAATAATGACTGCTGAGCCATTCTTTTAAATGTTCTCTTTCTTCTGCCGGTCCGGCGTCTTTTTCTGCTACCCGCAACACGCTCACTTTTTTTTCATTCAGTTGTGGGAAGAGATAACAGAACTGCTTAATGGCGAACATGGACGATTTGGTACCGTTGCACGTAAATATTATTTCATCAATTTCTTCAAATGTTTCGGGTGCAATAATTACGGGGCATTCAATGTCTTTAAGGATATCTTTAACAAATGCGCCTGGTATACCCTCAAATTTTTTCCTGAAAGACGTTGCTGCATCTACTACCAATATGTCTGCATACCTGCTTTCATGTATCACTTCTTTTACAGGGTCACCAACGGCAATATGAACCGCATATCTTGTTGATTTTCTTTCACAGACCTCTTCAAAAAGAGAAATATTTTTTTCAATGGTTTTCTTCTTTCTATGGTATTCTTCGCTGCCGCTATCTGCCTGCCAGTTGGAATTACCCCTGTCAAACATTAACTCCCGGGGAACAAGTCCGTCATCAGCTACCAGGTTATTCAGGAAAATGCCTGTAATTTTTGAATCGGTTAAAGCGCCCAGATAACAGGCAAAATCCAGCACCCGTGTGTTGAGCTTTGACGCGTCGAGCGCCAGCAATATTTTTTCCATGGTAGTTTTTTTCAAAGCTATACAGACCAGCTTTTTCAAACCATGATGCCAGCTATCAGAAAACCTGAGTTTAGTCAGTTAGATGAGTAAACCTGGAGTTAAGTCATAATAATTTGAGGGGGGGTATGAGGCTGGGCTATTTACAAAAAATTAATTTTGTGCGATGACTTATATCGCAGCAGGCAGCGTAAGCCGGCGCAACAGGTGCACCGGGTAAGAAGATCAATAAAGCAGGTTCTTTAATTTTTCAATATCTGTTATCGTTATTTTGCTGTCTTTTATTTCTATCAGTTTCTCGGCCTTAAAATCGCTGAGTGTGCGAATAAGGGATTCTGTGGCCGTTCCTACATAATGCGCAATATCGTCTCTTGAAATTTCCAGGGGGTGATTGGTTTCGCCGGGGTTAAATTTTTGGTGAATATCAACCAGTGATTTGGCTACTCTTTTCCTGAGCGAACTATAAGCCAGGTTCAGCAAACGTTCCTCCTTTTCCTTAACATTCTGCGTAATGATGCGGATAAACCTTGCTGCAACATTCATATCGCCATAAATCATTTGTAAGAAATCTTCCCTCGGAATCTGAAGGATTTCTGCATCTTCCAGCACAATGGTGTTTTCGGTATAGTTACTGTTTTCAATTAAGGATGAGTAGCCTATAAAATCCCCCTCACTATATATATCAGTAATATATTCTTTTCCGTATTCGTGATTTTTGAAGCCTTTTACTTTGCCTTTTAACAGGTAAAACAGGAATTTCGGACGTCTTCCCTCCAGATAAACGCTCAGTTTTTTCCCTATTTTTTCGATATTATATTTTTCAGCAAGTTCTTTAATAAGACCTGCTCCCTTAACATCTTTCAGAAATTCACTAATCCCATTTTCTGAAGCAGGGTATTTTTTTTCAAGCACGGCTGCCTTTTTGAGACGAATTTCTATTGCATTTAGTAATTCAATATCTTCAAAGGGCTTGGTAATATAATCGTCGGCGCCCATTTCCATGCCTTTCCTGAAATCGGTTCTTTCGATTTTAGCGGTTAAAAATATAAATGGAGTATGCAGCGTTTCCGCATTTTTTCTTAATAAATGAAGCACCCCATAGCCATCCAGTACGGGCATCATAATGTCGCAAACAATCAGGTCTGGTTTTTCTTTCAGGGCAATCTCTACACCCAGCTTGCCGTTTTCGGCGCTGAATGTTTTGTATCCAGCAAGGTCAAGGATCTCCGTTGTGTTTTCCCTGATGTCTTTGTTGTCTTCAATCACTAAAACAGATTTCATTCCTGGTTTTTTATTTTGAATGGTTGAACGGGATGAAAAACAATTCTGGTTTCCTTATTGGCCGGATGGAGCCTGGTAAGTATTCAGTTTTCGATATTAGATAAAGTAAATATATGAAGTAAAGACGTATTTTTTAATCTGTGTAGCAGGGGATTTTGCGTTTTATTTCAATAGTTCCAACTCTATTTTTAAGGCCCTGGGGAACAGGATCTCATTTTCCAGGTAGATATGCTGGGTCAGATCATTGTCCAATTCTTTCAACCGTGACAAGGCCAGGGTATGACTTACACAGGCATTTTCAGGTGCGGTGTAACTGTTGGTTAGCATCCTTATTTTAAGAACAAGTGCCGATAACACGTCTTCTTCATGTTTCATTATAACATCCAACGGCTTTCTGAGTGTTTTAACAAGAAGTTTTGCATACGAGTCATTGTTTTCATAGGCATGCGCTATCTGGCATATATACGGGAAAATAGTTTCTTCCTCGTATTGTATATGCGGCAAAATGGCTTTTTCTAATTGCTGAAACAAGGCAGAGACCTCCTGCATGTGCGGATATTTTTTTTCATGAGAACCGGCAAAATGCGCTATTATTTCAGCTGTATCAGCCAGTGTTTTCTTAAGGTACTGGTGGTGGACATTTACAATATAGTTGGTTAAAAAGTCTAAATCCCATGTATCAAAATCTATCATAGGCGGTAATTGAACAACCCGGCATGCGTGCTCCAGTTCTTTTCTTAGCTGGTCAAATTCAATTCCTTTTGAAAGGCATACTGTTTCCAGCGGCCATTTTCCACCGCAGCAGTATTCAATGCCATATTTTCGAAAAATATCTGCGGTATGATGATGCTGTCTTACGATATCGTTTACAAAAGAATTCCTGTCGATAACCGATTTGTATAAAAGCATTTCCTGCTGTTGTTTGGATAAACAAATTAAATTTCACGAACACGAAAATTGATGATATTAACGATGCTTTTTTTCAAAAACAACAATTTTTCAGATAATATCAAACCTTTTTTAAGAAAAGATAATCCTTACGAAATTATTATTCAGCCTGTTCAGGCAGAATGATGGATATCATTTAACCACATGATATTAATCAGGCAGGGGCATAGGGCTGGTTATCGCAGCGGCGCCGGCTTCGTCGGTTAAATAGTGGTCAATTACATGGGTATTTTATCAGCGGGAAGACCTGTTTTTCTTATTCCGTAGTTGACAAGTAATAGCCCGGCAAACAGGATGAGTGAGGCCAGTAAGAGCAGGGCATTAATAAAAGGAACACCCTGGTAGCTTATATCGGCTATTCCCTGTGTCATCAATAAGGCCTCATTGAAAAGAATCCCCAGTACAAACACAGTTAATCCGGCAGCAGTGAACTTATTAAGTGGAATGTATTTTGCCGCTAAAATATATCCGGTAATAAATAAGGTGATAATTCCAAGCAAAACCAGGTGCAGGTAACCAATTACAATGGGCCTGAAACCAAACGCCAGTTTGCTTAACGAAGGAATAACCGACACGGCCTGCAAACACAATTTTATGGTGAGGGCAATGGCCGACAATATTATTATCCGCTGAGCAATTAGTGGAATGCTTTTTTTTAAGATACTGTGTATGGGTTTAATTAACTGTAATAGTTTTAACCATCCGGCCAACTGCATAAAAATAGCCATTACTACCAGGATATATACCCAGGTTGGCAGCGGTAGCCATAATGCAGACAGTAAATAGGCAGGAACGCAGGCCAGGGCAAACAACCGATATACGGATTTCAGCCTATTGTCATCGATTCCGTATTTTATTAATTGTGTACAAAGCAGGCCCATGCATGCAAAAAAGAACCAGCCATTGTATTGAAAATGAAGGTAGAAATAAATAGACGCCAGGTAAATAGTTGGGTGATTGTTTTTTGTAGCCATTATGAAAGCCAGGCCAAATACACCAACAGAAGAAAAAGCGTTAAAAACAACAGACGTTTTGAACCAGTTTTGAGATACTGTGCCCGGAAGCCTGTTTACATCTTTCCAGTATTTTATGGCAAAAAGATAAGAAACAATGATCGATAAGGTTGAAAAAAAAATAGATAAGGGGCCATAGCCCTGGATGGGAAAAGTAACCAGCATGCCATAGGCAGTTACCAGGTTGGCGTATAATAGAAACCGGTATTTTTGGAAAATGTTTTCAATGCCCTGGTCCTGCAAACAGGCCACCAGCAAAACCATTAGAACCTGCGTTACCCAGCCTGCAAATGCGAAATGAGAATGGCCATGCAATAGATATCTCTGGTCAATGAAAGGAAGGGAAAAAGCAATTTTATAACGCAGTATTATACCAAGTAATGCAACCAGCAATAAATTAAAAAAGGAAATTTGCAGCCATTTACGAAGCGGGGGATTCATACTGTTTTAAGGCAAAGTAAACCAGGAAAAAAAAGTTTCTGTATGATTGGGATCACAATCAGTAATATACTTTCCCCTTATTAATAACCAGCGCCCCTTTATCCTGAAGATTTCTTATACTGCGGATAACCGTTTCTACACGCAGGCCGGTCATGTCTGCAATTTGCTGCCGCGTAATTTTTATTTGATGGCAGTTATCGCAAATGTTTTTTTTCACTGCTTTAAAATGAGAAAATAAAGTTGAAATCCGGTGTTCCGGGCCAAAGCAGGAGAGTTCTTTTAATAATAAAAATTTAAACCGCAGCCTTTCAGTAAACAGTTTGGTAAAAGCAAAATGAATGGAGGGATGCTCTCTAAGCATGTTCAGAAAAGTAGCTTTATTTAAACGAATGATAACAGAATCTTTATTGGCAACAGCAGAAGCAGCATATACGCTGTCATCAAATAAATGAAATTCACCAAAACTTTCACCTGGTTCAATAATGTCCTGTAAAAATTCCCCGCCTGCATCATTGATATTTACCCAGTTGACTGCCCCGCTTACTAATTGATAATAGAAACGTCCTTCAGTTCCCTCCCTGAAAATGCTTTCATGAGCTGCTACCTTTTTATAAGTAGCGCCCCAGGCAAGCAAAATATCTATATCAATCATCATGCATATTTTGATTTGAGTTGTAAGGATATGTCCAAAACTAAAATCATTACATGCGCAGTAATATGATTTTGATAAGGAACAAACCTGATTAATATCATGTTTTGTTTCCATGTTCTTTTAAATGCCCTGTGGTACAGGCTTTTGTAAAGGTGGGCTATTTATATGGTACCAGGTGCAACTACACGTTTCCCATTATTATGATTCAACGCATAAGATGCCGGTAGCCGTCTGTTTAATCTTGCAGTGTCAAATTATTTACAACTAAAATTATAATTATGAAAAAGCTGGTTTTCCTCGGTATAATCGCCTTAGCCATTGTTGCATGCGGCAGTAATGCGGATGAAAAGAAGGAAACCGCTCCGGCTGCTTCAGCTTCAACAACTGATAAGAAAGAGACAGCGGACGCCAACCCTTCCTACGACCCCAAAAGAGGGGAAGGTAAGTTTTCCAACGTGCAGATTGCTGCAACGCTTGACGCAGCCAAAGCTGAGGCAGGCAGTAAAATATTTACCGTTAAATGCAGTGCCTGCCATAAAACTACAGACGAAAAATTAGTAGGCCCCGGTTGGAAAGGTGTTACTGCCAGGCATACTCCAGAGTGGATCATGAATTTTGCCACCAATCCTGATGTTATGATTGACAAAGACCCCAAAGCACAGGCAATGCTTGAATTATGCCTGGTAAGAATGCCCAATCAAAACTTAAGCGATGATGACGCTCGCAACATATATGAGTTTATGCGTAAAAACGATGGCGTAAAATAATACTACTATTTCTTTTTAACTCTAATAGTGCAACAATGAAAAATGTACAATCAGTTTTAATTTTCGGCGGTTTAATTATAGTCATTCTGCTGGTCGCCAATTCCTGTAAACCAAAAAATGCCGGTAATGCAGTAAGCGGAGATGCGGCGGGCAAAGCCTATGTAGCGCCCGGAAAATACGATGAGTTTTACAATTTTGTTTCGGGCGGTTTTAGCGGACAAATGAGCGTGTACGGTTTACCCTCTGCCCGTTTACTGAGGGTTATACCTGTTTTCTCTGTGGATCCTGAAAAAGGATATGGCTACAGCGAAGAAAGCAAACCAATGCTGAATACATCTCATGGGTTTGTGCCCTGGGATGATCTTCACCATGAAGATCTTTCACAAACAAATGGCGAAATTGATGGCAGATGGATTTTTGCCAACGCCAATAATACACCACGTATTGCCAGGGTTGATCTTACAACCTTTCATACTGCGGAAATTATAGAAATACCGAACAGCGCCGGTAATCATTCCTCCCCGTTTATTACGGAAAACACAGAATACGTGGTGGCCGGTACCCGTTTTAGCGTGCCCCCCGACAATGCAAATGGCGATGTGGCTATTAATTCCTATAAAAAGAATTTTAAAGGTTCCATCAGTTTTATCAGTGTTGATAAAAATACCGGCAGCATGGCTATCGCTTTTCAGTTAAGGTGCCCCGGTGTTAATTTCGATTTAAGTCATGCGGGCAAAGGAAAATCAAATGGCTGGTTCTTTTTCTCCTGCTACAATACTGAACAGGCAAATACATTACTGGAAGTAAATGCATCTCAGCGGGATAAGGACTTTATCATGGCTGTTAACTGGAAAAAAGCGGAAGAATACCTGAAAGCAGGCAAAGGAGTTAAAGAGTCAGTAAAATATGCGCACAATGTTTACAATGAAAAAACGCATTCGGCTACTTCAGAAATAAGGACAGAAGTGATTGTACTGGATACAAAGGAGCTAAAAGATATTTGTTATTTTATTCCCTGTCCAAAATCTCCACATGGTTGCGATGTGGATCCCACTGGTGAATACATTGTAGGAAGCGGAAAGCTGGCTGCACTGATTCCGGTATTCAGTTTTGATAAATTAATGAAGGCCATTGCAGCAAAAGATTTCATCGGCGATTACGATGGCATACCGGTGGTAAAATATGAGTCTGCTTTATATGGTGAAGTAAAAAAGCCTGGCCTTGGACCATTGCACACCGAATTTGACGGAAAGGGAAACGCGATTACTACATTTTTTGTTTCTTCAGAAATTGTAAAATGGAATATCAAAGATTTAAAAGTACTTGACCGCGCGCCCACCTATTATTCCCCCGGCCACTTGTGCATACCCGGCGGAGATACCAAAAAACCCAATGCCAAATATGTAATTGTTTATAATAAAATTACCAAAGACCGCTATTTGCCAACCGGTCCTGAGCTGGCGCAAAGCGCGCAATTATTTGATATCACCGGTGATAAAATGCAATTAATATTGGATTTTCCAACCATTGGGGAACCTCATTATGCACAGGCTGTTGCAGCAGATGTAATAAGAAATAATAGCGTCAAATTTTATAAACTGGAAGAAAATACACATCCTTTTGTTTCAAAAGGCGAAGGCGAAACCAAAGTTATCAGGAAAGATAAAAGAGTGGATATCTATATTACTGCTATCCGTTCTCACTTTGCGCCTGATAATATTGAAGGAATAAAAATGGGCGATGAAGTGTACTGGCATGTAACCAACCTTGAGCAGGATTGGGATGTACCACACGGGTTTGCTATAAAAGGTGCGTTAACAGCTGAATTATTAATTATGCCCGGTGAAACACAAACATTGAAATGGACACCTGAAAAACCAGGCATGTATCCTTTTTATTGCACAGATTTCTGCAGTGCATTGCACCAGGAAATGCAGGGTTATATAAGAGTTTCACCATCAGGCAGCAATACGGCTTTGTTATTTAGTACCGGCAAAAATATGCCGCCAAAGGATTCCGCTGCAGGAACAAAGTAAATCATCATAGCTGGCCGGTGTAATTTTTTGTTACACCAGCCAGCATTATTCTCCTCTTATAAAATAACATAAAACAGTTTTAATATGACAGGATGTAAAATATTGCTGGGTGTCTTACTGCTGGGTACAATGGCAGCATGTGACAATACTTCCGGCAAAATAACTGAAACCAGCAATGCAGCGCAGGCTGCGCCATCAGCCGGGGGACAGGAAAATGTAAAAGATGATGTTTCAGCAAAGGATGTAGTAAAAGTGGCCGCGGGGTCAAAAGATCATACTACACTGGTAGCTGCATTAAAACAGGCAGATCTCATTACTTCTTTGTCTAACGCAGGCCCTTTTACGGTATTTGCGCCAACCAATGCTGCTTTTGATAAATTGCCAGCAGGCACGGTAGACAGGCTTATGAAAGCGGATCAGAAAGAGACACTGCAAAATATACTTCAGTATCATGTAACCGTAGCAGCCATGAAAGCGGAAACCTTTACTGACGGACAGGTATTGGGAATGGTAAATGGCGATAATATTACTATTAGTCTAAAAAACGGAAAAGTGATACTGAACAACAGTGCAGTCATTATTGCTTCGGTGCCGGCATCCAACGGGATAGTACACGTAATAGACGGGGTGCTTTTGCCACCTGAAAAAAAATAGCCCGTGTACAGGGATTTTGCGTTCAGACATAAAATGATTCAACATGAAGCATCCATTAAGTAAGACCAGCAGGATATTATTGTTTATTGCTGCTATCGGGTTAGTGATTGTAATATTTACACCTATCTGGCGTATAGACCTGGATGCCCCCCAATACCCTGAAGGACTTAGCCTGAGCATTCACGCCAACGGACTCAGCGGCAACGTAGACATCATTAATGGACTTAACCATTATATAGGAATGAAGACTTTGCACAATGAAGATTTTTTTGAATTTACCATACTTCCTTATTGTATCATATTTTTTTCAATAGCATTTGCAATGGTTGCAGTAATAAACAAAAGACAGTGGCTGAATATTTTGTTTGCCCTGTTTGTTTGCTTTGGCGTTGTTGCTATGATTGATTTCTGGAAATGGGAATACAATTACGGCCATAATCTTAACCCAGATGCTGCTATTATAGTTCCCGGAATGGCTTACCAGCCCCCCTTGATTGGATTTAAGCAATTGCTGAACTTTGGCGCATATTCCATACCTGCCACCGGGGGATGGATATTTATCGGTACCGGGCTTATCCTGCTCTTTCTTGTAATTTTTGAATGGAAATTATTTAAAAGGGAAACAGGTTTAAGCAATTCCTATAAAGTTTCTGCTGCACTTGCCTTATTCCTTTTTTTAGGTTCATGTACTAACGGGCCTGAAGCTATTTTAACCGGGAAAGACAATTGCCAATTTTGTAAAATGACCGTGAGTGATAACAGGTTTGGTGCCGAGGTGATAACGAAGAAAGGCAAAGTATATAAGTTTGATGATGCCCATTGCATTCTTTCCTGGTTAAAAGAAAATAATGCGGATTACAGCCAGGTACGAGCTTGTTTCTTTACAGATTTCAGCAATAGCCATTCACTGATTAAAGCGGGGCAGGTAATTTTTTTAAAAAGTGATGCATTGAAAAGCCCTATGGGCGGAAACATTGCAGCATTTAATAATGCCGGCGATCTGAATGCTGTAATGAAACAGTACAATGGAACAGTTCTTCATTGGAATGAACTTTTGAAATTATGAAAAAGAGCGCCTGTATAGTAATTTTTATTTGGTGCACAGGGTTAACCTGTTTAGCCAGGATGGTAAAGGCAGGAAAGCACCAGCAGTATACGGTAATTCAACAGGCAATCAACGCATGTGTTGCCGGTGATACAGTCTGGGTTGAAGCGGGGGTTTACCATGAAAAAAATATTATTATAAACAGGCCAATTGTATTTACCGGGGATGGCTTTCCGGTGCTTGACGGAGAATATAAATATGAAATTATTTCTGTAAAATCCAATGACGTTACTGTTAAAGGCTTTAAGCTTATCCGTTCGGGGGTTTCCAGTATGGAAGATATTGCGGGTATCAAAATTTATAATACCCGTAATGTCTTTATTTCCGGGAATATAATACTGGATGCATTTTTTGGTATTTATGTACAATCAGGCACCAATTGTACAATAGAAAATAACCAGCTCAGGGCATCTTCACAAACAGAGCAGCGAAGCGGTAATGGAATACATTGCTGGAAGAGTGACAGCCTCCGGATTATTGGCAACACCATTTCCGGGCACCGCGACGGAATTTATTTTGAATTTGTGACCAATTCAGTTATCTGGAGAAATCTTTCAGAACACAATATCCGCTATGGACTTCACTTCATGTTTTCTCATAATGACGCGTATATTTCAAACATTTTGCGAAACAATGGTGCCGGTGTTTCGGTGATGTTTACACACGGTGTAAAGATGTTTAATAATTTTTTTGAGGATAACTGGGGCGATGGCGCTTTTGGCCTGTTGCTGAAGGAGATTTCTGACAGCTATGTTATTGGCAATAAATTTACCAATAACACCAGTGGTGTTTTTATGGAAGGCGCAACGCGCATCAGGGTAGAAAAAAATGAATTTAAAAACAATGGATGGGGTATGAAAATACAGGCAAGCTGCATGGATAATACCATCACTGAAAACAATTTTTTGTCAAACACATTTGATATAGGAACGAATGGTTCTCTTGTGCTGAATAAATTCGATCGAAATTATTGGGACAAATATGAGGGGTATGATCTTAACAAAGATAATACGGGCGATATCCCATTTCACCCTGTAAGTCTTTTCTCTGTAATCGTTGAAAAAAACCCGCCGGCCATGATGTTGTTCAGAAGTTTTATGGTATCCCTGCTCGATAAAACAGAAAGAATACTGCCCAGTCTTACGCCCGTAAACCTAAAAGATGATTTTCCATATATGAAACCATTAAGACTATGATTATTGCGACCAATGTATCCAAGCAATTTGGCAAGCTGAAGGCATTGAATGATGTTTCTGTTACCTGTAATAAAGGAGAATGTATTGCGCTGATTGGTCCCAATGGCAGCGGTAAAACAACGCTTATAAAAAGCATATTGGGAATGGTGGTTCCTGATAACGGATTTATAACTTTCAATGGCAAAAATATTTTGCACGATTGGATGTACCGGGAATTTATTGGATATATGCCACAGACGGGCCGCTATCCCGAGAATATGACCATCGGCCAGGTGCTTGACATGATGAAAGACATCAGGAAACAAAACAAAAACAGACAATTGGATGAAGAACTGGTAAATGCCTTTGGACTGGACGGTTTATTGAGTAAACGCATGCGGACCTTATCTGGCGGCACAACACAAAAAGTGAGTGCTGCACTTGCTTTTCTATTTAACCCGGACGTCTTAATACTGGACGAGCCCACCGCTGGCCTTGACCCTGTGGCATCAGAGCTATTGAAAGAGAAAATCATAAAGGAAAAGAAAAAAGGAAAGCTGGTACTTATTACTTCACATATCCTCAGCGAGCTGGACGACCTGGTTACACAAATCATTTATATGCAGGATGGAAATCTTGTGTTTCACAAAAGTATCGAAAATTTACGCAAGGATACCGGAGAGAATACATTATCAAAAGCTATTGCAAATGTGATGATGAAAAAGTAAAATCATGAAAAAAATTATCAAATACGTAATTGCCGATATTCTGAGAAATAAAATAGTCCTGGCATATACGGTTTTTCTCCTGGTGATTTCACTGAGCGTTTTTAGTATTGAGGATAACACAGGTAAGGGCTTACTCAGCCTGTTAAATATAATATTAATAATCGTGCCGCTGGTTGCTGTTATTTTTTCGACGATTTATATTTACAACAGCGCCGAATTTATAGAGTTGCTGGTAAGCCAGCCTTTGCACCGGAAAAGAATCTGGATTAGTTTGTTTGCAGGCCTGGCAGGTTCATTAACCCTTGCGTTTTTTGTGGGCGCTGGCATTCCTGTTATTATTTGTGCCCCCGGCGCTACCGGCTTTACTATGGTGGGGATGGGTATGCTTTTATCGGTCATTTTTGTAGCTATTGCTATGCTGGCTGCCGTTACAACCAGGGATAAAGCAAAAGGTATCGGCATTTCAATTTTGTTGTGGCTTTATTTTTCACTGATATTTGACGGGCTGGTGGTATTTATCCTGTTTCAGTTCCAGGATTATCCGCTTGAAAAGGCAATGATAGTGGTAAGTGGCTTAAATCCGATAGACCTGGGTAGGATACTGATTTTACTAAAGATGGATATTTCTGCCATGATGGGATATACCGGCGCGGTATTTAAAGATTTTTTTGGAACCGGCATCGGGTTCACGATTGCACTGTTGGTTATGTTTTGCTGGATGATTGTACCAACCTGGTTATCATTAAGAAAATTCAACAGGAAAGATTTATAGATATGAGAAGACACGAATCACTGGCGCCATTGTCGAGAGAACACCATTCTTCTTTACTGCTGGCACAGTTGCTAAAGAAGGATGCTCCGGCGTATAGAGGAATGCCCGCTGAGCCAGCATCAAAAGCTGCCTATGCTATTGAGCAATTTCTTTCATCCATACAGCCGCATTTCAGAAAAGAAGAACAAATGCTTGGAAAAGTGAAAAAGTTAAATACAGAAATTGATGTACTGGCGGATGAAATTATACAGGAGCATCGTGAATTGACAGATGATTTCATCGCCATCCGGTTGTCCGGTGATTTGGTGGGTGATTTGGACAAATTGGGAAAAAAGCTGGAAAAGCATATCCGTAAAGAAGAACGGATATTATTTCCCCTGATAGAGCAATACTGCCCGGAAGAAATGCTGGCAGCAATAACGCTTCTTTTAAAGTAAAAATGCTGGTGATGAAAAAAGATATTGAAAGCAGGGATGATATAGAATTGCTGGTAAAAAGTTTTTATGAAAAAGTAAAAATCGATCCTGTCATCGGGAGTATTTTTACAGACATTGCAAGGGTGAATTGGGAAAAGCATCTGCCCGTGATGTTTGACTTTTGGGAAAATACTATTTTTTATACCGGTTCCTATTTGGGAAATCCAATGAAATCTCATCAAAACCTTAATAAGTTGTTTCCTTTGACTAAGGAACATTTTTCGCGGTGGAACCAACTCTTTGCTTTAACCATGGATGAATTGTTTGAGGGTGATAAAGCAGTCCTTGCCAAACAAAGGGCAATCAGTATTTCAACAGTAATGCAGTTAAAACTTTTTAACGGAGCTGGATAAGCAATGCCAGGCCCTGGTCATACGCCGCTTATTGTGTGCTAAGGCATGATAAAAATCAGGCCGGCAAATGATGAATCTATACCAATAAAGCATAGTTGCGGAGCGCAAATGAGATTTGTATTACCTGAAATGATTTTGCTCATAAGTAAATTCTTTTTTACTTCCGTTATTTGTCTTTTCTTATCATCTGAATAAAACCTTTTGTATGAAAATGCCCGCAGCAGAAAACGTGCTGGATGTAACCTTGCTTAAACCAGCAGAAAAACAGCCTTTTATTTTTATCCGGTTTGATGAATTATACAACGGTGAAACGTTAACCATTTACATTGATCACGATCCTAAGTCGCTTTACTACCAGTTGTTGGAAAGAGGTGCAGCTTTTTCCTGGGAATACCTGGAAGAGGGGCCGGAATGGTGGAAGATAAACATAACAAAAGGGCTGCGTGCGGGGAATGATGAAACACTGGGGCAGGTGGCCGCGAAAGATCTGCAGAAGGCGGAGGTGTTTAAAAAATATGGACTTGACTTTTGTTGTGGTGGAAAGAAAACAGTCAGGGAAGCCTGCGAAGAAAAAGGACTGGATTTTGAAGAAATTACAAATGAATTGGAACTGGCGGGTAAAACGTCCGCAGCAGGTACGCTGCCTTACAACGACCAGAACCTGGATTTCCTGGCAGATCACATAGTGAATACACATCATGGTTATATTAAGAAGATGCTGCCTGAGATAAGAACTTATGCATTTAAAGTAGCCAATGTGCACGGAACCCGGCACCCGGAATTGTCCGCTATCTGGAAATTAACAGAAGAGATAAATGCTGAGCTGATCACACATATGATAAAAGAAGAGGAACTGCTTTTTCCGACTATAAAGGCATTGGCAGATGCTGTAAATAATGCTGAACAGGCTGATCTGTCTCATGTTGGCAGCATACAGAATTTAATAAGCGCTCTGGAGACGGAACATGAACTGGCGGGCAGGAATCTTGAAGCAATCAGGCTTCTTTCCAATAATTACTCACTGCCCGGAGATGCATGCGGCAGCTATGATTTGCTGTATAAAATGCTTGCCGAATTTGAAGACGACCTGCATACTCATGTACATCTTGAGAATAATATACTATTCCCAAAAGCATTGAAAATGGAAGAAATGTTGAAGGGAAGAAAGCCACAGTAAAAGCTGCATATCCGGCAATTGGTATAGCTGATTCCGGCATCAGTATTATTCCCGGGCACTGGCATTGCCCGGCATTTTTAAGATAAGCGGCCCGTAAATTTGTTGCAATTCCCAATCTAAATAAACTGGTAACATGAGTAATATCGTGGAATATATATCTGCTGAAGAAGCTGTTAAGATGGTTAAACCGGGCGACCGTGTTTTTATTCACGGCAGTGCCGCAACACCCGTTTACCTCGTTAAAGCCCTGCAGCAAAGACATGCAGCATTAAAAGAAGTTGAACTGGTAAGCATTACCAATATTGGCGATATTGATTTTGACAGACCTGAATACAGAAAAAGTTTTTTCTTTAATTCTTTGTTTGTTTCTGCCAATACCCGGGCCGTAGCCAACAGCCATGACGGGGACTATGTACCCGTATTTCTTAGCCAGATACCGCAACTATTCAGGAAGAATATTTTACCCATTGATGTTGCATTTATTCATGTTTCACCCCCGGATGCGCACGGGTTTTGTTCTCTGGGCACTTCTGTCGACATCGCCAGGGCAGCTGTTGATACAGCCAAAATAATTATAGCGCAGGTAAATCCAAACATGCCACGTACACACGGAGATGGATTTTTACATGTAAATAAAATTGATGCCATGGTATGGCACGAATGCAGCCTTCCCGAAGTTGATTATTCAACAAAAACAAGTGATGCCATACAGCAAATTGGAAGAAATGTTGCCTCGCTGATTGAAGACGGCGCCACTTTGCAAATGGGTATTGGCAGCATACCCGACCAGGTGTTACAAAACTTAAGCAGTCATAAAGATTTAGGTATTCATACTGAAATGCTATCGGACGGAATTATACCGTTAATTGAAAAAGGCATTATCAATAACAGGCTGAAGAAGTTAAATACGGGGCGAAGTGTGACCGGGTTCCTGCTTGGGACAAAAAAACTGTATGACTTTGTAAATGACAACCCTCAAATACGGGTGATGGATATTGCTTATGTTAATGACACAAGTAACATACGCCAGAATCCTAAAGCCACCGCTATTAACAGTGCAATTGAAATTGATCTTACCGGGCAGGTTTGTGCCGATTCTATTGGTACCTATCAGTTCTCTGGTATCGGCGGACAAATGGATTTTATGCGGGGTGCTTCTTTATCTGAAGACGGGAAACCAATTATTGCGCTTCCATCGCTCACCTCCAAAGGGGAAACACGCATCGTATCTTTTTTAAAACAGGGCGCTGGTGTAGTTACTACCCGCGGGCATGTGCATTGGGTGGTTACGGAATATGGTATGGTGGATTTATTTGGAAAAAACCTGAAACAAAGAGGCCGGGCTTTAATAAGCATAGCACACCCGGATTGCAGGGAAGCACTTGAGCGTTCTTTTCATGAAAGATTTAAGTGACAATTCAGGGTTTTATCCGGTTGACCAGGCGGTTTTATGTAAAGGTTTTGACAGGGCAAGTTTTTATTTCGCGGAATGTACAAATCAAAATTGCAGCTATTTATTATGCGTTTCCATCATTTAAAAATAATCCGGCAACAGCCGATTTTCGTTCATCCCGGGTTTCGTAAAATGCTGCATTTTTATCCTAACTGCTGAAATTGAGCCTGTTAACGTATCTGTAAAACCTTTGCGGGTCCTGCTTTCACCGATCTTATTAATTCCTTCAAAAAGTATTCCTGCTAAAAAATGATTATGAAAATGATTTCAGACAAGTAACCCTCCATAAGCTTGCATTATAAAAAAATAGATATTATGTTTGTAAGAAGGATTTAATTAAGATTTAATTAGGATATTTCATTCGCCGCTATTCTTTCAGAATCAACAGACTGTTCGTCACCCCCACGGAGGAATCTTAGTTTAAAAGCATACAATACAATAGTTTGTAAAATATATTTCGCAGTTTATCTGGTAAATTTTTTATCTCCACACTCCTCTGAAAAACCGGGCAACTTAATCTGGTATCACAACTGATTAGCCTTGTGTTTTTCCCTAACCCCTAAAACGCGCCTTTATGAAAACAAATTTATTTACCTCCCTGTTTTTATCCCAGGTTGTATTGTTGACACGCTATTCACAGGTATATAGCCAAACAGCCTATTCATTTGCCATTGGTAATTTGTCAGTAAACATTGCCGGGCTAAGCACTCCATGTTTCAATTATACAGTTACAGTACGTTAAGCCGGTTTCTTTAATCCTTAAATCGACTTAAATGAAAAGAAATTTACATCCTTCATATCAATCTGTTTATCATCTTTTTTTAGATCTGCAGATCATACTTAATTATAAGAATTACCCATTGCAGTTTTCCGGGGTATAAACATGCATGCCGTGTTTTGCATCCGCCTGTCCTTGTAAAAACCTTCTCAATATTTTTTTGAACAGTTGGTATGGTCAATTCAATATGGAATTCATGCCAAATATTTTTTACCCTAGAAAATGTTATAACCTGTTCAGGTTAGCGCGCCAATGAGCAACCGGTTTAAAAATATTTCATCCGTACCTGCCAGGGTTCATCACTTCTTTACCCGGAGAGGAAGGATATTTTTTGCTTTGTTGTTATTGGTTTCATCCAGTCTGAGGGTTGGGGCGCAAACAGCCACTATAAGCGGCACAACAACCGTCTGTCAGAATGCAACACAGCCGCAGATAATTTTTACAGGAAGCGGCGGAACGGCTCCTTATACATTTACCTACAACATCAACGGTGGAGCAAATCAAATAACTGGTCCGGGCAATCCATCCGTTACAGTAGCTGCTCCAACAAATGCTGCCGGTATTTTTGACTATACTTTAGTCAGTGCTGTTGATAATTCAGGAGCCTCATTAACATTAAACAATCCAACAACAGTAACCGTTACTGTAGTCTCTCCGCCAACAGCTGATGCAGGATCAAATCAATCTACCTGTTCCAATAGCGGGGCAGTGAATATAACGGCAGGATCCAGTGCCACCAATAATAGCGGCATTACCTGGACATCAGGCGGAACCGGAACATTTGCAAACCCCACTTCACTAACCACAGCTACTTATACACCCAGTGCAGCAGATATTGCAGCGGGCAGTGTAACGATAACTTTAACCGCCAATGGGAACGGCAGCTGTGCCAATGCGGTATCTACCAAAACACTTACGATTACCCCAGCACCAACAGCTGTTGCGGGTACAGCAGTAACTACCTGTTCCAATACAGGTGCGGTGAATATAACAGCAGGATCGAGTGCCACCAATAATAGTGGCATTGCATGGACATCAGGCGGAACCGGAACATTTGCAAACCCCACTTCACTAACCACAGCTACGTATACACCCAGCGCCGCAGATATTGCAGCGGGCAGTGTAACAATAACTTTAACAGCCAGCGGGAATGGAACTTGTGCAAATGCGGTATCTACCAAAACACTTACCATTACCGCAGCGCCAACAGCCGTTGCGGGTACGGCAGTCACTACCTGTTCCAATAGCGGAGCAGTAAATATAACAGCAGGATCCAGTGCCACCAATAATAGTGGCATCAACTGGACATCAGGCGGAACCGGAACATTTGCAAACCCCACTTCACTAACCACAGCTACATATACACCCAGTGCAGCAGATTTTGCAGCGGGCAGTGTAACGATAACTTTAACAGCCAGCGGGAATGGCGGCTGTGCAAATGCGGTATCTACCAAAACACTTACGATTACCCCGGCACCAACAGCCGTTGCCGGTACCGCAGTAACTACCTGTTCCAATGCAGGTGCAGTGAATATAACAGCAGGATCCAGTGCCACCAATAATAGCGGCATTACCTGGACATCAGGCGGAACCGGAACATTTGCAAACGCCAATTCACTAACAACAGCTACTTATACACCCAGTGCCGCAGATATTGCTGCCGGCAGTGTAACAATAACTTTAACAGCCAGCGGGAATGGAACTTGTGCCAATGCGGTATCTACCAAAACACTTACCATTACTGCAGCCCCAACAGCCGTTGCGGGTACGGCGGTAACCACCTGTTCCAATGCAGGTGCAGTGAATATAACAGCAGGATCCAGTGCCACCAATAATAGTGGCATTACCTGGACATCAGGCGGAACCGGAACATTTGCAAACGCCAATTCACTAACAACAGCTACTTATACACCCAGTGCCGCAGATATTGCTGCCGGCAGTGTAACAATAACTTTAACAGCCAGCGGGAATGGAACTTGTGCCAATGCGGTATCTACCAAAACACTTACCATTACTGCAGCCCCAACAGCTGTTGCGGGTACGGCGGTAACCACCTGTTCCAATGCAGGTGCAGTGAATATAACAGCAGTATCCAGTGCCACCAATAATAGTGGCATTATCTGGACATCAGGCGGAACCGGAACATTTGCAAATGCCAATTCATTAACAACAGCTACTTATACACCCAGTGCCGCAGATATTGCTGCCGGCAGTGTAACAATAACTTTAACAGCCACCGGAAATGGAACTTGTGCAAATGCGGTATCTACCAAAACACTTACGATTACCCCGGCCCCAACCGCTGTTGCGGGTACAGTAGTCACCACCTGTTCCAATGCAGGTGCAGTGAATATAACAGCAGGATCCAGTGCCACCAATAATAGTGGCATTACCTGGACATCAGGCGGAACCGGAACATTTGCAAATACCAATTCATTAACAACAGCTACGTATACACCCAGTGCAGCAGATATTGCAGCGGGCAGTGTAACAATAACTTTAACAGCCACCGGAAATGGAACTTGTGCAAATGCGGTATCTACCAAAACACTTACGATTACCCCGGCCCCAACCGCTGTTGCGGGTACAGTAGTCACCACCTGTTCCAATGCAGGTGCAGTGAATATAACAGCAGGATCCAGTGCCACCAATAATAGTGGCATTACCTGGACATCAGGCGGAACCGGAACATTTGCAAATGCTAATTCATTAACCACAGCTACGTATACACCCAGCGCCGCAGATATTGCAGCGGGCAGTGTAACGATAACTTTAACAGCCAGCGGAAATGGAACTTGTGCCAATGCGGTATCTACCAAAACACTCACGATTACCCCGGCACCAACAGCCATTGCGGGTACAGCAGTAATTACCTGTTCCAATAGCGGAGCAGTAAATATAACGGCAGGATCCAGTGCCACCAATAATAGTGGCATCAACTGGACATCAGGCGGAACCGGAACATTTGCAAACCCCACTTCACTAACAACAGCTACTTATACACCCAGTGCCGCAGATATTGCAGCAGGCAGTGTAACAATAACTTTAACAGCCAGCGGGAATGGAACTTGTGCCAATGCGGTATCTACCAAAACACTTACCATTACTGCAGCGCCAACAGCTGTTGCGGGTACCGCAGTAACTACCTGTTCCAATACAGGTGCGGTCAATATAACGGCAGGATCCAGTGCCACCAATAATAGTGGCATTACCTGGACATCAGGCGGAACCGGAACATTTGCAAATGCTAATTCATTAACCACAGCTACGTATACACCCAGCGCCGCAGATATTGCAGCGGGCAGTGTAACAATAACTTTAACCGCCAATGGAAATGGAACTTGTACAAATGCGGTATCTACCAAAACACTTACGATTACCCCGGCACCAACAGCCGTTGCCGGTACCGCAGTAATTACCTGTTCCAATGCAGGTGCAGTGAATATAACGGCAGGATCCAGTGCCACCAATAATAGCGGCATTATCTGGACATCAGGCGGAACCGGAACATTTGCAAATGCCAATTCACTAACAACGGCTACTTATACACCCAGTGCCGCAGATATTGCAGCGGGCAGTGTAACGATAACTTTAACCGCCAATGGGAACGGCAGCTGTGCCAATGCGGTATCCACTAAAACACTTACAATCACAGCGCTTCCCACTGCAACGATTAGTTATACTGGTACACCTTTTTGTAAATCCGTTGCCGGTTCACAAGCTGTTAGTTTAAGCGGCACCGGTGCTTATACGGGTGGAACTTTTACTTCAACTGCTGGATTAACGATAGATGCTGTTACCGGTGCCATTACACCAGCCACCAGCACTGCCAACACTTATACTGTAACGTATACAACTCCCGCAAGTGGCGGTTGTGCTGCTGTTACTGCAACCGCATCAGTAACCATCACAGCAGTTCCTACTGCAACGATTAGTTATACCGGTACACCTTTTTGTAAATCCGTTGCCGGTTCACAAGCCGTTAGTTTAAGCGGAACTGGTGCTTATACGGGCGGAACTTTCACTGCCCCGGCTGGATTAACGATAGATGCTGTTACCGGTGCCATTAC
>Ga0207641_10000147_pt1 | contig 99902 bp, 105 predicted proteins | sample KBSSwiS62_FD_184306 | JGI IMG/M metagenome (GOLD analysis project Ga0207641, IMG submission 184306) | Switchgrass rhizosphere microbial communities from Kellogg Biological Station, Michigan, USA - KBS Switchgrass S6-2 (SPAdes) (version 2) | ecosystem: Host-associated > Plants > Roots >...
GCCCGAAGACCGCGACCAGAGTTGAGCCGGTTAAGGTGAAACCGTTGGAATAGGTAAGTGTGCCGCCCGAGTTGGTATATACGTATTTACCACCACAAGTGGGACAAGGCAGGGTGGTGAGGCTCGGGGTTAACAGATCAATACTGCTCGCAGATGCTGACAGCGCGAGGCCAACCACGAGCAAAATTGAAAGGGACAAGGTCTTTAGGGAAGACATTCCAGTCACCTCTTAATCGATCAAAGTATTCGCTTCAGGACGAGGCGGTAATCAGGTAAAACCCGTAGGCACGTTGACCTGTCGCGCCAGCGCCAGTGAACTTCTTCGATGATTCGCTCTGTCCAGCGGACGGCATCAACAATAGCGTTGATTGTTGCGGGCACTCTTGCGCTGCTATCGAACTGGGCTAGCTTTCGTGCGGAAGGATTGCGTCAATGAGCGATAACGCCTGTTAACGCCAACTGGATGGCATTTTCAGAAGTTGGGCGTGAGAATAGAAACCTACTAGTCCTTTGGAACTATGCCAAATCTAGATAAGAGAGTTAGGCTCAGCAACAATTCAATGGGAAGAAGTATCGTGTAATAGATCAGCGGTACCCGGTCTACTTGCCTGAGCACAATCCAATACAGACTACAATTCGCTAGCAGCACTATCGCGATCGTGACCCACAACCAAAGGCTCCGCCATGCGGCGCGGCACCAATACACAAGAAATCCAACGATCGCAATCGCGTTGCTGGCAAACGCAACGCGTTTCCAGTCAAGGGTTGTGCCGGCGGGCAGGCTGAAAAGATAGACGACATAGGCGATGACTAAAATGACAGCCACCACCACAGCGAGACCGAAATCGAGCAATCTCTTCATCGTTGTCATGCAGCGAATCGTCGAAACATTTACCGCATTTTCTCGGTGTCGCAACTACGCAGTCAAAGTGTAAACCCGCGCACATGCCTCACAAATCGCAACTGTTGCAACATCGCCATTACACTCATTAACCCGGATTTTGGCGAACAAACGGCGCAAGCTTGTGAGAACGCCTGTTAACAACAGTTGAGACTGTTGCGAGTTCCCCTAACGCTCCGGTTAAGTTCCCGAAGCAGACGCGTCCGATACTTTTCTGCCATGCTCGGCTGGTCAGTCTCACAGGCCAGGACGTAGGCATTTGCGAGTCCGCGGAGATTGTGGGCGTTTGCTCCCGTGGTAAATCGTTCTACCGCCACAAGCATTCCAAAATCTAAGTTTAGTTTTCTTTTCGGCAACAAAATAATCCTTCCGACAATAGCTAATAAGGGTTGAAATTTAGTTAGTGGAACGGCAGGAGAACCTGCGAAAAGGATGCCACACGAAGAGCGGTTCATTCGTTGCGCAGGAGCAATCAAACGCGACATCAGCGAAAAAACGGTGCCTCTTGGACCAGATCGTCAGTCAGAGTGTGGAGACGTGAACCGAGGTTCGCGTCAGTTTGCCGCTGCACCCAAACAGGTCACTTTGCTTGACTCGTGCGCGCAAGAGGAGGAGAATCTCGGGCGACGCCTCTCCGAAGAGCAACTCCTGCTCCATTGGTAGTGCATCACCCCCTGAGGCCCACTCCCCCGAAGTCCACATAAGCGGACTGATCGATGAGTTCACGTAGGCTATCGCCCGTGAGCCGGGAGGTACTCCATGGGCCGACGATATCTCGCCGCTGTTAGTTTCGCTCTGCTGTTCTTTTGCCAAGGGCAGGACGCATTTCCCCAGTTAACGTACACCGTGCAGGTGGTGGATGCGTCCGATCAGGGCAGCCCTCTCAAGGTTTCGGGCAGAGCATCTTTCACGGAAATTAGAAGGCCAAGCGCTTTCCAAACCGCCAGCCGTTTCCAGATCTTGCTGAAAAACGCCTCTGAAAAGGGAATTATTCTTCTTCGCGCAACGGTTACAGAAACTGGTCCTCACGGCCCAACGAAGGATCAGCAAATAAAGCGCGATCACTTTTTCTGGGGTGAAATGTCTGCCGGAAGTGCGATCCGTCTGCTGGGCGATGAAGGCCGGCCCGCGAACCTGTCACCCGTTGCGCCAGCACGAGAACCCAAAGCCAAATTCCGTGTGCAATATGTACAGTTCGCCGACGGATCTATCTGGGGTGATGAGTTGGCGGCCCAAGACGCTTTGGCAACGCGATCAGCCATCTTTGGAATGCTGCTTCGGCTACAAAGCGAGGGCGACGATCGCCACCTTCTCGCTCTACTGAGAGAAAAGATCAAGCCAGACGAGGCGGATCAATTTTTCGACAGCTTTCGACAAGCAAGTAGAGATGAAGGGATGGCGGCTGTTCGTCAGAATGTTGCAGCCGCTCTTCGCGTTGCGTCAGCCCATGTGTCCGCGATGAGGCAAGTGCAAGCCAAGAGATAGCAGGACTTAGTGGCCACACATCGCCATCCCCAATAACCGCAATAGGCCCTTTGAGTGGTTGGTGAAATCGCTTGTTTGCAATAGTCACGTCACATTGTCGGTCAAGCAAGCACAATCTCCGGGACATCAGCTTCCCCGGTATACAATCATGCCGCTCTACGGAGGACATAAAACACATTGACAACAAGAATCGTTATTGCCATCAGTCTGCTCGGTTGTCTGGCTCTCTGTCTCAACCTTAACGCCCAAGCCGGCGGCGACGTCACCGACCAAATCAAACAACTGCAGCAGGAGTCCAGAGATGCGCAGATGAAAAACGATGCTTCATGGGCTCAGCAGCATCTGGCCGACGGATTCGTCGCGGGAAACAGCTGGGGCGATTGGGAGACCAAAGACAACTTCATCAAAGATTTGCAGAGCAAAACAAACAAGTGGAAGAGTGGCAAGATCAGCGACGTGAAGGTGGCGACCTTCGGCCCGAACGCCGCCGTCTCGCATTACACGTTCACCTATGATGCCGAACTCCAGGGCAAGCACCGGGAGCGAACCGTTATCTGCAGCGACACATGGGTCAACGATTCGGGCACATGGAAAACGGCTTCGACCCACTGCTCGCTGGTAAAAGGCCAATAGCGGCGACAGCCACAACCTAAAGGCTGGCCGCGAGGTCAGCCCTTTTTTTCCTAGGCGCTAAATGCGCGCACTGATCTGTAGCCGGCGAAAACCCGCCATTACACCAGCTACTTCGCCCGAACACCCGGTCGCGAGTAGTTGGTGAAATCCCCACAAATCGCGCTACACTCTTGGTCGGATGGTTCTGGCGTTTGACCCGTGTCGCCACAGATTCGCGTTGGGTTGTACCGTTGCGAAGCGTTCTCACTGGCTTGGCGGTCTTCGTCCTAGGAAGTGTCTTCGATGTCTTGATTCACCCTTACAGCAGTCTCTCCATCTCAATGATGGACGACGCACTGGTCGGCGTTGGCGCTGGCTTACTCGTCTTCTTCTATGAACACCGCCAACGACACGACATTATCAGGAAGCTGGAAGTGATTCGACAGATGAATCACCACGTCCGCAACTCTTTGCAGGTGATTACTACTGCTGCTTCTATCTCGGAACGGCAGGAACTTGCGAAAGCAATTCACGCCGCCGTCGAGCGAATCGAATGGGCACTGCAAGAAGTGCTTCCCGGCCAGAGAGAAGACATTGGTGAATTGAGTTTCCATCCCCCGGCGAGCGAGCCGATTGGTGAGGAACCGAAAGATAAACTAGCGAGCTGAACGCCCAGGCAATAGCGGTTCATCGGTCGCTTTTTGAAAAGTGACAAATCCGCAGTGGTAGCCCACAAGAATCATTGGTGAAATATCGCCTTACCCCGGTTGACCCTTGGTCATAGTGGCCTTGGCGAGTAGGTGGCGAAATCGCCTGATTTCAACAACCAGCCGTCCCCGCACTACATGCTGCCATGCAGGCATCAGCTAATGCGGAAGAAGTCGCATTGTTACACGAAGTTAACGCGGGCAATCTCGATATCTGGAATGCCCAAAGTGTCAGCACAAGACTGTTTCAGCGTGGTTTACTCATCCCGAACCTGAGACATTCAGGACGTATTTGATCTGCGCAGATTGCGATTTCTGGAGCCCCGTCATAAATTTTCGAGTAGTTGGCCTAAACTCTAACCCACACGCCATCCCGCTCTTCCAAAGTTGCGATGATCCGCCCCGGAAAGTATTGGCCTTTGTCCTTGCTGCAATGTCGGTAAAAGTTCATGACCTCAGCCCAACGACTGAACTCCACATCCACACGGCATTTAGTTCCGCACTTGCATGTGAACTCCGTCGGCGCCCACTGCTGCGGATAATCTATCGGGTTGACACCCATTGGCGTTTTACCTCCACGTATCCAACGATGCTCCGGGTCATTATTCTCCCACCTCGGGCATCATCACAAGCGGGCAGCTAGAGCTAGCTGCAGCTTACAATCGGTTTCGCTCCACCTCGCACCTGCACTTTTAGATGTTTCATTGGAAAGTACTGTGTGCAGTGTCCTAATAAACCGGTGTGTCTCCCACTTGTTACTTAAAAGGTTCCCGGCCACGATGTGTTGCCGTTTCCCACTTGCGATCGCCTACTTAGCCTCGGTAGTAGCATTGCGGCCAGAAACCGTGAAGTTTTCCCACCTGTTTGCCAACGAGATTCGACCATTGCGACAGAGATCGTCGATGATTCCATCGCGCACCGCACCGCCTGCACCCCATACGAAGCATCGGCTACAATCCGGCCTTCATGGATCCGGCTCGCATCTCTGATCTTCTCGCACCATTCCTGCGCGCGCCTCTTAGCGAGATTCAACTTAGGCGGCTCTCCACGTATTTGGACTTGTTGCTCCGATGGAATCAACGAACGAACTTGACTGCGCTACGCGACGCAGAAAGTATCGTGACACGACATTTCGGTGAATCACTCTTTGCGGCCGATCAACTCTTTCCTCACGCCGCCTCCCCTCAACCTTTACCAGGCGCCGAGAACGCATCACCCGCATTCCCACGCGTCGTAGATGTAGGCTCTGGAGCCGGGTTTCCAGGCATACCCATTCACATCTGGTCGAGTCCCATCAAGTCAACGCTAGTTGAGTCGAACAACAAAAAGGTGGCGTTCCTACGCGAGGTCTGCCGCGCTCTAACATTGACGTCCATCGATGTATTTGCCAGCCGCGCTGAACACTTCCCCTCTCGAGCCGACGTAGTAACGCTTCGCGCCGTCGACCGCTTCGACACCGTGCTCCGAGTTGCGGCCGCTTTGGTCGCCCCAGCGGGCCGATTAGCCCTCCTGATCACCTCCGCCCAAACGAAAAGCGTCTATGCCTTAACAGGCTTCGCATGGACCGACCCCACCCCAGTCCCAGCCTCGACAAGCCGCATTATTCTCATCGGGGAACGCGCAGCAGAACCAAACTAATAAAAGTGGGAGGCGAGCGCTCATCACGTCCTTATTTGGCACAATACAGGCGTGATTATCTGGAAAGTGGGAGAAACCGACCGGCGAGCACAATGTTCCACGTGGCACTTGACTTCGTCTTCTTCGTAAATCTTAGTCACACCATGCAAAACGGCCCAATGTTCCACGTGGAACATTTCATCTTCATTGCTGGTTGCACTCTTAGGCGGTGCCTGAGAAGTGTTCCACGTGGAACATTAGAGGCATTGCACCAAAATCTGGCATTGCTTTCGCACAGGCGTTCGAACTATTCTGCGGGTCTCTCTGGCCCTCCAAAATTTCATGGGACATGTCATCGCTGTTGCCAATCAGAAGGGCGGCGTGGGCAAGACCACGACTGCCATCAATCTCGCCGCATCCTTTGCGGCCGCTGAAGTGAATACGCTGCTGGTTGATTGTGATCCGCAATCGAATGCATCCAGCGGACTCGGCCTCCCGAAGGATCCGGGGCGGGTCAGTACCTACCATGTGCTTATGCAAGCGAACACAGGGGAGGAAGCGCTTCAGCGCGTCGAGCTCGAGCAGCTGTGGGTGGTTCCGTCGCACAAGAATCTCATCGGCGCAAACATTGAGCTGGTGGACCAGGAGCGGCGCGAGTTTCGTTTGCGGGACGCTCTCGCCCCGCTGCGCGATCGTTTCGAGTTCATCGTGATCGACTGCCCGCCTGCGCTTGATTTGCTCACGCTGAATTGCCTGGTGGCCGCGGATACTGTGCTCATTCCTATGCAGGCCGAGTACTTCGCGCTCGAAGGCATCTCGGAGCTGCTGGATACAGTGGAACGGATCCGCGTGAACTTGAACCCGACGCTGGCGATCGAGGGTGTTGTACTCACGATGTTCGATGAGCGGACGAACCTGGCGCAGCAGGTCACGAGCGAGCTGCGAAACTATTTTGGAGAGAAACTATGCGCGACGACTATCCCGCGCAACGTTCGTCTCGCGGAGGCGCCCAGTCATGGGAAGCCTGCTCTTCTTTATGACGTGCGTTCGCGAGGGGCTGAGAGCTACATCCGGCTGGCCAAGGAGGTCATGGGGCATTACGTGCCGGCCGTGGTCGACAGCGGCGAAGCCACGGCGCCTCCAGCGGAGGAAATGGACAAGAGCGCATAGATCGATATATGTCAATGTAATAGATAGATGTTCGCCTATGTTAGATTTACGAACCACTTTGCGAGGACTTGAATGACGACTGCGGCGGAAAAAGCTGAGAAGAATCCTGGTGCCGGCATCAACGCTGGCGAGAAGAATGCGGAGAAGACGGCTGTCAGTTCCGCTGCACCCGGCAGTTCCGGCGCTCCTCCAGTCGACAAGCGTCGCGCCTTGGGGCGCGGACTCGAGTCGCTGCTGGGCGGGCCGCGGATGGTTGGCCCCGGAATCGCCCCGCCGGCCGCTTCTTCTGTTTCTCACCAAAACGCATCTTCTATTACGTCTTCAGTTCCGTCGTCGGATGGTGCGCGGCATGAGCCTCGCGCCGGCTCGAATGTTGTCGGAGACTTGAGCGCTGGTGCTGCACCACGCGTTCACGGCGAGGAAATTACAGAACTACCACTTGATGCAATCGCGGAGAATCCTTACCAGACACGCTTGCTCTTCAACTCTGAGCTCCTCTCTGAGCTGGCACATTCGATCGAAGCACACGGCGTGCTTCAACCTATCGTGGTTCGTCCGGCAATCGATGGGAAATACGCGCTGATCCTGGGCGAGCGCCGTTTGCGCGCGGCAAGGATCGCGAAGCTCGAGAAGATTCCGGCGATTGTGCGACGCGTCAATGACGAGCAAGCGGCTGAGATGACCGTCATTGAAAATATTCAGCGCCAAGATCTACGTTGCATGGAGCAAGCCGCAGCGTTTTCCATGCTGAGCCGAAATTTCGGGCTGACCCAGGAGGAAATCGGCAAGAAGACCGGTGTGTCGCGCGAGACGGTCTCGAACTACATGCGCCTTCTCAAGCTACCGTTCGAGGTACAACAGTTTCTCACCAACGGAGAGCTGGAATTCAGCCACGCGCGAGAACTGCTGAACCTGCTCGATCCGACGATGGTCGTGAAGATTGCGGAGCAGGCGGTGAAGCACCACATGTCGGTCGTCCAAATCGAAAAGCTGGTATTCGAAACTAACGTTCCGCTGCAGCGCCAGGCGGACGCGATTCGCCGTGGTGCGCGCTGGGTCGATCCGAATGTGAAGGCTGCACAGCGTGAACTTGAAGAAGCGCTCGGAGTGCGGGTGAGAATTCGGGATCGGAAAGGAAAAGGAAAGATCGTGATTGAGTACGCGACGATCGACGACTTTGACCGCGTGGTGGAAATGCTTAAGGGAAGTCGGCAGTAAGCAGCGTTCAGCTGTCAGCTTTCAGTTCTCAGTTCTCAGTTCTCAGTTCTCAGTCAAAATTGAACGGCTTGCGCCGTCTTTTTTTCTGGGCATTTCTTTGGGCATCGGTTATCTGGCTTGTTAAGAATCTGGATAGTTATCGGTGGGACTTCTTTAATGTTGCGGGCCTGAGTTACCGCATTTTTGTCTCGCCTATGGTGTCAAGTGGTCCGCTCGCGCTGTCCCTTTATTGGCGACTCCCTTTAAGCTTTGATTGATTATCCAGCTTGTTAAGAATCTAGATTGCCATGAGTGGGACGACGCTGTGCTTTGGCACCGGTCTGACCCGTGCTTTTCTTTCATTTGTTTCGTCGAGTGGGAAATAAACGCGGTTTCTCTGAATTCTCCTGAAGAATGGTGGTGCAAGGCGAAACGGGGGGCCGTGCGCTGGCACAATCCAGGCAGCTGTCCCTGCCTTCTTTCGGGACTCATTCCAAATCAAGAGAGGTTCGCATGCGGTTGACGCGTTGTTTCTGCTTTGTACTTGTCATCTTGGCGATGACGATTTTCGTTTCCGGACAAACAGTGGATGAATATAAGACTGCAGCCGAGGCAATGAATCATAAGGAAGGGTGCACGTCGATTCCGATGGCAGACATCCGCGACAAGTGCACGCGAGCGTCAGACTTTGTTGAGCAGGAATGCAAGCGCAAAGAATTCGGCTGCAAGGGTCTGGAGAACAAAGAACTGGCCGCCAACATCAAGGGGAAAGAAGACGCCATCGAAAGCATGAAGCGGCAAAAGAGCGCGCTGGACAGTGAACGCTCGGACGCGATGGATTCCGAGAAGGCGCAAATTGAGCGAAGCGGAAAAGCACTGGATGAGCGCATCGCGCGTGAATTGTCGGGCCTCGAGGAGATGAAGAAGGCGCTCGCCACGGATCGCAGCGATTCGGATATTCGGGCGGAGCAGGGCAAGCGTTGCCTTGAAGCGCGGAACGATGTGCAGGCGCTGTTCGCGTCGGCCAGCAGCGCCGCAAAATCAGAAAGTGATGCGGAGAAAAAACCGTTTGCGGATGACTTGGTGAAGTACTGGGAGCAGGGAGCGCGCGATCACGAAGAAGCGCAGAAACTGACGCAGCAAGCGATCGATTATTGCGGGAAGACGAAGAGCGGAGATTTGTAACAGCGAGTTTGCGAGTGATGTTGGATCAGGTAAGGCTCTGCGGGAATTGAAAACTATCGCTGATCGCAGGTTAGCGCCCAACCAACGGGCGCGAACTTGCGGCACCGGCCGAGTCAGCCTCTTAAACAAGGTCGGCGACGGTTGAACGGAACCTATCCAGGCTATTGACGCAAGCAGCTATTACCACAAACTTCTTCGATCCGGAGGAGTAGTTGGAAGTTGCTCGGAGAACGCGTGCAAGCCGCCGCGTGTTCCCACAATCCTACGGATTGAAATAAGGATCTCTTGCCATGCGAATGAACGCCGCTTCCGATTCGGGAGACGAGCTGATGCGCCAATCGGCTTCCTTGTTGATGTCGAACCAGACGAGACATTTGATGAGTGGGAAACTGGCGCGGAGGGTGGGAATGATTTCATCGATCCATTTGGCTTTGTCTCCCCCCACTTGAGCAGAAGACATCTCTCCAATCATGATCGGCTTTTTCCTGGCTGCCAGGAGGGGGTAGATTTCCCGGAAAACCTGTTGGAAGGTCTGCCAGCCACCGTTTGTGGTTCCCCAGTTGTACCCATCGACCCCCGTCCAATCTACGTAGGCATCGCCTGGGTAGTACTCCATCGTATGCTTGTTACCTCCGTGGATGTCCGTGACGTTTGGACACCACGCCCAGATTACGTTGGTAGCGCCCGCAGCAACGAAGATGTCGTGAATATGTCGATAAGCGGCAACGTATAGGGGCGCATTGTTGCCACCCCACGCCTCGTCACCATTCATCTCCGCTGCGAAGTCGAGGAAGAACTTCTTCTCCAGTGCTTTGGAGCCGTTTGCACGCGCTACTATCGTGGCATCGAGGCTTCCGTCGACGATCTTGGTGAAGTCGATCTTGTGGGGTTCCCAATTGACGAGAGGGATGCGTCCAGCGGCCAGATCGGCTCTGGTGACGGAGCCGGTCCAGTCGTCGGTCCACGCGTAGTAAGTGAGGTGAACGGGGGGTGTTCGCCCGAGCTTCGCTGTCGTCTGGGCCAGATTACCGGCGCCGTAGTACTGTCCGAGCAACGCACCCGCTGCCGGTGCCAGAATGTTCGATCGACTAACATCTGCTGCGCCGAGGAGCCAACCCTTGGAAGCAAAAATTATGACGCCCGCTAGAGCGGCTCTGCCAAGAATGTTTCTCATGGCTATAACTCCATAAGACGAACTCAATTCGATTTTCGCTAACCATCGCCGCCAGCCGGATGACACCCCAGAGTAAACGAATCTCTCCCAACAGCCAACGAAAGGCACCCCGGTCGGCAGTTGTTGGTGAAATGGCGAGATTTCACCAACTTCGCCCACAGTGACGGGAATAAAATTGTCTGAAGTCGTGTCTTACGCCAAGGGCGGAATATGCCTAAAGCGCGCGCTCGATAGCAGGAGAAACTTGATGAGCACAGTGACGGTTGAGATCAATCCGTTTTGGGTGAAGATTGTCCGTTCGCCAATATATTTTTTTCTGTCGGCCTTGCAAGGCGTCAGCGTTACCTTCGCACCTCTCTATTTATATTGGAGTGGCCAAGGTAAGTTTTCGGGATACGAATGGTTCACCGTGCCATTGTGTGCGGCCGTTATCTGTCTTGTCCCGCTAGTTTATTTCCGGCTTGGCCACCCTGTGATTAAAGAATTAAGAAAACATCGCGAGCAAGACGTGGCTGGATTTTCTCAACAATAGTTTTCAAGTTGGGCCACTCAGCCGGACTCCCGCTCATCCGTTATGTGGTGGTAGTTGGTGTAATGGCGATGTTACGACAGAGGGTGTTAGGTCGAAACAGTCATTTCGTGACCCAGACCACGAACGCGAGTTCTTCATCTTCGAATCGGCCGGTTATCTGCCAGCAACCTGAGTCTGGTATGTCCAGTCCTACCAGCATGGCGTTCCTCGGAGTCGAACCGATGAACTTTGGCTGCGAAACCGCCACTCCTCGCGCTGTCCCATCGAGTCGTTTGCCATGCACCTTCAGCCTAGGCGCTGGTTCCACCCATTGGTTATAGCCCTGCCGGAACCAGACTAGCTCAAGGTGAGTCGCACCGCTTGCGGTAGTCCCCTTTAAAACTCCCTTGATCGGAAACATGGTCCATAGGCGATCCGTCCCGAAATAAAAATGCCCCGTTGAAGGTCCAGGGTAGCCCGGCGGTGGAACAAAGCCCCTCGATTGATATGGTTTGGTGACCGGACAGTTCGCCGGCGCAACGTGTGGAATGCTCTTCTCGGCGGTCCGTGCTGGCGCGGTGTGGATTACAAGAAGGGCAATGAACAATGGCAGAAGATGTCGCGCCTTGGCTCCGGATGCCAGCGTACATTGCGTGGAATTCAACGAAGTGGTCATGGCGTCCGGCCCTTTGGCTTGCCGTTCCAACTAATTCTCGCAGAGCGTCTTTCGAGGCCTCAACGGTACCGAAGTTTTAGAGTCGCCTGCCACGATCACCTCAAACTATTGTTAACAGGCGTTCTCACAAGCTTGCGCCGTTTGTTCGCCAAAATCCGGGTCAATGAGTGAAATGGCGATTTATCGTCAGTTACGCAAAACTCACCAGTCACGATACTTGCGCGAGCCGCTGTGGATGTCCACGATGCCGGGTGTCTTAGGTTCGTGAGACCAATCCATAACCCATGTGTCGTTTCGCCCTGTCATCGGATCGGTCGGTACTTGCTTGATGTAACCAGCTGCTACAAGTTCAGCAAGTGACTGGGGCCGCCTATGCAGGTCACCTGCGTATTGGTTGAGCTGGCTACGCAAAACGAAAAGATCTTGGCGCAGGACCGCTTCGCGTGCAGCCTTGATTTCCCTCCCAGGGAAGAGAATCAGCTGACCGGCCAGCACGGCCAGTGCAGCTAGGGCGAGTGTAATGAGAGCAATTTTCTTCTTCCCCTGCAATCTATGCCAAAGTGGGATTACCACCCGCGGTTGACGAGCGCGACTGCGCACACGGAGAGCCTGCGCAAACGAAAACACAATTCCCACCACCAGAAAGATCAAAACAACGGGGATCACGTCCGGAAACCGCTCCCGATGTAGCTTTCGCGCCTCTATCGCGTCCATCACGAAAATAGAGATGCCGATGAAATAGAACGGCGTCCCTGCAAAAACCCCCGAGAGGATCATTGCGTCTTTTTCCGCAGCCGGGCCAAGTGCGAATCCCACCGCCGTGCCGTTCACAGCTCCGATTACCACGGCCCACAGAAGCTCAGATTCTGTTCCGCCCTTGATGAGAAAGCCGCAGGCAAGGCCAGAGCATATGGCGATCCACATTAGCCAACGGGCGCGCCCTTTGCGAAGAGCTTCTGTCCACGTCATGTGCGATGAAATTGGCGTTCCATGTTGGAACGCATGGCCACAACTCTCTTGCGGCATAATAACTGGCGAAAACAGGCGATTTCACCAACTACTCGAAAACAAGCCGGGCCGGGCAAAGTAGTTGGTGAAACGGCGATTTTTCACAGTTGGCGACTCCACGGTCTAGAACCTCTGCACGAGGAACGCATCCCCTCATTGGCAGGGCTTGTCTTTGGTCTAATCTCTTGGAATAGTAGGCCGGACAAAAGTGATGGTGATTCAGTGTCCCGACAGACTGTCGAAAAAGGCCTTTTTCCTTCTGCGCAGTTCTTTGCTGCTTATGGGTATTTTCCTGTCCAATTCGGCGGGTCGTTCAAAAAACACCCATCGCCAAACAAAAATGAAAAGAATCCATAACACGAAAAAGACTACGACCAGATAACGAGGTCGAAAGTCTGGATATAGGCCTCCGAATGCCACGATGGTCATGACTGCGGAACCCAAGGCGGATAGCCAAACCCCAGCCCGTTGAACCCGAGGTTTCCCTGTTCGCGTCATAACGGCGTTTATTCCATGCTCCCAGCCTTGTTGGAACGACAACTGTCGTTAACAGGCGATTACACCAACTACTCCTCTCAGACTACTATGACCAAGGGTCAACTGGTGAAATGACGATTTTTCGCCAACTATCCGGTCTGCACAGTATGAGCGGCGGAGGCGAACGATTTACAGGCTCTCCTTGGCCCGAGATAGGCGCAGAAATATTGTGACTGCGATTGCCGCTCCCATGAGCGGCAGCATGACTTTCCAGAAAAGCACAGTCATCACAACGGTGCCTACCGCACCCGCTACCACGAGACGTCGTACGTCCCAGTTGACCGACCAGAACCACGCCCACAAATCGGGCAGCCAAGTTGGGCGCTTGCCTGCGCCCTCACACTCATGGCATCTACCTGCTCCACAGCACTCAATACACTCGGACTCGACTGCGTCAGTTGCGTCTAGACCATTTCCGTGGCACTCGGTGCACTTCCCGGTACCTCCGCACAAGCCGCACTCCACTCGCTCAAACATTTGGCAATTTCCGTGGCGCTGAACAACCGCTAATGTAGGTTCCGGCCCGCAGGGCTGGCAAGCGCAGTCAATTGTTGAAATCAGGCGATTTCACAAACTACTTGTCGAGGCTGCCCCGAGGGGAGTAGTTGGTGAAATGGCGATGTTACAACAGCGACTACCGAAGGAATGGGGTGCGGTGAAACTAGGCATGGCACGCTTATTGGTTGAGACTGCTTCCAACTTGCGAGAACACGTTGTTCGCGTTTGATCCCACGAGACGAATGGTGCCAACCACCAAAACAAGAATGACCGCCAACATGACGGCATATTCTGCGATGTCCTGGCCTTCATCAGAGGAGATGATGCTCAACAGATTTTTCATATGGAGTACTCCGGTGCTGCTTGAAGTCTGACCCTGCGGACAAGGGCTGTCAAGGAGTTCGAGCGTGAGGCTGAATTGGCTTCGATGTTCCTCGATTAATTCGTTTCATCACGGCGAAGGACGCTTTGCCGGGCGGGAACCAACAAGGGTTTGGTACAGGAGCGACTCCAGCGCCTTGTGCAGTATGGAGTGATTTTCATCGTCTAGAGCAACGAACCGAAACGGTTGCATGCAGCCCGAGGGTGATTCCTGTTTAGTCGCCAAAAGCTCAGCCATGCCGTGAACCGTCCCAGCGCTGGTTGGAATGGCCAATTCCACGAAGTCACCCTCCTCTAGCGCCTTGGACAAGAGCAACAACCCACCCGTGGCAGATAGGTCACGCAACTTCCCTCGGGTCGGCTGACGGCCCTCTGAACGAATCGCCACCACGATCGAATCATGGATCTTCACCCGACGCGCGGGATTGGCTGGATTGGATTCGGGGAAATAAGTCATGGCTGTCGACTATGCCACTGCAGCCTGAAGAACACCAGATTACCCATGGGCGTTGGCCGATCTGAGCAGTAATCACTCGCAGATTACAAATGTTCACAGGGTCGAAACTCTTTGTAGGCGACGGAGACTTTCCTACGGCCCGTGTAAAACCGGGTCACGTCCTAGCCACGAAGTGTCGATGTTTCGCGAAAAGCGCCATTACTCGCGGCTTTCAGACAATCCCTCTGGGTACGACCCCATGCTTGGCAGAGCGGCGGCTTCTTAACCGCTCCCGGGGCTATTCAGTCGCCCCTCGAACAGCAGCCCTAAATGCGGCGGCAATCGTGCGCGCAATCAGTTTTTGCCCCGACTGGCTGGGATGAACGTCGCAGACGAATTGATCCTGAGAGGACGCATTGAGGAGTCCCGCTTTACAAGTTGCCCCGCCGGCTAGGGGATTCGAAGCGACAATTTGGAACGCGGTAAACACGTCAGCGACTACTGCGCCCGCGGCGTGCGCGGTTGCCGTGAGAGTCTGATTCAGCAGTTGAGTGATTTGAGTTCCTGAGACATCGCTATAGTCGACAGAGTAATAATTAGCGACCACAATAATCCCTTTGTATCCAGTGCTCCGAATTTGTCCCAGAATATTTGCAACATTCGTGCTTACCATAGCTAGAACTTCGGGCAGACCGTTGGCGATGCAGACCGGGTCACCAGCGCAAGCCTTCTGCAGGAGGAAAAGATCGTTGGCTCCGAGCATGAGGGTCACCAACCTTGTTGTCGGATGATTGACCAGGAAGGACTGCGCGAACCGCGATTGTGTCGTTAAATAGGGAAGATGCAAGGGCGCAAGGAATTTGAAAAGACGACACCCATCGTCCGGTGCGGCGGCTGATAGAAAGCTGCCGGTGGTTTCTCCGGGACAGCCCGCATCGAAATCCCGCATGCCGAGGATCTGTCCCACGTAGTCAGGGAAGCCTATGAAGTTTTCCGGATTCCCATATGCGTTTCCCGCCTGGTCGATGAAGCCGAAGACCACACTGTCGCCCAATGCGAGATACGGACGACGGGCTGGTTGACTCGCTAGAACGCTGCTTGTGAGACTTAAAAGCAGGCCGAGAGTCAGGACGACATTGCGAATGCGCAAAACCATGGTGGCCTCCAGGGCGGGCAGATGGCGACCGCTCGTCAGTCAAGGGTAGGTCGAAATAGAGGACGGGCGAGCGGAGTGGACGAGATTCTAGCGCGACTCACGAGTCGCGGCAACAAACTGCTCGCCTGTTTTGTGCTTGCCGCGACTAATATTCTTCCGACTTGAGGCTTGAGGACTTCTCCGAGCGAAACATCAGGCACCTTTTAGAAGCAAGGACAAAGGCCAATACTTTCCGGGGCGGATCATCGCAACTTTGGAAGAGCGGGATGGCGTGTGGGTTAGAGTTTAGGCCAACTACTTGAAAAAGGTGTCCGGGCCGCGGTAGTTCGTGAAATGGCGATGTTACGTCAACTGATATCTCATTCTTTCCCCTTGTCTCTTTGAATCAAATCGTTGGGTCTATTGGAGCGCAAACACCGCGTGGCCGACCATGATGCCCTCGATGCTGATGTCGGCGCGATAGACACCAACTCCGAGTCGGTTCGCCTTCAGGTCGTAAGCGTACCGGCAGCCGGTGATTGACAGTTTCGCATTTCGAGCTGTGGTGAGCCTTCCATCGGTAACTCTGACAATCGCAATCGTTGCAGCCGGCAAAGTGCAGGTCCGCGTGCCGTACTTATTAAGGAGAAACGCTACCGACACGCTTTGGCGTTTGGCTGAGAAGATACTGCTACCGTCAGCTTTGATTGGTGGCCGAACTAACCCCTGGTAGATGGGGTTTAGAACCGCAGCGCGATAAGCCGACTCCGGCGCCTTTGCCGAGAGAGAAATTTGCCCGGAATCATTGATGCCTGTAGTGAATGCAAGCACCCAGTCCTGCGAAGAAATGAGGCCACTGAGATCATGCAAGGTGCCACCGCTGAACAAGAGCGCCTTGTCGGAAAAGCCTACGACCTCTCCATAGGAGTCAATCGCCATGGGCTGAAAGTCGGGCCCAAGGTCTTTCGTGGCTGAGTTGATGCGACCATTGGGAGGCAGGAAAAAGGCGTGGTTGTTGGAAAGGCAACATCCCGCCACCTGCCCAAATGCGTTGATAACCGCCGACGAGTACGGATCGTAAACCGGGCCGAGGTCATCCGTAGCAGGGTTAATAGGACGGTTCGGTTTCGTTCGAAATAGGTGATATTCGCCGTCACCAGCAGTGGTTGAGACGCCCACCACTTGCCCAGAATTGTTAATGCCTGTCGCGTTGCTGTACGTACCACCGAGCGTGCCCAGATCATCCGTAGCGGGGTTTATGGGGCTGTTTGGGGAAATTCGAAATGCGTGGGAATTAGGCAAACAGCAACCCACCACCTGGCCGGCATCGTTAATAGCGGTAACGCCGACTGCCCCGAGATCGTCCGTTGCCGGATCGATTGGGCTATCCGGAGCTGTGCGGAAAGCATGGAACGTGTCGTCACTCATCTGCGCGATGCCGATCACCTGCCCCGAAGCGTTCATACCAATCGCGTAGCTGAGCGTGCCACCAAAGCTACCTAAATCATCTGTCGGGTGACTGATCGGACTGTTTGGAGCCGTGCGGAATGCATGGTAAGTGGGAATATCATTTTTCATGTACCAGAAAATGCCGGCCTCTTGCCCACGCGCATTGATTCCAGCTCTCGGATAGCTTTCCTGGCCGTTCGCACTAAGGTCAGTCAGTGTGTACATCTGTGCAAAGCAGGTGCTTGCGGCAAACAGCAGCCCGCACCCGATGGCTAAGAGCATGTAAATGCGTTTCATAAATCCTTCTCAAGTCGAGGCCACAAGAAGTAGTGCTCGATGCTCGCTTGCCTCGATGGAACAATATCTCGTTGAACTGCTGTCGAGGGCATTGCCCAGGGGGAAGAACCGTTGCAGCGGACGCACGATAACTTAATTTCAGTTCTCTAAAATTTCATTTCAATCACCAATTCGAACTACCTGACCGCAAACGCCGCGTGGCCGACCATGATTCCGTTAATGCTGACGTCGGCTCGATACATGCCAACTCCTAGTCGGTTCGGCTTGAGATCGTAAGAGTACCGACAACCAGTAATCGAAAGGTTCCTGCTGCGAACTCTCGTAAGTTTTCCGTCTTTAATTCTCGTGATTACAAGCGTGGCAGGCAGCAAGGTACAAGTCCGCACATCACGCTGCAGGAGAATGAACCCCAGTGGAACGCTCTCTCTTTTGACTGCAAAAACGCTGCTGCCGTCAGGATTGATAGGCCGCTGCACGACAGCGCTATAAATGGGAGTAAGAAGATAAGCACGTCTAACACCGGCTCCTGATGCACTTCCTTGTGCGCCCATGCCGACTATTTGCCCCGAATCGTTGATGCCATACGCCATGATTAATTTCCAACCGGACTCAGCCGGAATCAAGTTGTCGAGAAAATTCATCACTCCGTTGCCAACCACGAACGCCGGCGCGCCACCGACCACCTGGCCATAGTTATTGATTGCAGTGGCTGGCGATGGCTGCACCGGCGCTTCAGTAATGGGGCCGAGGTCATCAGTCAATGGATTGATGGAAGCATCGGCCGCTGTACGGAAGGCATGGTTGGCGTCGTCCGCCGGAATCCAGGAATAACCGACCACCTGGCCAAAGGCGTTGATGCTATTGGCCACGCTGTCCGTGCTGCCGCCAAGCGTACCGAGATTGTCGGTGGCGGGATTGATGGGCTCGTTGGCGGCGGTCCGAAAAGCACGTAAGAATCCATCCTTGTTTTGTGCCATACCCGCGACCTGCCCAGAGCCATTGATACTCCACGCAACGCTAAAACAGCCGCCGAACGTGCCGAGTTCATCCGTGGTGGGATTGATAGGGCTGTTCGGAGCCGTGCGGAAGGCACGTAGGGCGGGGCTTGTACCTTTCCCGGTAGGGCAGGTATCGCGACCGTTCTCCGAATAGCCGACAACTTGGCCCGCGTTATTGATCGCATACGCCGCACTATGAGATCCACCGAGCGTGCCCAAGCCGTCCGTGGCGGGATTGATCGGTTTGTTCGGAGCTGTGCGGAAGGCGTGTTGAATACAACAAGAGTCGGGAGTGTTGGCGCTGGTATAAGACCCACCGACCACATCACCTGAGTCGTTGATACCGTACGCCACACTAAATGGATAAAAGCCGCCGAGCGTCCCGAGGTCGTCCGTGGCGGGATCGATCGGTTTGTTCGGAGCTGTGCGGAAGGCGTGTGTGAGCTGGGCAGACGGGTCGCCGCCGGTTAGGGACCAACCAACTACCTGGCCTGAGGCGTTGATACCGTACGCCACACTTATATCGCCACCGAGCGTGCCGAGATCCGTGACGGTGTACATCTGTGCAAAGCAGGGACTGGCGGCAAACAGCAGCCCGCACCCTATGGCTAGGAGCGTGTAAGTGCGCTTCATGGGTCCTTCTAAGATCGAGGCCAGGGAGGAGCAGTGCTCGATGCTCGCTTAGCTCGATGGGGACAAATAAGTTGGTTGGACTGCTGTCGAGCGCTCCAGGGGGGAAGTACCGTTACAGCGGACTCACAATACCTTAGTTTTGAAGGCGACGCAACGGGCGACTGGTGATATTGGGGCGAGTTGTTGTCGTTAACAGGCGATTTCACGAACAACTGGGAAACAGGCCGTCCGGGCAAAGTAGTTGGTGAAATGGCGATTTTTCACCAATTGACGGTTGCGGTTGCGAATAGCGAGACTTCCCACGATTAGCCAACCAATCAGCAACGCTGGGACGATGTTGAGGAGACCGCCTAGAAACACGCGGTTCACAAATTTGTCCCACTCCAAGCCTACTCCATCAATGTTAGGACACAGTGGGCAGAGAATCCCAGAGACGATGGGACCCGGTGTGGTGTCGGATGGCCACCAACGCCAATATCTGACTGTCCCACCGATAAAACCAATGAAGATAAAAAAAAGGCTCAGTTGCATCGCTCTCCGTAACTTCATCGCGGCGTGCTCGTCCTGGCGGTAAGGCAAGAACGGACGCTCCGCTCCGCCTTGCAGATGATATTTGTCGTTAACAGGCGATTTCACCAACTACTCGGGACGGCAGGCGGCTCTCGGCCGTAGTTGGTGAAATGGCAAATTGTCGCCAACGCGAGCGCGTTCCTATCAAACGTTGCCGATCTACTCGAGGTCCGCTTCTTTGGGTCCAAAAACCTGCGGTTCTGGGTCTCTACGCAAACTGCTGATAAGCCTTTCCAGCGACTTGTACTTTTCCATCACTGCTCCGAGGCTATACGCTATGCCCGAATAAAATGGTGCGATTACGGTCATCTGTTCCACTACACGGACCGGATCGGAGCCACCAAGGTCGTAAAACGTGGGCGCGTATCTTAAGATTACGAAGTAGTAGGAAAAGCGAGACCACGGATTGGGCGCGAGTACGGATATCTGAGGGTCGGTAAAGGTTAATAGTTTGTACGAAAGAATGATCGTGGGCAAAACCCACGCCCACGTTGCGAGTTTCTCAAAGTACCGAGAAATCAGGTAGCCGACAGCAATGGCTGGAGTGATGCTTAACAGTTCCAGATGTTGAAGCCAGAAATCTGCTTGGGTGGGAGAAATTCCCAACATAAGAAATAACCACACAAACCAACGACTCAGAAACCACGGACAACACAGCAGAGCAGCCGTCGTATGGAGTGCAAACGAACCTGCCGCCGCCGCGCCCGGCCACACTAATCCAATGCGTTTTGCTATTTCTTCCGCTTCCTCGTCATTTACTCCCCTTTTTTTAAGTAGTCCTTTCCATCGTGGGACGGCCATTGAATACCACTGCCACGCGATCGCAACTCCACCTGAGACATAGTAGGGCCACAGGGGCGGGCCGAATTGATACAAGCCCCAATAGACAAATAATGGAACGGCTGCAAGTGCAGGCAACGTGATTGCAAGATGGCCGAAAAGGATTGCCGACGAAGTAACGGTGCGGGGCGGCATGGCGGGCGAAAGTATAGAATCTGCTCTGTTTTCTGTCTATTACATTGATACTTGTTGTTAACAGGCGATTTCACCAACTACCCAAAAACACCCGGCCCGGCAAAGTAGTTGGTGAAATGGCGATATTTCAACAGTTAATCGTAGAGTGTTTGCTCAAGAGCGGCGAACTCCTCTCGATTCAACTCTGTATGGGTGGTTCTGAGCTTCCTGCCGTCTCGTAGCGAGAAATAGGTGTACGTGTTCGGCGCATCACAGCAGCCGAACTTCTTTACCTCATAAAGCTGATTCATCGCCTCCCCATTGTCGCCAGTCTCCTCAAAGGACCATCTGACGGCGCTGCCGTTGAGAGCCTCCACTTTCACCGTTGAGCGGGCACCTTCGATCCCACCCTGTCGATCAGTGACGAATGACTCGCGCAGCACAAGTGCTTCGCTGGCAGACCCATGCTTACTCCAGACATCGACGATACTGAACCGTTTGTTCCGTGTGATGAAATGCAGCTCCGTCCCTTTATCCCGAATCTCGTAACTGGACAATGCAGAACCGCGATCTGAAGGAAGACTTATCCCGACGACGCCCTCAAGCATTACAAATTCCGCAAAGAGAGCGACGGGAAGTATCGCTGCGAGGATGAATACTGGCTTTCTGATCGTCGCTCCGAGTCGTGACATTGGGACTCTACCTGCGACCGAATGTACGCTAGATCAGCGTGTTTTCTCACGTTACTGTTGTAATCAGGCGATTTCACCAACTACTCAGAAAACCGACATTTCGGGCAAAGTCAACACCTTCTATGCTCTCTGACGCGCCGTTTCCGGCGCAACTGTCGACATCAGGTTCATTGCCCCGTTGTGAGCCCTAACGCGATAAAGCGTGAGTTTTCGGCACGACTCGCGATTCATATACACTGCTGCGTGGCATTCTGGAGGTAAGACAATGCTTAGATGGATCGTGGTACCACTCTTGACGATAGTCGGTGTTCTCGCTGCGAGTGCTGCTAAGAAGGAAGTAGGAACGACAACCCTGAAGGATCTTCAGCCAGCGGGCACTACGGATACTAAGGACAAGAAAAAGCAGCAGTACGATTTTATTTTTGAGACTCTGGGGAACCATTACACCTGTCGGACGAGCCCGAAAACCTCCGTGAAAGCGATTGACTTCGTTGTAGGTAGTGATCTGACGTATGAACTCGACGGTGACAAGGGCAAATTGAAAACTACGGCTGGGAAAAAGGTGGAGTGTACTGTGGTGCGCGTTGAGAAGATATCGACGCCCAAGTAGTAAAACGGATCCCGCCGAAGTTGACAGACAAATTCGGACCATAAAACTCAGAAATGAAGAGGCCGAGGCCCGAATTGCAGCATAATGGCGAAATCAGGCGTTCTCACGAGCTTGCGCCGTTTATTCGCCAAAATCGGCGTCAATGAGTGAAATGGCGATGTTTCGTCAACTGTTCGGGGATGACCCTTTAAACTCGCCGCTGCTGTCCTCGATCTCAAGCTTCCGCAACTCGGAGAGCAGTTCCTCCTGAGCTTTTGTTACCAGTTGGGCAGACATTGCTGCGCCTTGGGGTGAAAGCTCGCCAGTCGATACCAGTTGTTGAATCCGTGCATCCTCCGCCTCGAGTCGGCTCAGCATTCGTTTGAGATACGCGATTCGTGTGCGTTTTGATGGCATGGGCATGTTCAATGAGTGAAATGGCGATTTTTCGCCAACTACCGACCTGACCGTTTCTTCTCCGTCACTGAAATGATGTTGCCGCCTACCCTCAAAGGTGGCTTCGAGGGGTATCGCTCAGAGCGCGTGAGCCATGCACGAAAACGCTTCACATTCTCAATGGTCAGAGGGTAGTTCACTTCGGGGCAGGACCAATCTGCAATAACCTCTGCAAGTACGTCGTCCTCGTCAGACTCCCAGCAAAACGCATCAGAGGCCATCAATGCGAATCCAATGCTGTGAAGAGCCTCCGGTTCCAGTTCGCTGCCCAGCACAACATCGCACAGACGAACCAACATGGGGGCAGTGACGGTGAACTCTCCGTCCATATCCTCAATCGAGACCACAGATAGTTTCGGGCTTTTCTTAGAGATTGAACCCGCGACATCCCGCGCCAACTCAGATATTGTGGCCTTATTCTCAAAAAACTCGCGCAGTACACGCTCTCGCATTCGTTAAACCTCTCAGGCAAGAGTGTAAGACAAACCTATGTTTCACCCGAACGATTGTTGTTAACAGGCGATTTCACCAACTACCCGAGCCGGGTAGGTCTGTCTGTGGGCGGTAGTTGGTGAAATGGCGATTTTTCGACAGTCAACTGCCAGCGTTGAAGGGTGGAATGATTGACGGCTATACCGCCGAACTCACTACGCGCACATACATCCAAAATCCAAATAGAAGACCGCTGCTAATTGCGCACCATGTCCAAACTCGGTTTTCCTTCGATAACGTCACTGAGCCGAGCGCTGCTGCAAAAGCCAGAGCCAAGTTGATGTGAATCCTGTTGAATCGTTGGGCACTGTAGTCCGGCCCAAGGAACGAGTTGGTGAACGTCAGAATGGCCATCAGCACGCTGGAGAAGAGTGCCAAAGCAACCACTGAGCGAAACAGAGTGATTCTCAAATGTCCCATTTCAGTTCCCCAGACACAGAGAGATTCTATTGGGTTTCCGCTCTCAACTGTTGTTAACAGGCGTTCTCACAAGCTTGCGCCGTTTATTCGCCAAAATCGGGGGTTAATGAGTGATATGGCGATATTACGCCGACTACACGATTAGCTCTGAGCAGTGTATGTGCGATTCAGAGGTTGAAGGGCGAATCTAAGCTCACTGTGTCGCCATCGCGAGCCTCGCCTGTGCCTCGTGTTGCGCCGCAAGATCCTCGAATGTCGCTTCACTGACATCCACCATCACGCGAATGAGCGTGCCATTGAAGGCGAACGGCGTCTTGTATAGGTCGGAAACAGGCGAGCATGTATCGCAGCCGATGTCGAAGCTCTCATTGGCTGTAAAAAATCCGCCAATCTGCTTTTCGAAGCGACCTTCGCCAATCGCTTTCTTATCAAGGCGAAGAGTGACTGTGCCGCCTGTTTCAAACTTGCCTTGCTTGTCGACCTTCACTTCGGCAGAGAGCACATGACGGCCTGGCGGAATCGTCCCGGAAGACGACACGCGATAGCGGACCTCGTTGTAATAGTTGTGTTCCCAGTGAAGCTTGCCATCCTTCATGAAGACGGCAAAACCGCCGGAGAGGCCCCCGCAACAGACAAGGACACCCTCGGCGCCACCTTCGGGAATTTCCACGTCGGCCGCTATCGTATGGTGGCGATTCTTGGTATACGGTGACGATCGTTCGGGCACGCTAACTGTGCCAGGAGGATAGATAAAGTGCGTTTTGCCGCGAAGATGGCTCGGTTTCAGCGAAGGATCGGCGCGCTCGGCAAAGCGATCGTCGAGCGGCATAACATTATGTTTGGCGGCCTCAGCCATGAAGCGATCCTGTAAATCCCGCAGCTTCTTCGGCTCCTTGGCAACAAGGTCGTTCGCCTGCGAAAAGTCGTCTTCAATGTTGTAGAGTTCCCAAGTGTCGTTGTCGAAGCTGGCGCTGCCGGAAGTCTCCCAAGGTGCCCTGCCGTGTAGACATCCGGCGACCCACCCGTCGTGATAAAGAGCGCGATTGCCAAACATCTCGAAGTACTGCGTCACTCGCCTGCCGGGTGCGTCTTTGTCCGCGAAGGTGTAAGCCATGCTGATGCCTTCAATCGGCATTTGTGGCACGCCGTTGACCTCACGAGGTTCGGGGATACCCGCTAATTCAAGGATCGTGGGGGCGATATCGATGATGTGATGAAACTGTGAGCGCAATCCGCCCCGGTCGCTGATGTGTTTCGGCCATGACATGACCAGGCCATTGCGCGTGCCGCCAAAATGCGATGCGACTTGTTTCATCCATTGGAATGGCGATGATCCAGCCCAACACCATCCGACCGGGTAATGGTTTTCGAATCCCGGGCCGCCGATCTCGTTAATGTGCTTGAGCATGCTCGGTACGTCGTCCTTGAGTCCCAACATCGTTCTCATCACGTTGAGTGTGCCGGTCAACGTTCCTTCGGCGCTCGGGCCGTTGTCGCCGACAATGTAGATGATGAGTGTGTCCTTCCGGAGACCCATTTGCTCAAGGGCATCAATGAGTCTGCCGATTTGCGCATCGGCATGCTCCAGGAACCCGGCGAATACCTCCTGCATCCGCGCATACAGACGCTTCTCGTCCGCTGAGCGTGAGTCCCATGATGGGATGGAGTCGGGCCGGGGGGTCAGCTTCGTGCTCTTGGGGATCATCCCTATCTTCTTTTGGTTCTCGAAAGTAATCTCGCGCTGTCGATCCCACCCGTGATCGAACTTCCCTTTGTATTTGTCGGCCCACTCCTTGGCCACGTGATGAGGAGCGTGCGCGGCGCCCGGTGCAAAGTAGATAAAGAACGGCTTGTCGGGCGCGACCGCTTTTTGCTGGCCAATCCAACCAATCGCCTTGTCCGCTATGGCTTCTGAAAAATGCCATTTCGGGTTGTCATGAGGCTGCTCTACGGGCGCGTTGTTCTCAAACAGCGGAGTGTGCCATTGGTTCGACTCTCCGCCTTGGAACCCAAACCAATAATCGAAGCCCTTGCCCGAAGGCCAACGGTCGAAGGGGCCACACGCGCCAAGTTCGTGGTCAGGTGTGTTGTGCCACTTGCCAAACGCAGCCGTGCTGTACTGATTGGCCTTGAGAATCTCCGCGATGCAGGCTGCTTCCCTAGGCCACTGCCCGTCGTAACCCGGGAAACCGGTAGCCAACTCTGTAATGCATCCGGTGTGCACTGAGTGGTGGTTGCGTCCAGACAGAAATGCGGCACGGGTCGGCGAGCAAAGCGCTGTTGTGTGAAAGCGGTTGTAGCGCAAACCGTCGTCAGCGAGCCGTTGGAGGGTCGGCGTCTGAACTGGGCCGCCAAATGTGCTCGTCTGCCCGAAGCCGACGTCGTCGAGCAGAATCGCCAGCACGTTTGGAGCCCCGGCCGGAGCAGTCGGCAAGGAAATGATGTCGGCCTCGGAGTCAACGTACGTGTTCCCGATTCTTCCCCGAAAGCGAGGGTCGGGAAGAGGGAGGATATCGGAGAGCATCTCGGCCTTTTTGGTGTCCGTGCTTTTTGCCTGCTGACCCTTCTTTCCATTGCTCGCGTGTGTTTTGGCCATGTTTATCCCTCCAAGGGCGCTTGCCCGCAGTGCTAATGCACGCTCAATTGACTAATAAATTTCCAAGCGGAAGTACTGTCAGAATTATCAGTACCTGTTTCATCTGCGCTCAGGCGGAAGGAATGTGAACGAGCCGTAGATTTTCGTGCTATGAAGGGGAGTGAAACCAGATTCCTTACAGCTTTAAAGATCATTGCTGTTAACAGCGATTACGCAGCAATTGAGGACCGGGCGTGCGGCGAAGCCGACTCAAGGCTAGCGCCCAAAGAACGGGCCCCGATCCTGGGGCGCCCCGCAAGAAAGGTAACTTGGATGACGGTTTCTGCAATACTTTGACGCAATACATTGCAGGGACCGTCAACGGCGATCCACCGCAGTAGAAAAGGAGTCACTCCATGAGATCAAGAATTGGAAGCCCGACTAATTTAAACAAGAGCAACAGGCTCCGCGCAGCGGCGATGATTGTTTTTCTGTGTTTCTGCGTGATACCGGCATTTGGTGCTACCAACCTTATTAAGAATGGTAGTTTCGAGACGCCAAAGGTTCCGGTTGGCGGTTTCACGTTATTCGCAAAGGGAACTGCATTCAGCCAATGGACTGTCGTTGGAGTTGCGGGCAATATGGCGATTGTCAGCGGTAACTTTGTAGGGGATGGTCTCGCTTTCGTCGCGAAGGGTGGCAAACAGTGGGTGGATTTGACAGGACTTTCCAACACCGCAACTGGAATCGCGCAAACGGTCGCGACGACGCCCGGAGCTTTCTACACACTTAGTTTTTTTGTGGGGAACGTCGTGGACCCGAGAGGCGCCTTCGGAGCAAGCTCGACGGTAAGAGTTAAGGTAAATGGAAAACTCGTTTTGACCGCAAAGAATTCCATGGGAGCAGGCGTGTCAAAACAGGTGTGGCAGAAATTCACGATGACAATCAAAGCGGCTGGTCCGCAAACCGCAATTTCCTTCATAAACGGTGATAAGAGCAATGACGAAGCTTGTGGACTTGACGCGGTCAGTTTGACTCTAAATCCTCCGGGTGTGGAGTGACCGTGAGGTTTTTAGCAGGACAAATGGGGGCGGCGGCCACCTCTCGATCTTCAGTTGAATTCAATTCGTGCGCGAGTTTTGTTCTATTGTGTCACGCACTGGAAGACTTGAAGAAAGTCAAAAATTGGGCGGCTCGTGTGGCTGGCACTAAGTGGTGAAAGGCGATATTTGTGATCAATCATGATGACCGATCACGGGTACGGTCCACTCGCCCGTCAGTCGTGACTTTGCTTCACTTGGTTGGGTGAATCACATTGCGGACAAAAGAGTAGGGAGTTTGCTCTTCTGGATCATCGGGCCATCCTTTGCCGGATGAATTCGCCAGTCGTGAGAGTCTCTCGATGTCGGTCTGACGGATGGAGTTTGTTACCTCACAACGCGATGTATGCAAAGTTTTCGCCCCGATTGTCTCCAGATAATCAGACACTGCTGCGGCCTCAATCAGAACCTTTCCCGATCCAGCCCAGTGGCGGTCTTCCCCATTCTTCTTCACGCCGGAAACCCAAAATGATTCACCCGTCTCCATATCAACGTAATTACCGCCCGAATCGCCGCGCCGCTGGCCCTTTAGCTTCATCAACCCTCGGCCATTGAAATACAGCGTCCGACCAGTTTTCGATGAAGTAACATAGCCAATCCAAGCGGGACCATTGTCGGAGTGGCCGCTCTTAAGCTCGATGTACCTTAAAATCTTCACGGTTCCGAGTGTGCCACAGCATCGATGCTTGATCAATTGTTGAAATAAGGCTATTACACCAACTACTTGGGAAGAGGCCCGGTAGCGACGGGATGGCGGAGAGCGACGGGACAAGTGATGCGGATTCGTAAATGCTTAACGGCGTTGATCGTGCGTTGCCCGTCCGGACCGCGGTCCGCTGTGCATAGAGTGAGTTTATGAAAATCAATTGGGGACGCGCCTTTGCCGGAGCCTTGATCGCCGAAATCGCGCAAATCGCCGCGGCCTTTGGATGGGTCGCTATCTATAGCTACCTCATCAACCCCGGGCAACCGATGGCGACGTACCAAGCCCATGCTCAGGCGTCGGGCCCGTGGGTTTCCCTTCTCGCGGGCGCGCCCATCTTCTATGCCGCCAGCCGCTGGATCGCTCGATCGCGGCCCACCGCCCTCGCACTGTTCGTCATCTTTTTTGTGATCGACGGCGCACTGCTGGTGGGTATGACGCAAAGCTGGAAAGGCGCTCCCTTTGTCCTGATCGGACTCAGTTATCTCACCAAACTCGGCGCCTGCGCATTCGGCGGAGCCCATGGTGAGTCCTGCGTTCGTCGTTCACATTAAGGCGCATCCTGACGAGATCTGAGCGTTGAAGTGCTGAGCGCCAAGGCGCCGCTGTCGCCTGCGCACATCCAAGCTACCGATTTGCAAAGTAATGAGCGCCGCCCAGGGTTAGAATTTCTTGAGCGCTCACGACGGGTTCAGCCGTCTGGGTGCAGGGCCAGTTCGGTGGTGCCTCTGGCACGCCCGGCTGGCCTTTTTTACTTTAGAACGCGAGCAGGAGTCGTATGGTTCCGACGACGACGACGAAAATGAGCCCCACTACCAGCGCATACTTCACCGGATCATACTGATCACTCGACCAGAGTTTCTGCATGGCGCACCTTCCACGGGGAGCGTAATCACAGCGTCTTAGCGAGTCAAACTCGGAAGGGCATACGAGTTCAGGGGAGCTGCGCCCGGGTGTATTCCACGAGCGGAGGGGCCGGTACTGGCGCTGTTTCGTCCATTTTGCTTCCTTCCGACGCCTACGCGATCCCGGGAGGAAAAAAGACGTCCCTCAGACCAGGAGACGTTCCCCTTAAAGGGCCAACCGCCGCTCATGCCCGCTTCCTCAATGTACGGTAGCGGATAGACAAAACGAGCCCACCGTACTTACAATATCGAACGGAAAAGCGGCGGGCGGTGCTCTGGGGTGTAACCATGATTTCCTTAAAGTACGACTGGGAACATGAATACGTCGCTGCAATTCTGGAAACGGATGACGCAAGGTTGGCTGATCGAATTTCGGCGGCAGAGTTCGCCATAGCCAACCGGATGGACGTGCTAAACATGAATCAAGAAAGAACGCGGGAGGAGGAGCAACAGTCAATCACGGCTGCTCTAGCGAGCTTGGAGAAATTGAGAATAGAGCGGCTTGGCCGGTCACGCTGATAGTCGATCCCGGCCGCGCACCCGTTAAACGCATACTTGCCTTAAGCAGCATTTGCACTGCAAAGCAACAGGATTAAGAAGGAGCCTCCGTGGAACCGGGCGGCTCCTTTTTCGCTTTCTTGGCGACGTGCGCATCGGCCGTACCGCTCAGGTCCACCATGTCGCGCTTAATTCTCGCGATTGCCCGAGTGATTGCTTCTAGAAGACCTTCGAGATAGATCCGTTGAAGCTCTGTAGCAAAGTTGCGCTTCCCATCGCGTTCCTGAAGCGTATGGGCAAGCGTGCTCCGCCATGACTCCAGCGTTCTCAAATCTTGCTTGTCCATGCAGCTATTTAGGATGGCGGGCATCACCAAACGGTTCGGTTAGAACTGGTTGGGTTGCGGTTATTTACGCCAGAGCAGGCTCGGTTTTACCTTCCTCCTGCTCGAACAAGCTTCCGCGCAGAAAATACTCTGGGGACATGACCGTTTTTGGCGCGCTTTTGCGCAATGCAAGGTGAGGACCTGATGCGGCCTTTAATGCCGTTGGCGGCCAGTAGTCATGCAGACAGCAGCGTGAGTTTGCGAATGCCGAAAAAACTGTGACGGGGTGACTGCGATGAAAACGAAATATGTCGGACGGTTTGGTTGTGCCCTGGTCTTGGCGATTCTGCTGACCGGATGCTCGAAAGGAGTGAAAGGAACGTATGCCTGCAAGGGCGGAATGTTTTTGAAGAGCGTTACGCTCGGTTCCGACGACCAAGCCCTTGTCACGGGCAACGTGTTCGGGATGATTCAGCAAAAAACCGGCACGTACAAGGTTGATGGTGACAACGTCGTCATCACTGTAAATGGGGATTCGACGCAATTTGCCTTCAAGGACAAGACATTGGACGGAGGGCCGATGGTCGGCACTTGCACCGCCCAATAGCTTTCTCGCGCGCTGGTGTACGACGAATAAGAGCGACAGAGTTCACTCCAGGAGCCACTTCGATGAAATTACTTCAATACCTAGGTCGTGCAGGCGTTCTACTCCCGATGATTGCAGTGCTGGTTGGCGCGCAGCAGGATCAGGGGGAATGGATTTCCCTATGTTCCAAGTGTCTTTCGCCCAGTGTCAGTTCGAAGACCGCCGCAGGGACAACGAGTGCCGTGGCGCAAGGCAGAGTCACGCTGAAAGATGCCCAGATGTGGTGCGGCAGCTGGGAACCTGACAACAAAGCTTGTCCCAAGGAACAACTCGACAGCGAGAAAGGCAAGGCCTATCGGATTTCCGCAAATTGTCCAGGCGGAAAGCTGACGTCTTATGACGGCGCTGTTTATACACGCACCAAGGAAGTTTGGGACGCCAGCGACATTGGGCAAGGCCGTCCAAAATTTCGCGGTGCGGATGGGAAGATTGTCGGACGCGACAACGCCAGTGGAGGCCTAGACCTCGCCGCAAATTGGGAGCTTCTTTGCGCCGGAACCGGGCAAGGTGGCGCTCATGCCGCAGTGGACGCTTGCGCCGGCAAACAACACTGCGACAGCAACAAACTTTTCTCTGCCGAAGTGATTCAACTAACCGGCACGATTGTCGGCGGACGTCATCATTATGTGAAGATGAACGTCCGTTTCAAGAATGTGACCGATCATCCGATCATTCTGGCTTACGTGACTGGGACTTCGTCCGGCGTGGACAACCTGGGGAACGCCTACTACTTCGGACGCGCTGGAACCCACGATGTCAGCACTCAAGGGATTGGACTTCTCGAAGGACGCAAGGCGGACACGCAGTTCCAGCTTGATCCGGGGGAGTCGCGCAATGCGATGTTCGGGATCATTCGCTATGAGGCCGCTCGCAAGCCGATCGGCACTTCATTCACCTACAACATGACGATTGCCGAGCTTCACAAACTCGGTGGTACGGGTGTGGAGTCAGCGAAGCAATATACGCTCAACTTCCCGCATCTGCCGGATCGAGGCTGGTAGGAAGAGGCGTTCCCATGTGTGTGAGCTAGAGCAGTTGCAACAGGACCAAGCACAGTGTCGCAATCAGGAAGTTACACCAACGGTGGCCCACGAGTGCGGGCCATTGTTTCAACATCAATTCCTGTGGCAACTTCTTAGAGAATCGCGCGGAATCGTATTAAGGGTGTTATGCGGCGGAATTATGGGGAGATTCGTGTGAGGCAGAGACATCGCGCAGAGGAACCTCTGCTCTTACCTGCGTGCCCTTTCTGTGCTGCGATAAGATTTCCAACTGTCCGCCCACCATTCGCAGCCGCTCGCGCATGCTGATGAGACCCAGGCTGTCGGTTTGGAGAGAGGCGGGATCAAAACCCTCACCGTCATCGGTGACGGTTAGCTGAACGGGGCCGGCTCCATTCTTGCTACTTAGTTGAACCTCTGTTGATTTTGCTCGACTGTGTTTAGCCACGTTCATCAGGGCTTCTTGTGCCACACGAAAGAGACACAGTGCAACGTCAGGGGGGACCGTTGGAATTCCGTCGCTGTTTGCGAAAGTGATTTTGATGCCGTAGGTTCGCCCAAGATCTCTCGTCAATCCGCGCAACGCGGGCACCAGTCCGAGAATATCGAGGGCAGACGAGTGAAGTTGGTGCAAGAGCTCCCATTGGCCTCGCTGCAACTATTGAAGATGTGGTGATTACACCAACCAACTCAATGGCACTGACTCAACATCTATTCTATGAAACCGATGAAGATGGGCGAACCAGCTGTACATACGCAGATCGTCTTGCTCGGGACTGGGAACCCGCCGGCAGATCGTGATGGAATGATCGGGCCGACCGTGTTTTTTTACGAGCAGCGGGGCGTGCCCGCAGGCGAGCATAGACATGTTTGAAACGAGGCCTATGAGAAAGATTACGATCATCGAACATATCTCGCTGGACGGAGTGATTCAGGCTCCCGGCGGGCCAGAGGAAGATAGCATTGGCGGTTTTGCGTATGGCGGATGGGCCGCGCCGCATGATGACCCGGAGGGAGGAGCGGCCATCGTCGCAGCCCATGGCGACGCGTACGATCTGCTGCTTGGCCGCCGAACCTACGATATATGGAGCGGCTATTGGCCGAAGGCCCCAAAGAGTCCGATGGCGGACAGCATAAACGCGGCGACGAAATACGTCGCGACCCACAGGCCGAAGAGTCTTGAATGGGGGCCGGTCGAGGATCTTGGATCGGACATTGTGCAAGGCATTCGTCGAATCAAAGCCAAGAGCGGGCCGCACGTGATCGTCTGGGGCAGCTCGACGCTGACACCCGTGCTGCTCGAACACGAGCTTGCGGATGAGGTCTTGCTGCTCGTCTTTCCGGTGGTGTTAGGCACAGGGAAACGTATCTTTTCAGATGGAACCCCGCCGCGCGAACTCGCACTCGTCAGCACGAAAGCTGTGCCGTCGGGCGTCATCATTAGCACTTACAGGCCCAACGGGCCTTTGCGGACCGGTACGATGGGCGAGGCGGCGGAGTGAGCGGAAGATTTTAGCCATCCGCTAAATTGTTGTAAACGAGTGATTGCACGAACTGCGTGGAGACAGATCTGCCGCGCACATCATTATTATTGTTCCCGTCGGTTCTTTTGTTGACGAGCTGTGACTGCCCGAGCCTCCTCGTAACTCTCGGCCACGGCCTTTGCCACTTGAAGAAGTTGTTTGGACGGCTTCTTTTCCTGAATGGCCCAGCCCATCATGTACTTGTAGAGATCTTCTGCACTTTGAAATTGCTGGTGGGCATACTTATCTGCCTGGAGAACCTTTGCAATCCGACGTGCATTCATCGCTTGAAGCAGTTCCGGTGCGTAGCCTGAGTTAGTATCCTGTTCTTCGTAGTCGTAGCTAGGCGGAGCGTAAGCGTCCTTTAGCAATTCGACCTGTGTCGACACCGTCTGCGTCGCGTTGCCACCAGGTGATCTACCTTTAAGCACGACGACACTGCTTGGTTGCGTTACCGCGGCGTAGGGTTCGGCGGTGACGACCATCGCGAAGGTGTGAAACGCGGTAGTAGCCACTAGCTGTCTGCGATCACCTTTCAGAATTAATTCACCAATTTTGTGGGTGCGGCCTTTCGGGACACTCGCCCAGAGAACATACGTCAGAAACTCATTACCGAACTTTGTCGCACTGTCGAGGCCAATGAACTGGGCATCGATAGAGACACTTCCTTCTTTTGCCATCTTGACTCGCGCTTGCCCGGTTGCGCCGGGCATTAGGTCGGTGGAGGAGAACTCTATCTTGGTTTCTTGCCCGCGCGCATAGTAGTTGACTGCCGGAACTTCGACGTAAGTTGGGATACTGGAGACATTCTTCCGGTTGTCACCTGCAGCGTTGTCTGACCTCGAGCTGAGCGGGGCTTGCGCTTGCAATTGAAAACCGGGTCCTATCAATGTCAGGCAGAAAATGCAGATTCTTGTCGCGTCCAAACGAAAGCATATCCAATTACCGTGCCTCCTCTTAGGCGCATACCCATTCTGGCGGCACTTGTTTCTTGTCACCGTCACGCTAGTATCCATGTGGGGAATCCGGGACGACGGCGGGAGAGTAGCAGCGGGGACGGGCTGCTACAACTGTAAGAAGAAGCAGGGATGTCACTCCGTCCAGCTCAGGAAGCGGCTTTATTCGAAGAAGATGCGGTGACCGCTTACGTTGGTCATCTTGTAGTTGTACGGACATCTGGCTAGCCTCGCCAGCATGGGCGTATCAACACCAACCATGGCGGCTGCGAAGAGAGCCGGAACGAAGCTGTCCGACGTGGAACTCAAACTCAGCCCGTTCTATGCCTGGGGTGTGATGGGTTTCGCGGCTATCATGTTTGTGATCGGGTTGCTCATTCTCTCGCCGCAGGCTAAGGGCCGCAACGTAACCTTAGGCGCGTTGATCTCGATCGCTTCGGCAGCAGCAATCGCCGGAGGCAATTATTGGCGCACGCACATGCCCGTGATGGCCCGTTTGAGTTCGCGCCAGCTTCATCTTCCCGGCATGTGGCCGCGCAAGGTTATTGTCAACTGGACCGACATCATTGCTCTCGAGAAGAAAGTTCTCACGGTCCGTTACCGCGGCACGCACACCACAGAGTTCGTTTGCATCAAGCTTAGGAATCCGATCCCAGCCAGCGACCCTCTCAGTCTGGCAAGCCCGGCGTATAGGCGATTCAACGAAACCCTGACCAGAGGCTTTAATCAGGCAGTCCTGGGGGGATTTGATCTTGCCATCGACCCACTTGGCCAGTTCGGGCGCACAGCTGACTGGTTCCTGGCGGAATGCCAGAAACACATGGACGCCGCCCGTCAAGCACAAGCTTAGGCATTGCGACAAGACGTCACCGTTTCCGATGGCCGCGCGAAACTAATCCACCCGTCAGATAGCAGAGTTATTTTTTTGGAAAGTTAGGGCTGTTCTTGATCTCGCGAATCTGCTGGATATGGCGCTCGGCATGCGTGGAGATCTCCAGCATCCACTGCCAGCAATCGATGACTTCTTGGTCTCCGAAGCTGTGCGCTCGCATGTCATCATTCGTGGTCTTGATGTACTCGATCATGGTGGATCGCAGCGCCTGAAACTTTCCGAGCGCCTCGCCCAGGTCCTTGTAGGTGTCGACCTTTTCATGACCGCCGCCAGTCTTAGTGTGTGCAACACGATCGATGCCGTACCAAAGAATGTCGGCGTCGGTGGCCGCCGATTTCTTGTCTTTCATATCCGGTGCGGCCTTCAGGGCCTTCTGGATATCGCGCCAATAGTCCGGTTCGGCGACGGCCAGATGCGAAACGACTTCGCGGATGCTCCAGCGATCTGGCGAAGCCTTGTACTCCAGTTGAGCCGGCGATAAGCCACGCACTTGCTCCTCTACCATTTGCGTGGTCATCTCGAAGTGCACGAGGAGATGTTGGCGGTCCTCTTTGGTCATGGGCGCAGCGAACAGAGGCGCGGCCAAAAGGCAAATGGTGAGCGTCAGAATCGTGAAACTGCGGAGAAGATACATTCGGAGTGTGTTGATTGTGGAAGGCATGGCTATTTCCTAAATACGTCAGTTGGACGATAAGGGGAGAGGAAGGTCACCATGCATGCGAAAGAGAGGACAGGCGAGGCAGGAAGGTGGATTACCCTGGGGCGATCTGAGCTTGGAGAGTGTTGAGTATGGTGATGTTTGGCAGCCATTAATCGCTGGGATGAAATTCCTCCACGTACTTCGCGATCCCGATAAGCTCCAGCCTTGCTGAATCGCCTTGTACGTGAATAACGTCTCCCCAGCACTCCAATATGAGTTTGATTTCTCCCTGCACATCCAGCGGGATCGGAATCAGGTTGTCAGAAACCGAATCATTGATCCGTAGCGAGCCATCCGAAAGCCAATGGGCAGAGCCGCCACATGCGTCACGGCTTTCTTGAGAGAACTTGCCTTCAATATGAGCGTTTCCGATACGAATCACTGCCTCTTGCGTCCAGCCCGATCCCGCGTCAATCCCCGGGCGGCCCTCGGACGAGTGGATGTACACCCTCGGAAAGTGCAGGACCGCTACGTCAGATTCGAGGGTAATCTGGTCCAGCGTGGAATCGTGAATCTCGATGGCTTGGTTTTGCACGCACCACGATTATCTCAGACGGATGTATGGCGCTCCCCTCCGAGGGCGAATGCAGAATTCAGAGCGTAATGGCGGTTTATCAGCAACTGCAAGTAACCGGCATTGATGTCAATTGAGGTTAACGGGCGATTACACTCGTTGACTACTTGCGAGTAAAGTAAAGGCCTTACTAACGCCCCGTGTCACTCTTGGGAAGCGTGCGCTGCGGCGGCTGCATTCCAGACCGACTCGAACTCTACACTACTGATTTCGACGGGCTGGAACTGAGGGTCCGTCGCAATCTCGGCCAAGGCGGGCACCGGTTCAAGTCCGAGCATCGAACCGCCGACCTCCTTGCTCCTATCTGCATAGCCCATTGTTCCGTCGCGGAATACTTCGACCTTTCGTAGTTCCCAGCGTTGGTCATCCAACTCGCTGTAGAGCGTGATGGGCGCATCAGGAAACGAATGATTCCAGCTGCATTTAAGGTAGGTCATGCTTATCTTTCCGCTGCCATCTTCCCCCATGCTATGTGAACTAAACAGACCACATTTTACGTCGCCACAGGATAGAAGCGTTGGATTCTTGACGTAATCAAGCGATTTCACCAACTACGCGGGTTCATTGAGCCTATCGGTTCGAATACGTTTCCCGAACGCGCTTAGAGTGCTCCAAGTAAAAGTACCAAAGCGCAAACGATGCTATCGGCCCTGCGACGTGATTCAACCCCATGGCGGCGAGGCTGAGAGACGTCAAGTGTTTTGCGATGAATACCGACAAACCAAAATATGCGAAATTCGCGATCAGGTAAGCCCAGAGCCAACGCCGCGCAAACCTTACCGCACCGGGCCTAACGAGCCATAATTTCAATCCAGCTGTAACGCTAAGAACCGCCAACCCGGCGGAGACGACGCAATAGACAATCAATAAGAAGATGGATCTGGGGCTCTGCTCACCGAGGAGGCTCGGCAATGTTTGCGCCAGGATGCGATAAAGAGTAGTCGCCGGAAACACGAGTGTAAGGATTATGCACAAGAACAGAAGCCATCCGACAACAGCCGGAGGGACGGTTGGCTCGATCGTGGGAGCTCGGGGTTCCGATGTGTTCACGAGAGTAGCGGAAAGGGACGCGCACGATTGTAGCGGTTTGCCGTCAAATGTGGTGCACAGGCGATTCATCAACGGCCCCGGAAGTCGAAAACTCGAATCTCATTCGAGGCGGTTACTTTTGAGACGATCTTGCCTTGGCCTTTCGTGCCTTAACTAGATACACAGATCGATCTACGATCAAACCTTCTCGACAGGAGGTACCTGTGTATCGACGCTCAGCTATATTGGCTTCATTAGTTGCCTTTCTCTGGATGTCTGTTGCCTGCTCTAGCGCGCCAACTGGCGAAAGCGCTCAGTCTTTGTCTTCCAGCCTTGGCGGCGCCAAGCAAGTCATCGTGCCTGCGGGGACAGTCGTCACAGTTCGTCTGGGCAACGCTGTCGGGTCTGAACTAAGCGCCAACGGTGACAAGTTCCGAGCCACTGTAGCAAGCCCGATCGAAGTAGATGGCACAGTGCTGGTCCCAGCGGGAGTGGAAGCCGCGGGGAGAGTTGTTGAAGCCGTAGCGCAGGGCCGTTTCAAGGGTGCCGCCGTGCTACGTCTTGTCCTCACTTCAATAACGATCAATGGCAATGCTCAAGAAGTGAAAACCAGTTCGGTGAATCGTTACCTCAAAGGCAAAGGCAAACGCACAGCAACCTTGATCGGTGGCGGGGCTGGAGCTGGCGCTCTCATTGGCGGGCTCGCAGGCGGTGGGAAAGGAGCCTTAATCGGCGCTGCAGCTGGAGCCGGGGCAGGCACCGCAGGTGCTGCATACACTGGGAATAAAGAAATCGTGTTGCCAGCCGAGTCCACACTCAGCTTCAAGCTCACCACAAGCCTCCCTGTCAATATGTAAAGGAGCATTCACTGTGGCGGGTTAAATTTAGGGGAGCTATTTGACGGCGCACGCCGCTATCCGCAGCTTCGGCTTACGTCGACAAACGTAGTTGCGGTTTCGTTGCTGCAATCATTTGCGAGCTAAAAGCTTTCGCAAACGGAACTCTCCGAGTGGCTGGTCGTTCTTGTCGAGACGAAAGCTTGCCCGCATCTCGCGACCGAAATTCCTGTCATACCTAAAATTGATGATGACGACAATTAACATGGAAAGTAAAGCGCCCGTACCGGCCGATAGCATGTCTTTCTGGGCGTCCCAAACGTCTCCCTGGCTTCCCAGAAAAGAGAGAGCCTGCTGAGGGTCTACCTTCGCGGCAACGAGCCATTCGATGATTTCGTAGACAGCCGATAACGCGAGAGTCACATCCAGGGGAAGATAGTAACCCCAGAAACCTCGTACTCTTGCGATCCGAAGAAACGCTTCACGAATTGGATACGCCAGCAGCAGACCGAACGAGAAATGTACCAAGCGGTCATACATGTTGCGGTCTGCTGAGAACCAATGTTGAAGCGTGTAGCCAAACGGCACGAGCGAATAGGTATAGTGCGACCCGATCACGTGCAAAATGCCAAATGCCGTGATGAGCGTGTAAGAAATATTTGATAACTCGAAATAATGCGCGAGCAAGAGGATCAGGGGAAAGAAGACGAAGACCAGATAGTTCTCCAACCACCAGTCGTCTCGAGCCACCGGCCGAATCGCGGCCCAGATCCAGACTCCAACGAACGCCGCCAGTAGAAACCTTTTGTATGTCATAGTTGTTTGCTCGGAACGTTCAAGTGTACCTGCACGCTATCAAGGGGGCCCGATCGCGCTTGCCATAGCTGCCACACTTCGTCGGCGATTTGGGTGTATTGCTCGGGTGAACCAGCCGTCTTTGGGCCGAGCCAGCGACAAAATTCTTCATGCACTACGCGAAGCACGTCGGAGGAGGAGTTGCAGGTAACTAATCGCGGCAAGAGAGTGCCCGTCTCATGATCGTATTCGTCAGTATTCTCGTTGTCGAACGCGATTCCCATTGGGTCATGCCGAAAAAGAAGTGCCGACACACCATCGAACAATTGCTGGTATTCGGCTTTAAGTTGGCGCCGTTCTTGCAGAGTCTCTTCGCGTGTTCTGCGCATGGGCCGCCCTAGCATAGCCGGGCTGGGAGTTCGGTCGATTTACAGTAAGTCGGATCCAAGGTTAGCGCCCAAAGAACGGGCGCGAACCTGGGGCACCCTTGCTTCGAAAGGCGGATGAGGTCGCTACCCTTTCCGTTCCGCCGCTTAGTGGCACGAGGCGTCATCCTGAAAGGTGGCGCTTCCCAGCATCTGAGTCAGAAAGCGTCCGCAGGTGATGATCTTTTGCGAGAGCGGATCTTCGCGCAAAGCGTCTGGAGAGGTACTGTATTTGGCGGTGTCCATCGATTTCTTCGCAGTCACTAGCTTGTCGCTCCACTGTTGGACCAAGTCAAACGCGTGATGGAGCAGCTGCGCTGCATTGCGGTCGCCATCGGTGGTGGCCGCCGCATCCGCCAACTGAAGGTTCTGCGAAGCCTGGTCTCGATAGCCGTTGACCCATTCGTCGGTCACGCCGTACCCACCCCGAATCGCTGAAGCCAGCGTTGTGGCCCATTCGCGCAGGCGCGCGATCTCCTCGATGCCCGCCTTCATAAAGTCCTGCGACAAAGCAGCACTGTTCCGGGGGTGGACGGGGGCGGCAGGAGACTCGGCGGCGACGGCTGTCGCCGAACGGTTGTCCGACGATGGGAACGTCAGGACGATGCCCGGCCCGCTGAAACTAACCGAACCCTTGCCGATGCTGGCCAGGGCCGACATGTCTACGAACGACCGGCCATTCAGGTCAATCACTTCGGCGGTTCCGCTCTGGCCATTGACCGTCAAGTTTCGCTGCTGCTGTTTCATTTGCCCGAAACTAACACTGGTCAGTGCAGCCGTGAAAATCAGGAGAAGAATGCTTCGAGAATGTCGGTTCATGAGGATTCATCCTGTCTCAAACCAAAACGTGATCTTACCCATGTCAGTCGCCGTGGCACCGGCCAGGATGGCGTCCTGAGCGTTATCGCGATGCTACGCCAACAATGGGGAGTGGTCACGCCGTTTTGGCAAACGTGGAGACGCGAAAAGATATCCAACAAATATCGGCCCAAATATGCGGTTGTGGCACTTCTGAGCCGTTGAGTCTCCGGAGCAGAGCTTCTATGCTGTTTGTATTGAGCCGAAGTGAAAATAAGAGGAGTTGCCCTCAGGAGTGGAAAGCCCGTGATGGGTACCCAAAGGAGAGCCGATGAAGGACGTTTACGAAGTTTTGCAGCAGAAAGAACAAGATATTGCGCGTGTCCGACATGAGATCGAGAGCCTGCATGTCGCCGCCACCCTACTTTCCGACGATCCAATTTCCGACGAACTGACTCAAAAGAAGGAGAGCTCAGCAGAAAAGACGTGGGACCGCGGCCCCGGTTCGCAGGCGACCGGAACGGACCCTCTTTAAACAGCTAGAGTCCGTGCTGGACGAGCAATGAAAGTGTTGTTTGCTCTTTTGGGAGGCCCAAATGTCCAAGCGTAGAGTGCTGCCGTTGGTGATGATTTTGTTGGTCGGCGTGGTTTGCGCCGAGGACCGTGTGCAGTCGGAGTTGAAATTTGCCGCTCACAGCAACGATGAAAAGACCGCGGGAGTCTGGGTCGATGGGCAATACGTCGGCTTTGTAAAAGAGCTTGAGGGCGACAAGAAATTAAAGCTGTTGCCGGGCAAGCACGAAATTGTCATCCGACAAGCCTGGTACAACGAGTTTGTTAAGCAGGTCGTCCTTGAGCCTGGGCAGACCTACGATATCAACGTGGTGTTAGTGAAATCGGCTCAGCTGCCAACCAAGGACGCCACCGGCGAATTGAAAATATCAGCCACGCCCTCGCGGGCGGCGGTCTTTGTCGACGGTCAATACGCCGGACACGTGGACGAGTTTGACGGCGTGGGCAAAGCCATGCTCCTCACTCCTGGACAGCACCGGCTGCGTATCGCGTTACCTGGCTACTTGCCATTCGACACAATGGTGGACTTGCGCCCGCAGCAGAAGCTCAAGATTCAGACTGATTTAGTAAAAGGCAGCATCACCGAAGCGGGATCGCAGGTCAGCAAGCCGTAGCAATTGCCTACTGCGCGTTCCTCGTTCGCCTTGCAGTCCCAAAGATGTGGGGTCTGATGGCTGTTGCTAATCACCCTACGTGCCAGTGCCACTCAGGTTTACCCTTTGCGGGCTGGCGCCTCCGTCATCATTGATGTTGATAAAGGCAGAGCGCTTTCCGAGGACCGCAGGGGTGAACTTTACATTCATCGTGCAGCTTGCGTGAGCGCCGAGGCTTGTACCGCATGTATTGACTTGAGAAAAGTCCCCAAAATCTGTCCCGTTCATCTCGATTGACGAAATGTTCAACGGCGTACTGCCAACGTTCGTCAGCGTGATGATCTGGGAGGAACTCGTTGTCGCCACTGCAACCTTACCGAACGAAAGGGTCGATGGCGAAAGAGAAACCACGCTACCGTTTCCTCCGAGTTGTATGGCAATCGGACTGGCAGCATCCGAACTGCTGACGCCCACGACGGCAGGCTTCAAGCCCTTCGTTGTTGGTGTGAATGTGACCGACACGGTGCAGCTCGTGCTCGCTGCCAGCGTGCTTCCGCAGGTATTCGTCTCGGAATACTCGCCCGGGTTGACACCCGCGACGTAGATCCGATTAATCGTTAGCGGAACGGCGCCCTGATTGGTGACCGTGAAGTTCTTGGACATACTCGATCCGAGCACGACTCGTGAAAACGAAACCTTCTCAGGTGAAGCGGTTATCAATCTCTGCTGCGCAATCTTCGAGACAACCGCATGTGTAGTCGGGAATTTGATCGTCTTCTGAAATGCCAAGGTGGTTGAAGGATACTGTTTGGCGTACGTAAGTCCCGTTACGTAAATGCTGCCAACCTTGTCGAGCGCAATCGCGGTTCCATACCCCCATCGAAGTCCGTAGGAGGAAGCGAGAGCGCCGGCGGGGCTGATCGTCTCTATGAACACATCCTCGGGAACACTACCAAAGAGGTATGTACCGCCAACGATATATGCGTTACCAGCAGAATCGACCGCAACACCGTTCCCGCTGTCATCGTAAGTGGGAAAAAGCCCGATAAAGTATGTTGAATACACGATGGCACTGTCAGCCGGGTTTATCTTGGAGACAAATGCATCCGTGCTACCGCCAAATGAAGGGTTGATGGCATTTTTCGTCGGAAAGTCGGGGGAAGTTGTCACACCCGTCACGATCGCGTTGAACGCGCTGTCTACGGCAATTGCGTTACCGCCATCCACCTGGCTGCCGCCTAGATATGTCGAATAGACAAGAGCGCCTCCCGCAGCACTGATCTTCGTTACGAAGGCATCCGCAGAGCCGTTCAGTGTCGGCTGAAGAGCGTTTTTGGTAGGAAAGTTGGCCGAGAGCGTCTTGCCGGTCACATAGACCCTGCGCGCTGAGTCCAACGCAACGCTCTGACCAAAGTCGTCGAAACTCCCTCCGAGATAGGTGGAAAAGAGCAGCGCACTTCCGGCAGCATTCATCTTCGTCACAAAGGCATCGCTGTTTCCGCCGGGCGCCACCTGAAGCGCGTTCTTGGTCGGAAAATTATTTGAACTGGTCGCCCCAGTTACATACGCGTTACCAGCCGAATCCACAACCACGCCGCGACCGGAATCGTCGGAGCTCCCGCCTAGATACGTGGAGTAGACCAGGGCATTTCCGGCAGCATTAATTTTCGTTACGAAGGCGTCATTACCGCCTTGAGGCGCCGGCTGGATTGCATTGGACGTTGGGAAAGTTCCCGAGGTGCTGCCGGTTACGTATGCGTTGCCGGCCGCGTCCACCACGATGCCATTGCCAGAATTGTCGCCGTTGCCGCCCAAGAAAGTCGAGTAAACGAGGGACGAGCCGTCGGCATCCAACTTAGTTACAAACGCAAAAGAGTGACCAGGGTTACATCCCCCTTGGATAGGATTGACCGTGGGAAAATCGCACGATTGAGCTGCGCCAGTGACATAGGCACTACCAGTCGAATCCACCGCAATGCTGTTGCCGACGTCGTGAAACGTTCCCCCCAGGAATGTGGAATATGCCAAGACGGGATCAATGACCAGCTCTCTTGTGCGATCGTAAGCGGCAACATCAAATCCTATTTCGCCGTTGCGCCTGATTATGTATTGCCCGCGAACCTTGTGGCGAATGCCGTTCACCTCCTGGTAAAGCTGCGGAGATCGCAGATGCACAGTGCCAGCAGCGCTCGTCAACACGAGGTCGCCATGCGTCAGCCGAAGTCTGTCGGCACCTTTGATGCTTAGACGAATTCGCCGCGGATTCGCGCCGGGCTGTAGCACGAAGTCGTATTCCATTTCCTTGCCATGGCCATAGTAGATAAGGTCGGTGCCCGGATAGATGTTTGCGTATCGCACTTTGGCGAATTGCGGAACATCCGTGTGCCATTTCTTGGGATCATTCCCCACAAAGTAATTACTTCTACCAGGCAATTTATCTAGCCCAGTTACTTCTGCCTCAGCGTTTACATCCAGCAATTTCATGCGGAGGACAGCCGACATAGTCTTTGGCGGAACTTTTGGCGAGGAGGTCTGACTGTTCGGTGCGAGTAGCTCCGGGGAGGCGCCGTCGCGTAGGGTCAACACCGTTTCGTCGGACGTGAGAAAGAGACTGTACCCAAGCCCGTGGGAAAGGAACTTTACGTTGGAATCGCTTTGTCCCTGATTGGCTTCAAAGGCGATGGGAAGTTGGCCGTAACCTTGAACAAGCCGTGGCGAGGCCGCGAGACTGGGCTGGGCAAGGAGGTTTACCGACACGCTCACAAACATGCCGAACAGAAGGATAAGTCTCACGGGGCCTCCAAACGCCCAGGAAAGGAAAGGCTTCAGGGCGTGAGAAGAAGAGTTATAGCACGCTGATTCTTGCTTAGGAAGGTGAAAGTCAAATAATTAAGCAGCCTTCGACTAAGTTTGCACCATCTCCAGAGCTTCGCGGCCTGATGGTTAACAACGAATCTACAGAACGCACAAGAAGCACTCTTCAGTGTCAGTAGTCACAGGAGGCACGAGAGTCATGCCGACCCTATTCTAGAAACTCTCCGAAAAGATTTCCCTAGGATCATGCCAAGGCCGCTCGCTATCAGCGCCCATGTACTCGGCTCGGGCACTGCGGCAATGTTCAGTGCAGCCGCTTTCTTGTCCTTCCCTGGAATCGTTGAAAGAAAAATGGTGCTCGACTGTCCAGGGACGAGAAACGGTGCCCCAGTGGCGGGCCGCAAGAAAGAATGCGAGCGCCGTTTCAGAGTTAGAGTCTGTCCCTGCAACATGACTGTGGTTCCATGACTCGCAATGAAATCGAAATGGACGTCAGTACAGGGACAATTGGAGAATGCCGTACCTGGCCCAGTGATAAACAGGAATTCGTTTGCTGATGGCAGGGTGAAGACGAGCTTATCGTCCCCGATAAAGATTGCGGCGCCCAGGCTCGTCAAAGAAATTCCTGCAGGTGGCGTTAAGCTCACCTTGAAGACGCTGGACCCGTTCGGTGTAAGCCCTAGATAGCTCAGTTGCCCAATTGCGATACTGTCAGCCTTGGCTACCGTGCTGAAAGAGATCAGTGCCAATAAGATTGGTAAGGCAAACCTTTTCATAATGCCCCCCGCACTTGATCATTTACCGGGAGTTACTATACGCCTTCGGTTTAGGTAATCAATCTGTCGGATTTGACAGGCTTGCAATTGTCATTTGGTCAATTCGTTCTTAAAGACGACGCCACCTTTCATCACGAATTTCACTTTCTGCAGTTCTGTAATGTCTTTGAGAGGGTTGCCGCTCACTGCGACAAGATCTGCCCACTTCCCGACTTCGATGGTTCCGTCCGTGTCGCTCCAGCCGAGCAATTCTGAGGCGACTGAAGTCCCCGCTCGGATCGCTTGCATCGGCGTCATACCATACTGGACGTAATACTCGAATTCCTTCGCTTGGTTGATTTTTTTCCAGTCAAAGCCGCCAGCGTCCGTGCCTAAGGCAATCTTGACTCCCTTGTGTATAGCTTTGGCGAAGTTTTGCTGCTGTAAATCGAAACTCTTCTTCCAAAACTCATCCTTCACAGAGCCGCTGGCCAGGTTCTTATCGACCGTCACCGTCGGCACCCAAAACACTCCTTTGCGGACCATCTCGTCCATTAACGCGTCCGTCAAACCGTCACCGTGCTCGATGGTGTCGACGCCCGCGCGGAGAGCGGCTGCAATTCCTTCGCTGCCCACGGCGTGGGCGGCAACTTTCTTGCCTAGCCGGTGTGTTTCGTCGACGAGGGCTCTCGATTCCTCTTCGGTGAAGTTCACGCTCGAGTGCAATCCGCCATCCGGGCCAAAGTGTTCACGGCGGTCCGAGTAATATTTGATCCAGTCGGCCCCGTACATCACTTGTTCGCGCACTGCCTTGCGGACGCCATCTGCGCCGTCGACAAATTGGACGCCGGTCGGCATCTTCAATTCCCATGAGTAACCGAATAACGGATACATGCCTGTTGGCGTCATGCCTCGCGTGGCCACCTGCATACGCGGCCCCGGCACTTCGCCATTTGCGATCGCTTTCTTGACGTCTACATCCGCGTACATTGCGCCTTCAGTCTCCACGTCGCGCATGGCCGTGAAACCGTGCGAAATCGCAATCTGCGCATTGCGAGCCGCGAGAATCGCGCGATACGGAATGGACTGTTTCAGGAGTTGCGCGTCGTATTCTTCCGGGGTGACGTCGCCTTGCAAGAGCAGATGTGTGTGCACGTCGATGAATCCGGGTAGCAAGGTAGCGTTCCCGAGGTCCAATACCTCTACACCCGGCGGTACGCTTCCGCCGGAAGCGACCGATATGATCTTGTCCCCTTCGACCTGGACTAGTGGATTTTCGAGAGGCTTCTCGCTTTTTCCGTCAATCAGTTGTCCCGCGCGGATGGCAAAGCGTGTTGCCTGCTGCCCGACAGCAACGGGAAGCAAGAAGGACGCGATAAGTAAGGAGAGAATCCAGCGCATAAGCCTCCTTCGAAATTGGTGGAAAGCTTATCAGTAGCGTTGCGTTCTGTGCGTGAATGAGGGAGGGCGGTTTTGGTCGACGGACCAGGGGAGCCCGTTAACAGCTACGAAAACTGACAGCTACGAATTGCTTCCTCTTTCTGAGAAACTCCGACCCACGCTTGTAAACAAGTTATTGCGAGAACAATGTGCCGGTTCTGAGTCTTATCGCTTGCTCTGCCACTCCACGCTTCAAACGCGATCGTGCCAATCCAGCCCGTCGGGTAAGTCAGCGGCGGCGAACTCCAAATGGATTACTCGACGCGGCTCAGGCTTTAAGCATGAGGACGACGCATGAACCAAGAGTGGGCGCATCAATAGTGCGCCGCCTTTGGGCACGGTGCAGATAACACTGGGTCGCTCGGCCCAAGCTGAAACTTCTCCCCCCGAAAGACAACCGACTTGGTGAGAGCCTGGAATGACTCGAAGCGGTCCGTTGCCTGGGTGGCTTTCGTCCAGGTGCAGCCGCACAGTCAACATTTCGGCCATCACCGATGCCGGGGGATGCACATGAAGGACACCAGCCTTGATCGACCATGGGCCAAATTGTGCCAAATTCTTTCGTTCGCGTACTGCGACGGTGCGATCCTGGTGCCAGACGACCTTCCAATTGGAATCGGCCGTCTTGTTGAACAAGATACCGCGCACGGCGAAGGATTTCTTGCCGAGGACACTGTCAACCAGTTGCCGGACCGGTTCCGAAACGGCCAATGCGCGCACGGCTGGAACGTCTAACAGATTTCTTTGCGCGTGTCTGGATGTGTCAAGCTGCGAGCAAAGGTCGTCGACGACCTGCTGAGAGAGACACTGGGGAACAACTGCAAACCCGTTTTCTTCGATACTCTGCGCGTGATTCAGCACTGCACCAGCTTATCGTAGCTATGTTGTAGCAGTAATCAGGCTATTACATCAAGAATTCAGACAGGTGCGGGAAGTCCGTGGGGAATGCGCTGGTTCTGCGGTGAATTGAGAGTATCTGACATCCCAGGTTAGCGCCCAAGAACGGGCGCGAACCTGAGCACGCGCTGGACCTTGGGTTTCGCCGACGGCGTGTTATTTCGCGAGGCTCAAGTTCGACTCCTGCAGCATCGGCCAGGATTGACATTCGGCAACGCTGATTGGGGTGGTCAGGGGCGGACCGGAAATCGCGTGCAGGTTTGCGTCTGAAGTTGAACAGAAATTGTTCAATCCTGTACTGCTTGAAACCGGCGTGGCGACGATTACATAGTCTTCGCACGTCTTCGTCTTTGTCTTTACTTTTATCTTGCAGACTGCGGTCATGCTGAAACGGAATCCTGATTTTTCGCACCAAGCTCCGGCGGTGCAGTTTTCATTGCCAAGTGTCGAGTCGATCATCATGGCATGATCGGGCGATGGATTGCCGCCGAGCGGTCCTGAGCCCAGCGCGGACAAACTTCGCGCGAAACCTCGTTCAGGATATGACGCCGCATAACTGACTTGTGCTGTGTTCGCGGTGCGTATGTTGGAAGCAGCGCTGGCCTCGTTCGCCGCGATTCTTGCGCGCAAGAGGTTGGGGATTGCAATGGCTGCCACGACTAAGGTTGCTCCTGCATCGAACCCTGGATTTCTGCTGACTTCGCGAATCGCATTTTCCTCGCCATACGCGCTGATCAGCACTGGGCTGGTGGCAGTGGTCTGCTGCGAAAACATTTCGGCCATCTCGGGCGAGGCTCGTTGCATGCTGAGGGCAGCGATCGCAACTGGGTCTTCGTAAAGCAGGGCGGACATCTGCGAAAGAGGCCCCGGCGGAATTGCGGCCAAGAACTGTGCGGACTTAGCCAAGGAATTGCCGTCATGGCGCATTCGAATTGCTTCCTCAACGCTGTCCTGACTGGAAGCTACAACCAAGTAACCATCTGTGAAAGCGTATGCGATTTCCTGGGTCCTTTGCCCCGATGGTATGTGCAGAGCATAGTAAGTCTGTCCATCGCGCTGATACTGCTGAGGCTTCACCGGTGCTTGCGCGAAAAGGGTGTTCAGGGTCGCTTGCAGGTGGCTGGCATCCTTCACCTTGAGAATGATTCGCCACGCAGGATTGGGTGGTGTGAGCCTGTCCATTTCGAGCGTGATCTCACCGCCGAGAAGGCTGAACAGATCGGGCTTAAGGTCGAGATTTAGCCCTCTTTCGGTTTGCTCGACAGCGGCGAAGCCATTTGGATTGGAAGCGGTCGAAAGGTCTCGAACATCATCAAAAATTTGCGCCGGGTCTTTGAGCAAAGTGGTGACGACAAGTATCGCCTTGGGAGAAGCGAATTCCAGGCTTCCCATGGGACCGGGCGCAGCGAGCCAAGAGGCTACTCCATGACGGGGACCGACGAAACTCAGCTCCATTTGACTGATGGATTGTCCGGCAACGGTTGTGTGGTCCCAGATGGCGTACTTGCTATCGGCAAACCCGGTGCGCTGGAGGACCTGCTGGTTCTGTGGTAGTGGGCCAATTTGTTTGAGGATGCTCTGAAGATCCGCTGCTCCCAAAACCGTCACGCTGTCGTCATAGGCGTGTGCCAATCGCTGGCCAAACGGGGTGGAGGCAAACTGCCGGGTCTTGCGATCCAATTGCGTGTTGAAAGCACGCAGGGTTGGGACGTCGAGTGCCGCGATCACGAAGTCAGAGCGAACGAGCAACACCAGGTTGTGCTGCCCGGCGGTGTCCTTTGCGGTTGCCAGCTCGCGCACATCGAGCACGCGCACGGGTGAACCGGTTGATCCGGAGAGGTCTTTCAGGGGAAGGCCTTTGATGGAGCGCTGCAGGAATTCCTTAAGACCCGGTTTCCGGAGTTCGGCGAGGATCAAAAGGCGCGGATCGCGGACACCGTCGGTCGAACCCGATACGACGATTTCGTCACCCAAATATTGGGAAAATTGGTAGAACTGCTCCAAATATGGCTCGGGTCCGGGCTCACCCTTCGCCACTTCGCCGTACCACCAGTCGTGCAATACGGCACTTTGTTTTAACTCCTGCTGAAAAATTGCGAGCGCACGGTGCGAAGCGTCACCATAGTTAGGAATCGCGGCGTAAAAGACGGTCGATTCAGGTAAGAGAGGGAGGAGGCGGCTCTCGCGGCGCGGCGAAGGAAAAGAAACATCGTGCTGGATCTTCTCTATCAGACGGCCAAAGGCAGGGAACAGGCCAGGATACTTATTCATGTTCTGGGCGAACGGTGCGGCGGCCTCATCGTTACCTGCTGTCTGCCCATTGGCAAACGCGAGACAGAGAAGAATGACGAGGCTATTGGTGACCAACACAGATATGCGCGGCAGTTGGAGAGTATGTAAGTGTCTCATGCGTTTTTAGGCCAGTGGACAAAGTCATAATAGACAAGACAACTTCCTTGGCACCATTAAGAACATGATTTAGAACATGCTTCCGCTACTCTAAAGTAATCATGGCCCGCAAGAGTGCAACGTAAGCTGGCGCCTTGCTTGACGGCCCAATTCGTTATCAGGATTTGTGCAGGAGCAAGCCTGCGAGTGCGGCGGCGGCGATGATGGCGGGTTCGGGGATTTTCCAGCGGAAAAGTATTGCGAGGCTCAGGGCGCAAATCAGAAGTGTGGAGATGTCGTAGACCGAGCGGCGGGCGAGAACGATGACGGCTCCAGCGATCGCTCCCGTGGCTGCGGCAGTTACTCCGCAGACAAAGGCGTTGAGCTGCGGATTCTTTGCCCACTTCTTATAAGAAGGAGCAAGCAGGATGACTACCAAATAGACGGGTAGGAAAATTCCGACTGCGGCCGCGGTGGCACCGGAGATGCCTGCGACAAGGTATCCGATGAAGGCGACCGTGATAACGACAGGACCGGGAGTGATCATGGCAACGGCAACGGCGTCCACGAATTGGTGATCGGTGAGCCAGTGGTGCCCCTGGACTACGCCGCCGTAGAGAAATGGGACAACGGCGAGACCACTGCCGAAAACGAAGAGCCCGGCTTTCGCAAAGTATAGGAAGATTTCCACCAGAGTGTGATTGAGTCCGCCCGCGCTGAGTGTGACGAATGCAGGAAGTGCGTTCTTGATTGGTAACTGCGCCCTGCGCGGCGGAGCCTTGATCAGGAGACTGACCGCTCCGGCGAGAAAGAAGAGCCAGATGATCTCCCGCGAGGTCCAGGCGGTCGAGATAGCGAGGACACTGAAGATGCCCCAAAGGAGTTTGTCTCTACCAAGCGTGAGCTTTGTGAGTTTGACCGCGGAGCGAGCGATGATGCCGATGACGGCAGCACCGATGCCATAGAAGATGGATTGCATCCACGGGAGGCCGCCGAAACGGACATAGGCCGCGGAGAGAGCGAGCACCATGAGAAACGACGGTAAAACGAACGCCATGCCGACCGCGGTTGCTCCGAAGATGCCGGCGCGGATATATCCGAGATAGATCGCGAGTTGTGCGGCCAGAGGACCGGGGGCCAACTGAGCTAGCGCGAGTCCTTCCAGATAGTCTTCTTTCGTGATCCAGGCACGCTCGTCAACAAGGCTGCGCTGCATGTGTCCGACGAGCGCGATGGGGCCGCCGAATCCGATCGTCCCAAGCCACAGGAAATAGCCGATGAAATTGGCTAGAGGAGCTTGCGCAGGAGGCGCGAGATGTGGGCGCGTGCTTGTCATTTGGCGGAGCTGGTGAAATCGAGTGCGGCGCGCAGACCTCGCGCGAGCGTGGTTGCGTTGTTGATCCCCCAGAAATGCATGAAGAAGAGCCGGGGTTCTTCCTTGAGCATGTGGCTGTGAATAGCCGTAATCGCTATACCGTTTTGTTGCAGCGCCTTGATCACAGGATTGACCTCGTTGGCAATCAGAACGAAGTCGCCGGTGACGGCTGTCTTGCCCTTCCCGCTGGACTGAAAGTTGAGAGCGGTGGCAATACCCATTGAGGGCGGAATCACCATGCCGGAGTCATGGATGGCTTCCGATCGCGGAACGGCAAACTGAAGGACACCACCGTTGACCTTGCCCGAGTGACCGAGAATTTGTTCGACTTGTTTTTGATCGAAGCCGAGATCCGCGGAGGCAGCAGTCGGGGAACCTGAGTCGGGTGCAGGGGTCTTTGTCAGACTGAGAGCATCATGAATGGCTTTGGCCATCTGAGCTGCATCACCGTGACTGGAGATGTGCACATACATCACGCGGGGCAACTCTCCGATGAGATGGTTATGGATAGCTGCCGTCTGAATCCCGCCCTCCTGCAGCATGAGCAGTACGGGTTGGACCTCGCTCTCGGTAAGAACAAGATCGCCCATCACCATAGCGGCACCGGCATCTTGTTTGAAGGCGACCCAGGAACCGAGGGCGAAGGTGGGCTTGATCTCGACGCCATCGAGCGTGACACGGAGGTCTTTTCTTGGCATGCCAAACTTGATGACGTCGCCCGGTTGGCTTTGACCTGGGCGTCCCATGGCAGCTTCAACAGATTTCCAATCGGGCGCGGCCTGGCTTGAGCTGGAGCCGGCGGTTTGGGCGTGAATGTCGAGGGCCAAGCAGAACGCGACGAATAGGAGAAGCGTGAAAACACGTGTGAGTCGTGAGTATTTTTGCGAGGCTAGCTGTGACATGGTCTGCTCCTGTTCATTCATCCAGCAAAATTGAGGCGCGCACCAGATCCTCGCTGTTCGGCTTTTTCAAATGCGAGGACGACTGCGGCGACATCCTGCAATGCCATACCTGTACTGTCGAAAATTGTGATTTCCTGCCACGTTTCCCGGCCCGGTTTCTTGCCGGCGACGATTTCTCCGAGTTCTGCGTGAACGTCGCCACGCGTGACGGCGTGAGCATCGAGCGCGTGATGGAGATCTCCCATAGCAGCGCATTGGTCGAGAATGTCAACGACGATCTTGCCTGCCGCCATAAGGGCTGGATCCAGTTCCTGCTTCTGAGGGTTGTCGGCGCCGACGGCCGCGATGAATGTTCCGAGACCGACGTCTTCTCTGTGCAGCAGGGGCTGGCGCGACGTGGTGCACGTGATGCATAGATCGCTCAGGCGCACGGCCTCGCGAACATCTGCAATTGGTGTAACAGAAATACCCAGTTCGGCGGACAGTTTCAATGCGAGTTGTGTTGCTCGGTCTTCATTCTGATCGTAAGTGAAGACTTTTTGGAGAATGCAAACGCGCGAAAGTGCACGCACTTGAGCAGGTGCCTGCTGGCCACATCCGCAAATGGTTAAGGTGTGGGCGTCGGCACGCGCCAGATACTTGGCGGCGACAGCCGTGGCGGCGGCGGTGCGTAAACACGTGATTTCGCGCGAATCCATTAGCGCCAGTACTGAGCCGTTGGTCGCGTCATGCAAAGAGACAACGCCTTGAATTGTGGGCAAGCCATAGCGCGTGTCATTTTCGGGGAAATTGCCGTTAATCTTGGCGGCGAAGTAAGAACGATTAAGGTTGAGGAGTCCGGCCTTAATGTGGAATGCGCCGTCGGTTGCGTGAACGCTAAGAACTCCGGGCGTAGATGCCTGGCCTTCCCCGTACATCCGAAAAACTCGTTCGACGGCAGCGATGCAATCGTCGGGCGTCAACAGCGACCGGATATCGGCCGACGTCAGAAACATTACCTCGCCGGATTTCATGCGGCCTCGTTGGTTAGGACAGGAATATCTTCCAGCAGCGGTCGAAGATCGGAGTTGGCAGGAACTTCGATTGGTTCCTGGTTACGACGGAAGATGCGCGCCGTATTTGGACCGAGCAGGGTCACAATCGGGCCCTGAATGCGCAGGGATGATCCTTCACGCAAACCGACAACGGGAAACTCGTTTTCTTCAAGGAACTGCCAAATGCGTTCTTCCTGCGTCTCGCCCATGTGAGTGGAGGAGGGATCTGGATCGAGATAGTGCGGGCTAATCTGAAATTTAACTAGTCCCAGGGCCTCAAATGCAGGCGGCTCGACAACCGGCATATCTTTCGTGGTTTTCAGGGAAGGACACGCCACGATCGAGCCGGCGCTCGAGCCGATAAAAGGAATGCCGGCGTTGACCCTGTTGCGAATGGGATCGAGCAAGCCATGGTCGTAAAGACCTTTGAGTAGCCGAAACGTGTTTCCGCCGCCGATGAAAAACGCCTCTGCTTCGTGTACTGCGCGCGCGACGTTTGAAACATCGTGAACTGATGTGAGCGGTATTCCCATCGCGCGAAATCGGTCACGCGCCTTGGCGGTGTAGGCAGCGCGATCCTGAAGAGCAAAGGGGATGAACAGCACGCTGTGCGCATGTCCCAGCAGGTTTCGGATCTCATTTTCTACATGATCAAGGTATCCGCTGCCATGAACGGTGGAATTGCTGACCAGCAACATCTGTCTGCGGTCTTCGACGGCGGGCATGTGAGGCTCCAGTGGCTCATCCGAACGATTGATACAGGCCCTCGATCAATTCCATGCCGCGTTTCAGAAGTTCTTCATCTGACACACCCTGTTTTGCCCAACCATTGAGAACTTTGTCCAAACCGAACGCCTCGGTTCGGCCGAATCTTTCGTCGGCAATGTCGGCGTCATGGATCATCTCGGCGATGCGCTTCGCTCGCCCATCGCGTATTGCGAACTGCTTGCAGATCGTTTCAAAGGTGCAGTCCTCTCCAACGTGGCCAAAGCCCTGCGCGCAGAACATGTCGAAAGGAATGGCATCTGGATGCGTGGCAGGATCGGCAGCGAACACAAAGCGCGCTTTTGGATCGATGAAGCGGCGGATTAACCAAGCGGACGAAACGCGGTCGATGCCGGGTCGGGGACGGGTCATCCAGATGCGGTTGCGGTAATCGGACGCTTTTGCTCGCCGCTTCATCGGTGACTGTGCGGGGCTGGGCTGATCGAGCTTCGCCAGAACTGTTTCTACCCGCGCGCGGAGTGGAGCATTAAAGAAATCAATGTCGACGATCTCTGCAAGGCGACGACTCACCCGTGAGAGTTGTGCGGCAGAGCGCTTCGCAACTGATAACGCCAGCAATTTCTGAACGTCATTTTGAAGTTTGCGATAGTCCCGCGAGCGAGCATCAATAAAAAGTTGCCGCAGACGCGGCGCGGGCAAGTCGTCGAAGCTCTGCGCCTGAACGACTGACGCTTGGCCCTTGTAACCGCGAATGGTAGTCGCAAGCCATTCCATGCGCTCGAGATTCGCCGGAGAGTTTGGGAGGACGTACCCGGCGCTCGATAGCGGGAGCGTTCCGTATTTTTGCAGTTTGCGCCAGATTTCGACGCGCTGGCTTGCGAGCCGGGTGGGCAGGCTGAAGACGATCATCAACCATTGCGGGTTTGACTGTTGGGATACAGTCATTACATGATGTTATATATGTAACATCATGATGTCAAATGAACACGCCCTGTGCTTCCGGGTCGACCCGCTTCGAGAAACATTGTGAGTCGAGATCGGCGCGAGACTTGCCTATTTTGTGTAGGCGTTCTTCACAACCTCGCCGCCCTTCATTACGAATTTCACGTTTTCGAGCGTGGTGACGTCTTTCAGTGGGTCTCCATCGACCGCGATAAGGTCCGCAAACTTACCGGGTTCGAGGGTTCCGATTGTGGTGGAGCGACCGAGCAGGTCAGAGGCGTTGATGGTTGCGGTCTGGATGGCTTGAAGTGGGGTCATGCCAAGGCGGACGTAGACGCCGAATTCGTGGGCGTTGAGCCCGTGAGGATAGACGGCGGCGTCGGTTCCAAATGCAATTTTCACTCCGGCGGCGAAGGCTTTCTTGGCGTTGGCCTGGCCGACGGCGGTGACCATTTCCATTTTGCGGGCGATGTAGTCGGGCACGTGACGCTGGCTCATATTCTCGCGGTTCCAATCCATGAGATAGAGAGTGGGGACCAGGTAGGTGCCGTTCTTCTTGAGGGTGGCGATGGAGGCGTCGTCCATGAGGTGACCGTGCTCGATGGAATCGACTCCGGCGTCGGATGCCCAACGAACGCCTTCCGCACCGTGCGCATGCGCTGCGACTTTGCGGCCGAGGCGGTGGGCTTCGGAAACGATCATTTTCATTTCTTCCATGGTGAATTGCGAGGCGTTCGGGTCGTCGCCCTTGGACATGACTCCGCCAGTGGCGCAGATCTTGATGACGTCGGCGCCGTATTTGATCACCTCGCGGACTTTGTGTTGAACGGCGGCCACGCCGTCGGCCACGCCTTCGCCTTGCTGGTGGTATGCGTAGGGAAGCAGGTTGTCGTCGCAGTGTCCGCCGGTGATGCCTAGGGCAGCGCCGCTGACCAGCATGCGGGGACCCGGAACATCTCCGTCGTTGATCGCGTCGCGAAGAGCAACGTCAGAGTAGCCGCTGGCGCCGACATTGCGAACGGTGGTGAATCCGGCTTCGAGAGTGATACGCGCGTTTTTTGCGCCGATTAGAGCTTCGCGAGGAACGGAGATGCCGAGGCTTTCGTAGCCGAGACTCTTGGGATCGAACGTGATGTGGGTGTGGCTGTCGATCAGTCCGGGAAGAACGGTGGCGTTGGGAAGATCGATGACGGTGGCGCCTGCAGATTTCGCGTCGGAGGCAGAGCCAATGGAAACGATCTTGTCGTCGTCGATGGTGATTGTCTGGTTGTCGAGCGTCTTACCGGTTTTGACGTCGAGAACGTGCCCGGCATGGACGATGACGCGGCGCGGGGCAGGCGCGTTGGTCTGCGCGGAAACGTAAAGCGTCGTTACAAGGATCAAGCCGAGAACGACACGGGCAGCATTCTTCATTGGATTCCCCTGGGTGGTGTGCATTGGTCAGGACAATATACGGCAATCGGACGGGCACTTCACAGCGCGGCCGCGTGGACCGGAGCGTTACTACTTCGTGCGCGATTCAATCAACCCATTACGATCGCATCGGCTTCGATTTCGACCAGCATTTCTGGAGAAATCAGCGATTTGATTTCGATCATGCTGGTGGCGGGACGAATGTCTCGGAAAAACTCACCGTGAGCTTTTCCAATCTTCTCCCAGTCGGCGATGTTGATGACGAACATGCGGGTGCGAACTACGTCGGCGAGAGTTGCCCCAGCCTTGCGAAGGGCTGATTCGATGTTCTTGAGGGTCTGGACGGTTTGGGCGTAGACATCGCCGACACCGACGATATTGCCATCGGCTCCGGTAGCGGTCGTTCCCGCAACGTAGATGTAAGGGCCGACGCGAACTGCTCGGGAGTAACCGACGATAGGTTCCCAGCGCGCACCGCTCGATATGTTCTGACGTTCCATAGTTCCCTCATTGAGCCCACCATCTTATAAGACGGGGGAAACGGCGGTTCGGCAGCGGCAACTCGTTGGGAATTAGCAGCCATGAAGGGAGTGTGCCAACAGTTTTTGGAGGAGGAAACGTTTTGGAGGGGTAGCGCACTCTAAGTATAGGTAGCGAGCATGGGGTGGCTTACAAAAGTCACTTGATTTTGCAGGCAGGCTGCGATATCACTCGCGAAACTGTCGATGAAATGCCGCAGGGGAGCGGCCTTTCATGGGGGGCCCAAAAGAGTATGGTGCAGGAATCGCATCCATTGCAGCAGTTCTTTTTGGAGATGGTGGGTCGGCACTATGCCGAGGAAATTGGGTTGCGGGATCCGCAACTGATTGGGTACGTGGCGCATCTGCTGACGGAATTTTGCGATGCGGACCAGTTGTTCAAGATTCGGAACGGAGCAGGTCGTCCGCTGGACGATGTAGGCGAGATGCTGATGGAATCGGATCCAGTATTCGGGCCAGCGCCATCGTTTGATCGTGAGCGCCAGGTGCGAAAACACATTGGGGACTACACCTTGTTCTTCACAGGCATGTTTCCGGAGAGCATCAATCATTTTCGGCTGCGCCGGCAGCGAATGGAAAGTTTCGTCGATTTGATGAAAGCCGGAAAAGAGAGTTATTACATCGTCTCGAAGTTCGAGCACTTCGAGTACGCAAAAGTGGCTCCGCTGTTCGCGCAATTATCGAACCGGTTTGAGCAGTGCGTGTTCGGACTAAATCGCGTGAAGAACGAGTTGCAGGAGCTACAGCATCCGATTGTGCGCAGGACACAAGAGTTCTTGATGTAGCGAAAAGAGAAGGTTCGAAAGGGCGCGGCTATGAAGCCGCGCTTTTCTATTTAGGCGACGCAGGAAAATCCGGAAATCATTCTTAAAAATCTTTCCTAAAAATCTCTTCAGGATTTTTTAAGTTTCGTGGGACTGGCGATAGAAGCTCAGTGCTGCGTCTCCTTGTTGGAGAGTGCGGTAACGATGCAGGGTTCCGACAGCCTCGCCGGGATCAAACTTTTTTTCGTGTTCGGCGACGACGATCGTATTTCCACCCAGCAATCCCCCGGTTGCGAGCGCATCAAGGACAACGCGATATTCACGCTCGAGACGATATGGAGGGTCGAGGAAGATGATGTCGGAAATGATGTTGCGCTGGACGAGGTGGCGAAGGGCTGACACGACATCTTCTCTTAGGATTTCGAAATTCGACATGATGCTGAGCGAGTCAAGGTTTTGCTGAATGAGGTTGGCTGCCTTTTTCGACGACTCGACAAAGTAGACGTTGGCGGCTCCGCGAGACAAGGCTTCGATCCCAACCGCGCCGGTTCCGGCATAAAGATCCACGAACACCTTGTTTTCAAGAGCGGCAGGATTTCCGGCCGTGAGAACGTTGAAAAGGGTTTCGCGGAGGCGGTCGGAGGTGGGGCGTATGTCGTATCCGGGGAGGGACTTGATGGGACGGCTGCGGAATTGGCCGGAGATGACGCGCAAGGAATCGGTCTCGGCTGCCGATTCGCAGACTCAGCTGTCACCTTGCAGCCCCTTTGCGACTATTGCGCTGATTACCAAGGGATTGTTTGGTGAAGCCTGGAGCCGACCGACAGCGTCTAAACTATATAGAATGTAGGTGACGTTCTTCATGCGTAACTGGTCCATCCCGGCGGGTCGGGTATTCGGAGTCGAGATCCGCATCCATCTCACATTTTTCTTTCTGCTGCTTTTTGTGGCGGTAACGGAAGGAACGACGCGCGGGCCTGACGGGGCAATGCGCGCTTTGGCGTTGGTTGGAATCGTGTTTGGGTGCGTTGTGCTTCACGAATTGGGCCACGCTCTGGTGGCTGTTCATGCCGGCGTTGCCGCAAAAGGAATCATCCTGCTACCGATTGGCGGGATCACACTGCTGGATGAATCACAACAGCTGGTTGATGGCAAACCAAGCGCTGACGCATGGAAGAGGGAAATCCGAATCGCGCTCGCAGGCCCGATCGTCAATCTTCTGATTGCTTTCGTGGCGGGAAGCATTTTGCTGGCAGTGGCCCCGGAAGTTCAGTTGTGGTCGAAGCCGTGGATCGACTCAAGGTTTTTGTGGCGGTCCTTAGTGTGGGCGAATGTCTCGCTGGGGCTATTCAATCTTCTGCCTGCATACCCGATGGACGGCGGCCGAATTCTGCGCGCGATTTTTGCCCGGAAGATGGACCATGTTGCGGCGACGCGGCGAGCGGTGACGATCGGGCAAACCTTCGCCACGCTTTTTATGTGTGTCGGCTTGCTCACGAACGTCTGGCTCACGCTGATTGGTTTCTTCCTGTTCGCGGGAGCGCAATTGGAGGAGCGGTCGGCGATCTTCCAGTCCGTGCTGCAAACGGTGCGATTGGAAGACGTGATGCTGACGGATTTCGCGACGCTATCGCCCGCGGACACGCTTGAAGATGCGCTCGACAAAGCGGTACACACGCTACAGGATGACTTTCCGGTTGTGCGCGGCGGCGACATGGTGGGTGTGATTTCGAAGCAGAAAATCCTGGATGCGTTGAAGGTGGATGGTAACAGTTATGTGCAGTCTGCGATGAACCGGATCTTTGAAGTGGCGGCGCGCCAGGAGTCGCTTGCATCCGCATTTCGAAAGTTGACGGCGAACCGGTTGAGCATCATTCCGGTTGTAGATGAACAGCGATTGGTGGGAATCGTAACGCTGCAGAACCTGATGCACTCGATGGCCCTCCTGGCAGAAAGCCGCAAGCTCCGCAAGGAACCGCAAGACTGAAATCTTCAGTCCGACCCCGTTTTCGCTTCGTGTTCATTGTCTGCAATTCTCCGAACAACCTGGCCAGGCGGGAGAGCCGCCAAAAGCTGACGTACGCTCTTGTGCAACAGGGGGTGCGTTGCGTCGGGTGCGATTTGAGCGAGCGGCTCAAGGACAAATCGCCGTTCGTGCATGGCGGGATGGGGAATGATCAATCCGGGTATTTCGACGATGAGGTCGCCATAAAAAACGATATCGACGTCGATGACGCGCGCGCCTTTGGCCTGCGAACGCATGCGTCCCATGTCTTTTTCGAGAGCGAGTGCAGTGGAGAGAAGCTCGGACGGGGAAAGTTGCGTATCAAGTGCTACAACGCAATTCAGGAACCAGGGTTGCGCGGCCACCTGCACGGGCTCGGTTTCGTAGAGAGAAGATTGCGGTCCTAATGATCCGGCGCGTGAAAGTTCTGTGACGGCGCGCTGAAGGTTTTGAGCACGGTCGCCGAGGTTGGATCCGAGCGAAAGGTAGGCCCGGGTACGCACGGCGCCAGTTTGTGCTTTCTCTCAGCGAGATGCCAGCAAAAACTTAGGTTCCGACCCAAGCTCTCAATCCAACCCGTTCGCCGGGGGTACCTTGGTTACTTTCCGGGTAGTTTGGGCGCAGCTAACATCGTGTTGGAATGACGCTCGAAGCGCTCCTCATCAGCCGGGATCCTGAAGTACCCAGCATCCTGCGGCCTACGCTCGACAAGATGGCCGTGACGGTCGAGGTGTGCACGGCGGCTACCGCCGGGGGCGAAATCCTGGTGGCGCGGAAATTCGATGCGGTCATCGTAGATTGTGACGATCTGCCGGGCGGAATCGAAATTCTTTCGGCGCTGCGCAAGACTCGGAGCAACAAGAGTTCCGTCGCGTTTGCCCTTCTCAATGGAAAGACAACTACCCAGAAGGCGTTTGAGTTGGGCGCAAACTTCGTGCTGCAAAAGCCGGTGACTCCTCTAAATGCCACGCGTTGTTTTAATGCCGCGTTGACGTTTATGGCGCGGGAGCGGCGAAGATATTTCCGTCACGCGGTGGAAATGGAAGTAAAAGTAATGTTCGGTCAAGGCCAGGAGATGATGGCCACGACGACCAACTTGAGCGAAGGCGGAATGGCAGTGCGTTGCAGAGGCAAGCTTCCGCGCGAAGCCGATGTGATGTTGCAATTCAAACTGCCGGAGTCGAACTCGTCCCTGGAACTGAAAGCCGAAGTGGCCTGGGCCGACGATTTGGGCCGGGCGGGAATCCGGTTTACCGAAGTGCCTCAAAGTTCGCAGTATCAGTTGGAAAAATGGCTCACCGAGCATCTTCAAAAGCAGATGCCTGCGGTGCTTCGCCCTCATTTGTCCGCGCGGTAAGCAGTATTGCTGCCGCAGCGCGTTTCCTTTCGGCGTATCTTTCATTTCAATGACTTGTGAACGATGTTAGCGGGTATCCAAGGTGAGACTTCGTTCCGGCGAGATTTCATGGCAGCCTATTTGAATTCTTATTGGCTGGAGATGCCATGATCACTATTCAGGAAAAGATCAACCGTACTCTTAGAATGTTGCACCGCATGGAAAAGGATATGCCTTTGCTGGCGTTGCGGATTGCGCCGCTAGGAAAGGAACATCGCGAGTCGTCGCGAAAGTTTGCGGAACAGGTCATGGTACATACCCGGGCTGAATTGGATCGCCTGATGGCGCAACATATTAGTGAACGCGAGATTGGAATGCCGGAAGCTGCGGATTAGGAGTTTTGCGGTATCTGAAAGTCTCAAGTTTTGTGTTAGCCGAGCGATTCTGTCTATTGCGTAGAAAATGTCCGCATCCAATGGGAGTGCGGAGCGATCAGACCTTGCCTTCTGTCGCACGCCGAAAGTCCTCGACTGTGCTTGACGCCCCTCAAACATCGCAGTTGATTCGAACGCCCGCTCTTCGCGAGATAGGTTCAATTTCGTAGTATCTAGACCACGGCGGTTTAGTCCGCGAGAGCTTGTTAGAAGAAGGTGGCTTTTGATGAAGAAATTGTTGGCGGGTCTTTCATGGACAGCGCTTTCCCTGGCGCTTTCGATCGCCGAGGTACAGGCACAAACACAGGCCCCACCGCCGGCATCGTCTGGCGCGACAGTCGTCGAGACGGGGCATTTTCAACTTCACAAGTTTGAGCAGCTGATTGGTCAAGAGTCGTACGTCATGACGCGGGATGGAAACGCCGTTTCCGTGGAAGTCGATCTCAAGTTTACCGATCGCGGAACCGCCGCTCCTCTGACTGCAACTTTTCGAGGCTCGGCGGACCTGACGCCGACAGCGTTTGAAATCAAAGGCCAGACGGCGCGTTGGGTCGCGATTGATAAAGCGGTGGAAATACAACCCGGCAAGGTGCGGGTGCGTGATCGCGAGCAATGGAGTGAGAGGAGCGCGCCAACACAATTCTTCACAATTGCAGGATATTCGCCTACCACGATGCAGATGCTGATGGTGCGTTACTGGGCCACGCATGGATCTCCGGCGGAACTGGGGACGCTACCGAGCGGCACGGTGAGGATCGAGCCGCGCGGGGAAGACAACTTCACGGTGGGCAGCGAGCTTCGCAAGTTGACCCGTTACACGGTGGAAGGGTTGATCTGGGGACGGGAGACGCTCTGGTTTGATGACAAGTCAAACCTGGTCGCGGCCATAACGACGGACGCAGAGTTTGATCACTTTGAGGCGATTCGGGATGAATACGAGAGCGCACTCGGGGATTTCGTCGCGCGCGCGGGCAAGGACAACATGGCGGCGCTCGCACAACTCTCAAAAGGGATTTCCGGCAGCCGGGCAAAAACGCTGGCACTCGTGGGCGCAACGTTGATTGATGGAACGGGGGCAGCGTTGAGCGATTCGGCAGTCGTGATTGAAGACGGAAAGATCATTGCCGCCGGGCCGCGAGCGAAGGTGAAGGTTCCCGACAACGCGACCGTGATTGATGAGAGCGGGAAAACAATTCTGCCGGGACTGTGGGACATGCACGCGCACTTTGAGCAGGTGGAGTGGGGGCCGATATACCTGGCAGCCGGCGTCACGACGGTTCGCGATTGTGCAAACGAGTTCGAGTTCATCCGCACGGTTCGGGATGCGGTTGCGGAAGGGCGCGGCCTTGGTCCGCGCTTGTTGCTGGCGGGCGTGGTGGATGGATCCGGGAACTGGCAGGTTGGAGTGCAGCGGGTCGATACACCCGCGCAGGCGAAAATGTGGACGGATAAATATCACGACGCCGGATTTCAGCAGGTGAAGATTTACAGCTCCATCAAGCTGGAGCAGCTGAAGGCTGTCACCGAAGAAGCGCATCGCCTGGGAATGAGTGTGACCGGACATGTGCCCGAGGGGATCACCACATATGAGGCGATTGAGGCTGGGCAAGATCAGATTAATCACGTTCAGTACATCGCGCAGATGATGTACAAGCCTCTACCCGCGGGCGCCGACCGGGCGCAACGCTATAAGGCGATCGCGGGGATTAATTTGAATTCTGCCGAAGCTCACAAAGCGCTGGCGTTTCTGAAGGAGCACCACACCGTGGTGGATCCGACGCTGGCCCTGATGGAGTTGTTTGGGGGCTCAACGGCAAAGCCGCCGGCGAGTTTTGAGCCGGGCGTGAAAACGCTGCCCGAGGAACTGGCGGCACAATTGGCGGAGGTTGGGCCGCCGGGACCCTATGCTGACCTGCAGGAAAAGGTTTTGCAGAGGTACATAGAAATCGTCGGGGCGCTGCACAAGAACGGCATCCCGGTGGTCGCCGGAACGGACCAGGCAGTGCCGGGGCATAGCTTGCATCGTGAGCTTGAACTCTATGTGCAGGCGGGATTCAGTCCGATGGAAGCACTTCAAGCGGCAACGATCGTGCCCGCGCGCGTGATGGGAATGGACAAAGAAGTTGGAACGATTGAAGCGGGGAAGCGCGCGGATTTGGTGGTGATTCATGGGAACCCGCTCGAAGATATCCGGAATTCGCGCAACGTGGAGTATGTGGTGACGAATGGAACAATGTACAACGCTGGAGAGTTGTGGAAGAGCGTGGGGTTTAAACCGTAGTTGGGATTCGAACGCGGCTGATTACAACGGTAATGTTCTCAATTCTCCGTTCGTCCCTAGAATGAAGGAAATGCGCGTTGTTTCGTATCTTGCCTTCATTCTCGTGCTAGGCACCTCACCGAGCGCACACGCAGAGTCTCCCGCCGAAAAGTTTTCTATCACTCTGCAGCGTATTGGTTGCCTCGGATTCTGTCCTGACTACAAGGTCACGATTTTTGGCAACGGCTCGGTGCGATATGAGGGACGCATGTATGTGCGTGAGAAGGGCGTCCGCGAGAACACAATTCCGGTGTCTACTGTCCAACGGTTGATTCGCAAGTTGCGAGACGAAGACGTATTCAACTGGAAAGAGGAAACGGTAGTCTGCGTCGACTATCCCGAGGTGCACATCAGGATCATGTTGGACGGAAAGCGTAAGCACGTACTCGAAGGATGCAAGACACCGGGGAAGGTGCTCAAACTTGCCGATGAAATTGACAGGATTTCGGGCACAAGTATTTGGCGCGAGAACCTGCGCCGATAGCGCATAGTCATCGAGGCTGCGTAGCGCCGGTTCCCGCTATGTTAGAAAATGCCCCCCTAAGAACTTCTTGACAAGATGAATTGGCAGTAGCAGGATTCCCCCGGCCTTGGCGGACGATTGGCTATACGTTTGTCCGAAACCAGGCCAATGGTCCTATCCCAGGCGGCGCCCCTCTCGTCTTCCCAATCGTTGTACCAGCACGTCCAGCTTCCAGGAGGAAGGACAAGATGATCTGCCCATCTGTGAGAACCCTCATTCTTGCGACTTTAGTGATCTCCAGTTTTGGTTTGGCGAACGCAGGCACGCCGCCTGCGGTTGAGCCAGATGGCGTTCCGAAGCGGCACAACGAAGCTACTGTGGCGCAACTCCAGGCGGAGATGGCGTCCGGCAAGCTCACGTCGGAAGCACTCACGAAGGAGTACATCGCGCGCATTGTTGCGCTCGATCAGAATGGCCCGGGCGTGAACTCGGTGATCGAACTGAATCCGGATGCATTGGCGATGGCACGCAATGCTGATGTATTGCGCCGGCATGGAATTGTGCTGGGTCCATTGCATGGAATTCCTGTGCTCGTGAAAGACAATGTCGACACGGGCGACAAGATGCAGACGACCGCCGGGTCTTTTGCGTTGGCGGGACGGCCGGCCCTTTTGGATTCCACCGTTGCCGCGAATTTGCGGGCGGGCGGCGCGGTGATTTTAGGGAAAACAAACCTTTCGGAGTGGGCGAATTTTCGCTCGTTCGAATCAATCAGCGGCTGGTCGGGACGCGGCGGACAGACAAACAATCCATACGGCATCAACCGAAACCCTTGCGGCTCGAGTTCGGGCTCGGGTGCGGCCGTATCGTCTAACTTCGCAGCCGTGTCGTTCGGAACTGAGACGGATGGAAGCATTGTGTGCCCGGCGAATGCGAGTGGCGTGGTTGGAATCAAGCCGACGGTTGGTTTGACGAGTCGGGCAGGCATCGTGCCAATTTCGCACACGCAGGATACGTTTGGCCCCCACGGGCGCACGGTGGCGGACGCGGCGGCGGCGCTCGGAGTCGTACAGAGCCGAACGTTTGACGGACGGGATCCGGCGACGGGCGGCGTGCCGTTGGGATGGCAGGGGCGGTTCAGGCGTCCCACGAACATTCCGACCAACTACACGCAATTTCTGAATGCGCACGGTTTGCAGGGCGCGCGAATTGGGGTGACGCGGGCGGGACTCGGCGGATTCGATCCGCTCGTGCCCACGCCACCGCAAGTGCTCGATGCATTTGAAGCTGCGCTCGACAAGATGCGCACGGCCGGGGCGACGCTGATCGATCTGGATGCGGCAGGATTTACGTTTCCTTCGGCCGATGGAGAATTTCTGGTCTTGTGTTTTGAATTCAGGAATGACCTGAAGGCCTACTTCGCCACGCGCGCCGGCGTGCCGATGGCGGGGAAATCGTTGAAAGAGGCGATTGCCTTCAACAACGCGCACGCGAAGGTCGAGATGCCTTATTTCAACCAGGACATCTGGGAATTGTGCGACTCGCTCGCGCCAGGACCCGATGATCCGCAACCGGCGTTCGGCGGCATGACTTACAACCAGGCACTCGCGATCGACAAGAATGCGGGAGTGCATGGCATTGACGCGGCCATCAGCGGATTTCATCTGGATGCGGTGGTGAGTGCAACAGACAATCCCGCGTGGGCGACCGACTTGTTGTACGGCGACCATTTCATTTTCGGCACGTCAGGGTTAGCCGCAGCACCGGGATATCCGATCGTGCAGGTTCCGGCGGGCATGGTGTTCGGCGTACCGCTGGGCGTCAGCTTCTTTGGAACCGCCTTCAGCGAGCCGATGCTGATCAAGCTGGCATCAGGGTTTGAGGCCGTAACGAGAGTGCGGGCGCACAATCTGCCGACGTTCGCGAGGACTGTGCCATTCGACCACATTGCGGGTACCACGTTGCATCCGCTGCTGCGAGCGTTGCCTGCGGAGGAGGCGGGCAGTCAGTCTAAGGCTCCGAAGGCAACTCCCGCGCAAACGAAGTTGCCGAAGATGCCACACCATTTGTAATGCGTCTGTCGATGCCCGGGCTCGGTGCGGTGTCAGCGCATCCGGGTCCGGTATTTTTTTGCGAGCGGATCGCGCAAACTCTGTTAATGGCTTGCAACCGTGGCGTCTTACTTTTTCTGTTCCCATTCCATTCTTGCTATGAGGCCCTTTGGGCCAACGGCGAAGATTGCGCCATCTTTCGCGACGCTGATTGCGTTTAAGTTCACAGTTGAGTTAAGCGAGAGCACCTTGGGCGTCGTCGATGTGAGATCGTCGATCGAGAGTGCGGTTGCGCCTGCGGTGCCTGCCAAGACCACGCCTTGCTGAGTGAAGGCGGCCACCGAGAAATAGAATTGCGGCTTCATTACTGAGAGTTTCCAGGTTTCTCCACCGTCGTCAGTGAAGGCCAGGTTCCGGCCATCCTTCTTTGGGAGCTGATAATCTCCGCCGGCAATCACACCGTTTCTTGCATCGCGAAAAGCAATCGAGAAAATTCCAGTGCTGTCGGCGCCATGCACGATTGGTGTCTCGGTGACCTGCCAGGTTTGACCACGATCGGCGGAGTGAAAGACGCGGGCCGCTTTGCCTCCGGTACCGAACCAGACGTTGGACTCGCCCTGCGAGGTGATGCATGTGCCGCTGGCGGCAAAAGCTCCTTCGCCCTCGAGCGATGATGGGAGCTTGTTGGTCGGTAACTGACTCCAATGTTCGCCGTCGTCAGTCGCAAAGAGCTGGAACTCCCCTTCGATGGAGTCGCCGAGGAGAATGCCGTGCTTGTCGTCCCAGAAGGTCATGCAATCGTAGAAGCCGGCAGGAGCTTCGTTCTTGAGCTGGAGTGTCCAGTGAGCGCCAGCGTCATTCGTTTTGTAAATGCGCGACGTGGCGCCGGGACCCGCGGCCAGCAGGTAAGCCTCGTTCTCGTTGAAGGCTTCGACATCGCGGAAGTCAAGCGATTCGGCGCCGGGGACGACAGCCGGAGTCCAAGTCTGTCCTCCATCGATGGTGCGAAGGAAAGTGCCCTTCGTGCCGCTGGCCCATGCGACGCTGGTTGATACGGCGGAGATTCCGCGAAGGTCGGATTTTGTGTGAGATTGTTGCGACGTGAAGTGTTGGGCTTTCGCCGTGGCGGCTAGAACCAGCAGGAAGAAAACAACACGCATGGTTCAAGGATATCGCAGTGGGGCTTTCGAGGCGGAGGGCGACCCGCGCTAGATCCCTCGCCGCGTTGGCAAGTACGCGCGGTCTTCGGGATGACGCATTGCTTTTGCTAGAGTCATGCGGCGGCGGAGATTCAGTGCGGATACACGAAGGACGGGCTTGCGCCCGTCCCATACTCTTCCGGCCTATTTTTCTGGCCAGCGAACACGCTTGCAGTTCCGCCGACCTGCTTTCTACCAGACGCGACAGCCGTTTTCGCGGGCCATGGGAGTGCCTTTCTTGCATCCGAAGGCTTCGCGAAATTCTGGGGTGTTGGCGACGGTGTTATTGACCCGATATTTTGGGATGGAGTGAGGATTGGTCAAAACGACCGTGCGCATCAACTCGGGACGATATTGCGAGCACCAGGAATTAGCGAACGACAGGAAGAAACGCTGGCGAGCGGTCCATCCGTTGTCACCCTTGTCGTCAACCGACTTGCCCGACACTTTCAGCTTGTCTTCGAGCGCCATGAAAGCCAGGCGAATTCCGCCGTTGTCAGCCGTGTCTTCGCCGAGCGTGAGTTCGCCGTTCTGCTTGACGCCCGCTTCTGGAATTTCCTGACTGTATTGATCGACGATGCACTTGCCGCGGGTTTCATAGGATTTTGCATCGGCGTCAGTCCACCAGTCGCGCAGGTTTCCCTGGGCATCGAACTTGCGACCCTGGTCGTCGAAACCATGAATGATTTCGTGTCCGATAACCATTCCGATTGCGCCGTAGTTCACCGCGTCGTCTTTCGAGGTTTCGAAGTACGGGGGCTGAAGAATTCCGGCCGGGAAGTTGATGGTGTTGGTCAATGGGTCGTTATATGCGTTGATGGTGGGAGGAGTCATTGTCCACTCCATGCGATTGGCGGGCTTGCCGATCTTAGCCAACTGGCGATGGAATTCGAATTCCGTGGCGGCGTGGACATTTCCGAGATAGCTATCGGGACTGATTTTCACTGATGTGTAGTCGATCCACTTCTCGGGATATCCGATTTTCTCTTTCATTGCCTCCAGCTTGACCTTGGCTTGCTGGCGTGTGTTGGGATTCATCCAATCGAGCGTGTCGATGTCTTTATCGAGGGCTTTCTCGATGTTGTGAACCATGTCGAGCATTCGTTCTTTGCTCTCTGCCGGAAAAGCCTTTGCGACGTAGGCTTGTCCGAGGGCATCGCCAAGATCCCGATCGGCAGCGGCAACGCAGCGGCGCCAACGCGGACGTTGTTGTTTCGCACCTAATAAGGTGCGAGAGAAGAAGTTCCAATTTTCGTCAACAAAGGCGGTCGTGAGGTAGGGAGCGGAATCGTGGACAGCGAACCAGCGCAGATAAGCTTTCCAATCTTCGACGGAGCGCTGCTTGAGCTCCTGCTCAAGGCCTTTAAAGTATTTCGGAGAACTCATAATGTAGTGGTGCGGCGTTGGCGCGCCGACAAGTTTCAGATACTGATTCCAGTCAAACGATGGGGCGAGTGCACGGACCTGCTCGAGCGACATTTTATTGTTCATGCTCTTCGGATCGCGCCGGGTCACGTTGTCCACTTGAGCGGTGGCAAGCGCAGTTTCGATGGCCAAGGCAGTCTTCGCATCGGCTGCGGCCTTGTCGGCAGGTTCGCCCGCCAGTTCGAGCATTTTTTGGATGTGTTTCTGGTAAGCAGCGCGGATTCCAACGGATTTCTCGTCAGTGCTGAGATAAAAGTCGCGACCCGGAAGACCTAGGCCGCCCTGGTCGAACGCTGCGATCACAATTGACGCATCATCAAAGTCGGGCTGAGACCCAAAACCGAAAAGGATGACGTCGGTTTGGTTGTCGTCTTGTGCCCAGGCCGCAGGCAGCGACTTGTGTTGGTGTGCGATCTGCTCCGCCAGTTCCGCTTTGGTTTTGATGCGTGCGATTCGATCGAGTTCGGGCTGAAGGTCGCGCAGGCCGACTTTGTTCAGGGCATCGACATTGCTGCAAGCTTTCCAGTAATCCCCGATCTTCTGCTGCGCGGGAGTCGCGCCGCCAGCGGTGGATGCGGTTTCCATAGTCTCGCGAAGGATGGTCTCGTTCCAATACTGCAGCCCGCTGCCTGTACTCCATGAGACCTGATCAGCGGGAATAGGATTGGCAGTAGTCCACTTGCTACAGGCGTACTTGTAAAAGTCGGTGCAAGGGTCGAGCGACGCATCCGGAAATGTCGGGTCGAAATGCTCAAGCTTGGGAGGGGCGGGAGCGTCGGTTGGGGCGGGCGCAGGATTTGGGTCTGCGGCAAAAGCTAAAGACACAAGTAATAAGGAAATGAAGATTACCGCCAATTTCAGTTTGAACATGGGAATTTCTCCTCGTCGCGATGCGAACAGGCGCAGATTGGGCCATGGGTGACACAACAATGCCGCGCGTCTTGTTGCGCGCTTTGCAGGGTAGTCCGCGCGATTAGACGGTCTGGGCGCAAGGAAGTCACGAGAATAGAAGAAAAAGGGGAGTTTGGAGCCCGATTGCCGGGCAACACGAAGGTGCACATTGGATGGGGCTCAGGGTTTTTCCGTAGGGAAGATCAAGGACCCGAATGGTAAAATCCGGATATGCGGAGAGTTTGGAAGTGGGTGGTGGCGGGTCTGCTGCTTGCATTGATGCTGGCATGCGCATCTCCGGCGTCGGACGTTCCGATCACGACACTCCGCACGTGGCAAATGGCAATTTTTGCGGTATTAACAACGATGTTTGCGGTCAAGACGGAACTGGGTACACGCCAGGTTCTGGTAAACGATAGATTCAAAACAAGCTTACAGCATACTTCATTAAGGGCGGACGTCCTATCTCTGGCCTGCGTCCGTCGGGTTTAGCCATTTCGTCGGTGTTTCACTCAGCGCTGGTCTGACTCTGGCGCTGCTTCTGATCCGGGAACTAAGGGGCGCGAAGCTCCGAGGCCTTGCACCTCCAGTCGCGCTTGCGCAAGTAGGTTGTCGCAAGCTTTTGTCTTTTTCCAATACTGAGCTGCAGTTCTGCCGACAGTCGGTGTTACGTTGCCTGGCTTTTGATCGGAGAGGTGGAGTTTGAAAACATTAAGGGAAAAAGCAGGCGAAGGGGGAGCACAGGTCGCCAGCATGCAAACTCTAGAAAAACAAGTGAAGTACGGCTCGTTTCTGGAACAGCTGAAGACTGCGGAACAGCGCGTGTTGCTCCTTGACTACGATGGCACGCTAGCCCCATTCAGAGCGGCACGAGATCACGCGTTTCCTTATCCCGGCATTCCTTACCTGGTTAGCCGCATTATGAGTGTCGGGACCCGCGTGGTGATGGTCAGCGGCAGACGGGCTGAAGAGGTTGCAGCGCTAAGCGGTATACGTCCTCAACCTGAAATCTGGGGTAGTCATGGCCTAGAGAGAATTACCGTGGACGGGACGTATTCCGTTGCGGATCTTGAACCCCACAAATTAACGGGGCTGTCGCAAGCATCTTTGTGGCTGAACGAGGAAGGGATGACGCGGGCGGCGGAATTTAAACCCGGGTCGGTGGCGGCGCATTGGCGCGGATTGCCGGCGCCCGAAACAGTCGAGATGCGAAGGAAGATTCTGGAAAGCTGGCTGAAGATCTCGGAAGACTATCAGCTTGAGTTGTTGGACTTTGACGGCGGCATTGAAATTCGCGTTCCGGGGCATGATAAGGGGCAAGCGGTCGAAACGATTCTGAATGAGACAGTGTGGCCGGCCAGTGTGGCGTATCTTGGTGACGATCAAACTGACGAAGATGCCTTTCAGGTCCTTAAGGGCAAGGGACTCGCGGTGCTGGTGCGTGATCGAGTTCGCGAGACAGCGGCGGACGTGTGGCTGAAGCCACCGGATGAGCTGATTGAATTCCTGGAAAACTGGCTCATTGCCAGCGGAGGCACACGATGATGAACGCGACGCGACTGATCAACGTATCAAACCGCCTGCCGATCGTCATCGACAAAGACGGAGAGGATTTGAAGCTCCAACGCGCGTCGGGAGGATTAGCGACCGCGGTCGAAGCGATGTGGAAGGGGCGGGCGGGAATTTGGGTCGGATGGTCTGGAATCGACGACGATCCGAGATTGCCTGAAGTTTTGGCGCAGGCCTCGCGCGAACGCCAGTACCAGATGCGCAGTGTCTCGCTAACGGCTGAAGAGATATCGAAGTTCTATAACGGATTCGCGAACGAGATTATCTGGCCGTTATTCCATGATCTGCCGTCGCCCTGTAACTTCGACCCTTCGTATTGGGAAGCCTACCAGCACGTCAACGGAAAGTTTGCGCAGGCTGTTGCCGATTTGGCAGATCCGAAAGACGTGGTGTGGGTCCATGACTACCACCTTATGTTGGTAGCCAAACAAGCGCGCCAGCTCAACGTGAAAAGCCGGATGGGATTTTTCCTTCACATCCCGTTTCCAGCTCCCGATGTATTCGAAAAACTGCCATGGCGAGAGGCAGTGCTGCGGGGACTGCTGGCTTTTGATCTGGTTGGTTTTCAGACGGACCGTGACCGGAATAATTTTTCGCGATGCCTGGAGAAATTGATTCCCGAGGCGCGCGTGGAGAGCCGAGCCTGGCAGCAGGTGGTTTGGAATCGCGGAAAGCCGGTGGTGGCTGGAACGTATCCGATCAGCATCGACTACAACGGATTTGACGCGCCTGCGCGAAGGCCCGAGGTCGCACATCGGGCTGCAAACATCCGAAACAGCGTACCTGGAAAATGGCTCATGCTTGGGGTCGACCGTCTTGATTACACAAAGGGTATTCCGGAACGGTTGCGAGCGTTTCGATTGGCGCTGGAGCAGCACCCGGAACTTCGCCAGCAAATCACCCTGGTGCAGGTCGTAGTACCGAGCCGTTCGGACATCCCGAAATACAAGGATTTGAAACAGGAGATTGAACGGTTGGTGAGTGGCATCAACGGCGAGTTTACGCAGCCGGGATGGGTGCCGATTCATTATCTGCACCGCAACCTGGAGCGCGACGAACTGGTTGCTTATTACTGTGCAGCTGATATTGCGCTGATCACGTCGTTGAAGGACGGGATGAATTTGGTCGCGAAAGAATTCTGTGCGTCGCACGTGGATGAGCAGGGCGTGTTGATCCTGAGCGAGTTTGCGGGAGCGGGGCCGGAGCTTCGAGAAGGAGCTCTCCTGGTGAATCCCAACGACTTTACCCAAGTCGCCAATTCACTCGTACAGGCGTGCCAGATGAGCACCGCGGAAAAACAACGGCGAATGCGCGCGATGCGGTTGGTGGTAAAGCACCATAATGTCGAACGCTGGGCGGCGTCTTTCCTTGAAGCCTTGAAGCCGCAAAGTGAGTTGCTCTCTGCCGTGGCCGGAAAACCGGTCGCAGCGCCCAAGAATCCGTTTCGCCTCTTGTGGGATACCGGCAGGTTTTTGATGGGCAAGAAAGCGGCCGGCATGAGGGAAACAGGCCCTGAGGCGCTCTCCAACAGTAGAGTAGTTCGATAAAGAGCGCTGGGGAGGCGCTTCGCCCAGCGGAGTTTTTGGGTGGTTCGAAGAATTCGTGTGGCAAGGAGGGTTTGTAGAGGTATCTTATGGGGCTGCTGTATTGGTCTCAGTCCATGGTAGGGAGTCTACTGATGCGCGCGCACTTGGTCTTGTTCACTCTGGCCTTTCTAGTTGTGTCCCCGGCGATAATCCTGGCGCAAGAAGACTCGCAAGAGTCGGCGCAATGCACCTTCGAAGATGGCAAGCAGATGGTCGCCCGCTACAACAAACTCGCGGTAGGAAAGAACGATCAGCCCCCAACCGGCAAGCCTTGGGCGCCGGGCGGCAAAGCGATGACGCTCTTCACGGAAGCTGAGGTTACGCTCTCAGGCAAGAGCATCCCAACCGGGGGCTATACGATGTGGACGATTCCCGGCAAAAAAGACTGGTCGCTCATCGTAAGCAAGAACACATCTGCGGGTTCGGCGTACGACGGCGCTCAGGACATCGCGCGCGCTCAAATGGACGGGGGCATGCTGCCGGACGGAGAGAAGGAGTTTAAAGTCTTTTTCGGACATTTAGGTCCGAAAGTGTGCGAGCTGAATGTTGTGTATGGCAAGGTTCGCGCCTGGGTGGAATTCAAGGAAAAATAGGAAGAGCTAATTTGCCTTCAGCCCACGGTTTCGATCGTGGGCTTTTCTGTGTCCGAAAGGTGGGAATACATTAAGGAGGATCGGGGATGCGGAACCCGTCCTCCTTGTCGGTACATGAAATTAAGGCAGCAACCGCAGATTCAACAACTCGATCTCGAGGCCGAATGCTAGCGGAACAAGACCAAGGCGACGATGACCACCACGCACACGCCTAAAACCAGGATCGAAAGGCGATCACTTGAATCGAGTGATTTCCACGATTTCGGTGTGCTGGACATGGAACGAGTTTGATCGATAGGAGCCAGACCATCAATGGCTCGTTCCGGTCAGGAGGTAGCGCGAGAGTCCGATTACTTAGGTAACGTCCGGACGCAGACTCAAGGCTTTACGGCTCTCGGTCACGAATGGCGATGTTCATTCCCGCTGGCGTGGGTTGCTCTCTTGCCTGAAAGTTACCTTGGGTTATTTGCGATGTGACGTTGGGGCTCTATGATCATGATCTTCCACCTATGTCAGAAGAATTAGATTTGAGGATGCGACGGGCTGCGGAGGAGCTGTGGTCCATTGGATCTGAGCTATTGAAGCAGCCAAGCCCCAGCGCCGAGGCAAATGGTGGCGATGTGGGCAGTGCGGCATGTCATGAACTGCAGGCGGCTGTCGACCAGTTTCGTCACTTGATCTGGACGAAGATTGAAGAGGCAAACGCCCCCTCCGCGCTGGGCACCGAAGAGGCGCTACTGGCGCTTCGTTTGCGGAGATCGGCGGAGATGTTGCGCCTGGCGGGAACCGCACTGAAGGATCCGCGGTTCGCGACGGACCGCGTGCTGGGATTTGTTGGCGAAATACAGCAGGCAGTGTACGGAATCTGGGAAACCGTGGGACAAGGAACGTTGAACGCTTACCGGGCCGCGCCCCTGCGGAGAGGCGAGGGGGCTGGCGGGAGCTAGCGGTTCGCCAGTCGTATCCGGTGCTCGCTGGATTGCGAAAGTTAGATCGCAATTCGGCTCACCAGCTTCTTTGTTTCTTTTAATTCGCCCTTGCCTGACAACACAATGCTCGCAACACCATGAATGTCTTGAAGCTGTCCCCACGGGCAGTACGGGGCCTTTGGTAATCTCTCGGCGGTAGCCGTGTGCGTGCGATAGTGGAGAGGCCGTATGTCCCATTTGTCTGAGGTTCGCAGCGATCAAAGATCATCCCGCGTAAAGCTGGGCGGGTCGATTCTCGCCGTGGTGTTGCTTGAGAACGGAAGACAGGTCCGAGCGAAGATGCACCAACTCTCTGGCAACGGTGGCCTGTTGCATTTGGACAAACCCCTCGACGAAAGTATTAAGGTCGAAGTCGTTTTTCACGTTGGAGAGACAAGTTTTCGAACGCCAGCTGAAATGCTGTTTCCAATGTGGGCGACGAAAGGATGTCTGCAACCCTTTCGCTTCGTCGAACTCTCCGAAATGGAACGGACGCAGCTTTCGACAGAGCTAGATACCATGCTCTAGCGCGAACCAAAGGAACGTTCACCGCTCTGATTCGTTCAACAATTCCTTTAGATACTCCTGCCAGAGGGCGGCGCGCGTGTGCGTCCCATGGCCGCGCGTTTTTTCTGAAATGGGCAGAAGCACAAAGCGGCCTTTTTTCACGTTCTTGATTTCACGCTCGGCGATTCCGAGTTCGGGCGGGTTGATGAAATCGTCGGCGGAATTAATGAACATCACTGGCGCTTTAATGTCACCCAACTTAGCGGAGGGGTCGTAATTTCTGGACGCGCTTACTGCATAAAGAAGATCGTTGGCGTCAAGGCCGGTGCTTACTCGCTTGATCGTGTCTTCCAGATATTTGTCAGCCGAATCGCGAGTCGCGGAGTCTTCCTGCATACGCGCTGGCGCGCTGCCGGCAATGATCAGGAAGTCGGCGGCAATTTGTAACGCTGCACGCGGCTGAGTCGAATACTCTCCAGCCTTCCATTCGGGATCCTGCCGAATACCATCGATGACCATCTTGCGCCACATACGGTTCCGGCCGGCGATTGGCACGGGCAAACATGCGAGGGGCATCAAAGCGTCCATCTGGTCGGGATAGGCCTCACCCCACATCCACGAGTGCATGCATCCCATGGACGTACCGAGAATCAAGCGCAGGTGATTCACTCCCAAACCCTTCTCTAACAATTCGTGCTGCAGCGCGATCATGTCGGCATAGTCGTATTGAGGAAAGCGCGCATGCATGCCATCGCTCGGTTTGGATGACTTTCCGTGGCCAATGTTGTCGGGTAGGACAATGAAGTACTTCGTCGCGTCCAGCAACTGTCCGGGGCCAAACAACTCGCCGGCAAAAATCGGCTGCAAGAACTGGTGGCCTGTGCCGCCTGTGCCATGAAGAATCAGGATAGCGTTGGTCGCTCGCCCGTTCTTATCTTTCACGGGATTCCCCAACGTCGAATAGTGGATGCGGACTTCGGGAAGCGTCTCTCCTGATTGAAAGTGAAAACCGTGAATCGTGTAGTCGCCCTCCAGCGGAGTCGGCCAGGTGGACGCTGAGGGTTGCGCCGACGCGACTAGGCAGTACAAGCCATACATCGCCAAAAATGCCAGTATCTTCGAGTGTCGTTTCAACTTGCTCCTCTTGAGTGGCTACTTGGCAGCAGCACGCATTTCGTCAAATGTGTAGTCCAGCAACTCACCCACGCGCTCAATCGTGATGTCCGGCTGTGGATACTTCGCGACTTCGGTAGCATTCAGTGCATAGTGCCCCTGGCGAGGGAAAACGGTTGTCACCCTCGGTCCCCAGAACTTTTTGATCGCGGTGAGCAGGCGCACCTTATCGTCGACCATGACGTAGTGTTGAGCATTAAACCGCGTTTCAACATCGTCGAGTTCGTGCTCCTTATGAACGTAGATCAACACATTCGCGCCGAAGACGTCTGCCAGCCCCGAACGGTCGACTTTTCGCGGCTGAAACACGACGTCGCCATCACTCAAAATCACGGGCGGGCCCCACTTTTTTACGTGCTCGACAACGTCGAGAGAATTGGGGTAAAGACGATTGGCGAATGGGTAGTTGATCATGAAGTGGGAAACTTCGAGCAGACGGAGGTCGCGAGGATAGGTAGTTCGGTAACGCTGCAACGCGCCGAGATAGTCCGCGTATCCAAGCTCAATGCGGAGTTGTTCGAAAATTTCCCAGTAATGTTTCTGGCGTTCGGCACCAACGTGCAACTCGAGATGGCGCCGCAAATCGGTTGTGACGCGATCGTTATCAAGGAGCGTGTTGTCGATGTCGAACAAGAACGCTACCGGATAGGTGGGGGCGGTGACCATCAAGCTCCTCCAGACTTAGCAGTTTGCGGCGACGGAGCATTGTGGCACAGGGGCCGTGTGCAAGTATCAGATCGACTGGTAAGCGGCGGTGTCGCTTTCCCAGCAGCTGAGGAATAGCTGTGGAAAACGAGGCGAACCTCTTGTCTCGTAAGACGATCTGATTGCTTCCCTCACCATCCATGCCATGATAAGGTTCACCCGCGACGATTCCCCGAATGTGAGTTGCGCCGCGAAAGGGGGAATCCCGGACTCTACCAGCGAGAAACTTAAACATGGAACATATCGATCCAGCGAAAGCAAAGCTGCTCGACGGAATTCGCGCGGGCAAACCTTGTTCGTACTGCCAGGATTTTGATCCGTCTTTTAGCACTCGTCCGGCCCTCGACCAGCTTGTTTCCGGAATCAATCACAGCGCGAACGCCCACGTGACTGAGGACGGGTACGTACGCCACAGGATGGTTGAGCTGGGGCAACTTACTCAGCGTCGCGCGAAAACTGCGGCGGCCTAGCGCGAACCCTTCACGCTACGAACCAAATTCATAAACAGGTGGTCAGCGGCTTACGGTCAGGCCGCTTTTTTTATGCTTTGAAGTGGGAAGCGATGCCCGGTTCTGAGAGATTCGCTTTCCTGTCGCATTCACTGGGGATGACTCCACCTTCTCGCGATAAAATGTAGGCGGGGGAATGATGGGCGACAACGGCAATCAGCAATCTCCAATCTATGTTTCGGTCACGGGTCTGCCACTGCGGTTTCGCTTCGAGTGGCCCTTTCAAAAGTCGACGTCGGGAGCCGATTTCTGGTACCTGCATGCGGACATTCGGCTGGCAACCTCGGCGGATCTCCATGCGCTGGTGGCGGTGAATCTTTCTGCAACGCTTCGCGAGGTCATACCCTCGCTTGAGCCACGAGACACAGAAGGTTCGATCATCAATGCCCTCCGGAAGGAAGTGGATCGTAAGCAGTTGGAGTTCGTGAAGTCGGCAAAACTTGTGCCGGTGCATTTTTCGAGCCGTCACTACAGTTTCAAAAACAACAAGTGGGTCTTTGAAAAGGCCGGGGATGAGGCCATCCTGCAGATGATCGAACAGAAGGTTTACTGGCACACGAAGCTGGTCGGCGGAGATGTATGGCTGGGAGATCCGACGGAAGCGCAATACGTGGACAGCACAACGGACCACCTCGCTGAACTCGGCAATATGCTGGTGGGACAGGGCCTGATTAAGCTGGAGCGGCGCTACGCCACTGCCCTGCCGCCGTTGATGGCGCAGGCGGAGCGTTTTGAGTCGGATGCCGCCGAGGCATTGGGCGAGCTGGAAAAGAAACACGCGTTCGAGCGAGGATAGTTCCACCGGGATAGTTCGGCGAGGATAACGGAATTCTTCTGGATGCGGATTGCCCTTGGAAGGGACAGCGCATCACATTAGAACAAACTCAGTTAGAGCAATCTGGGTTAGAGCAAGCCAGACTAGGGCAAGTCAGAATCTCGAAGGTCGAAAAGAAACCATGATCAAGATGAGCGCACTATTCCTACTGTTATCGGTACTTGGGCTGACTGCATGGGCGCAGAACGCGCCTGAGGTTTTACGGCCGCCGAAGGGATCGCAAGTCGCGATCGTTGTGTTTGAAGATTTGCAGTGTCCGGACTGCAAACGGGCGGCTCCGCTGCTCGCTGAGGCGGGCAGGACATACAAGATTCCCGTGGTGCGTCACGATTACCCGCTTCCGATGCACAACTGGTCGATGCAAGCGGCGGTGTTTGCGCGCTACTTCGATACAAAATCGAAAACGCTGGGCAATGAGTTCCGCGATTACATTTTCGAGCACCAGTTGGAAATCAATCCGGACAATTTGCGCAGCTTTGCGGAAAAGTTCGCCGGCGAGAAGAAAGTCGATTTGCCTTTCGTGGTGGATCCAGATGGAAAGCTGGCAGCGCTCATTAATGCCGATAAAAACCTGGGTACAAGCATCGGCTTGAATCACACGCCTACGATCTACGTGGTCAGCAACAAGCCGAGCGGGAAACCCTTCGTTGAAGTGGTGGATCGGAGCCAGTTGTATCAGCTGATTGATTCGATGAAGTAAAGGTGGCTCGGGCTCATCGTCGGAGGAGAGCAGCACATTGTTCGGCCAGTACGCCCGCGACGATTTCTGATGGCGGTGGCCATCCGACCAACGTTTCATCCGAGAGAATTTTGTAGCTGGATGTAATCGCGCCCGCCTGGGGTGTTGGCATCCCATACACCACTTGAGCAATGCCTGATTTTCGTATGGCGTATCCGCACAACACGCACGGCTCGACGGTTGTGTAGAGCGCGCATCCGGCGAGGTTGAGCGAGCTTTGATACTTACATGCCGCGCGCAGCGCCTGAATTTCGGCGTGGGCGGTCGGATCAAGCAGATTCCGTGTCGCTTCGAAACCTTCGCCGATCACGACATCATCCCGAACAACAATTGAGCCGACGGCGGTATCGCCGCGGTCGCGTGCCATTCGCGCGAGCGTTAAACATCGCCTCATGTGAGTTTCGTGCAAACTGATTTCAATCGGAGTGCTCAACTTGCCTCCAGGTCCACGATTGAAGTTGGTACCTTGAGCACGGTCACTTCGGGATGGGGCACATCGCGTTCTCCGATTTGCTGGCGCCACATCGCGTAGTAAAGACCGTGATTCTCAAGCAAGGACTCGTGCGTACCGGTTTCGACAATTCTGCCGCGCTCAAGAACGTGAATGCGGTCGGCATGAGAGAGGGTGCTCAGGCGATGTGCGATCAGAATCACCATGTGATCGTGACCTCGCGACACGTCACGCATGACTTCGCTGATTTCCCGTTCGGTGATTGAGTCGAGCGCAGACGTCGCTTCGTCAAAAATAAACAGGCGGGGATGACGCAACAAGGCCCGCGCAATGGAAAGACGTTGGCGTTCTCCTCCGGACACGCGCGTACCACCTTCGCCGAGCCTGGTATCAAGCCCTTTGCCGGAGCGTTCCATCAGTTGGTTCGCCGATGCGTCGCGCAGGGCGTCCTGCATTTCAGACTCGGTGGCTTCAGGACGCACCATCAGAAGATTATCGCGAATGGTGCCTGAGAAGAGCTGCGCGTCCTGCGTCACGAATCCGATCTGACGGCGCACCTGGTTGTAGCGGAGTTCGTGCACAGGAACATCATCGATGTAGATTTCTCCGCTCACCGGGCGGTACAGCCCCACAAGCAGTTTCACCAGCGTCGACTTTCCCGAGCCAGAGGGTCCCGCGAACGCAGCCGTCTCGCCGAGCTTCACGGAAAATGAAATGTGGTCGATGGCATTTTCCGTCGCACCTCGATGGCGGAAAACTACGTCATCAAAGCGAAGGCGCTCGATCAACCCCACATCCACGGGTTCTTCAGGACGCCGCTCAATGGGCCGCTGCATAAGAACGTCGAAACTCTCGAGTGACCCCTCGGCTTCGCGATAGTTCAACACGACGTTTCCCATGTCCTGAAGGGGGGTGAAAATGGAATTCAGGATGAGCTGAATAGAGATCAGTTCGCCGGCCGTGAGGCTTTTGCGGAAGATAAGCCAGAGAAGAATGAAGAGGATCGACTGTTTCAAGAGTCCGATGATGGATCCCTGGAGAAACGAGAGCATGCGCACGCGTTTCGCCTTCATCATCTCGAGCTCGTAGATTTCCTCGGTTTGCACGCGCAGGCGGCGGATCTCTGGGAAAGTGAGCCCCAGGCTCTTCACCAATTCGATATTGCGGAGGGATTCTGACATGGCACCGAGAATCTTTGCCGTCTGCCGAACGATTGTCCGCTGCGTCGATTTGATTTTTTCGCTGAGCATCCCAGTGAGGCCGCCAAGCACAAGAACGCCGAATACGAATACCGGAATCAGAAGCCAGTGGCGAGTCACTGCGTACCAGACGAGGAAGGCGACGCCAACGACTGACGAAAAGAAGATGTTGATTAGCGCGTTCACGAAGCGCTCGATATCCGTGCGGACTTTCTGGAGCAGAGCGACACTCTCGCCACTCGTCTGCTCCTCATATTCCTGGTATGAGAGGCGAAGGCTCTGGCGCAATCCGTCGTTGAACATTTCGAGGCCTACCTTTTGCACGATCATGCGCATCAGGTATTCCTGAAATGCTTTGGCCAGGCGGGCACCGATGGCAACCGCGGCAGCAACCAGCAGCCAGAATAAAGCGCCGCGTACGAGCTCGGATTCGGCGCGTCCTGCCGGGTGCAGGGCGTAGTTGTCGATAACTCTTCCAAAGATGAGCGGATCGACCAGACTTAAGATCTGCGCGACCGCGGCCAGAATGAGTAGGAACAATCCCAGCGTGCGGTAGCCCCGCAGATACCGCCAAAGGGTCTTCATGTACTGGCCGGTCTCCTTCGATTGAGTGCAGCCAGTTTACGTTCGGGCGTCGCGCATGGCCAGAGCGGCTCTAGGAAGAAAGCGCCACTCGCGAGTGCTCGTTTACTCAAAAATGGAATCGATATTTCACTTGAACTGAAATTTCGCGTGGCATCGCGTAATGCGTACCGCCAAAGGTATTCGTAAGGTCGATCAGGTAACGATTATCAGTGAGATTGAGCGCGGAAACCCGCACCTGCCAGTTCTCTCCAAAACTTTTTCCTAAAGAAACGTCGTAGGTTGCGTGGGAAGGAAGATGTCCGGGGCCGTCGCCGTCGAGAAAACCGGACCCCCAGCCAGCGTTGAACGCTCCCCACACGCGCCAAGGCAGGCTCACGTTAAATCCTGTCGAGAGGGTGTCGCGTTGATCATGATCGAGAAAGCACAGCACCTCTTCGCAGGATTCGTCCCCAACTAACCCGCCGGTAATGCCGCCGCTCCATTCGGCGAACTGGTGCGAGTAGGCAAGATGCCAGGAGGCGATGCGCGCGATGCGCGGAGACGAAGCGCTCACTTCCCATCCGCGAATACGTGCGCGCTCGAGCGTGAGGGGGAAGAAAATGTTGGAGTTCCCGAGCGCGTCATGATCGAAATAGTTCTTCGCAGTTGTGCGGAAGTTCGAGACGTCAAACGTCCATCCCTTGATGGGAATGGCGAGGCCAAATTCGCGCTGCTCGTCACGTTCACCACGGAGCGAGGTGAAGGTGCAATCTTCTTCGGTGCACTGATCGACGAGCGCTCCCGCCACCGTCAAGAGCGGCGGTGCCTGGTAATAACGTCCCCAAAATGCGCGGGCCACCCAGTTGAGTTTCGGAATGCGGAGCGCTGCGCCGATACGCGGATCGGCAGCATTTTCGATGATGGTCGGCCGCGCCGGCGGATCGGACTGAATGCCGGTCCCACGGAAATGCGTGAGCCGAACGCCTCCGTTCAACGTCAGCCAGTTCGTGAGCTTGAACTGATCTTCGAGAAACACGGCGGCAACGCTGCCCCAAGTAATTTCGCGCTCAGGGGGAACGGGTTGAGTGCCGTCGGTGAGATCGACTGCGAAAAGCTGGTTATCGCGCTGTCCGAAGGCCTGGATGCCAGCATGAAAGTTGTGACGTCCGCGAGTCACGCCTACCGCGACGACGCCACCGAAATAATTCGAGCCGCGATCGTCTTGTGGAATCGGGAGCGCGTCTTCAGGATCGCCGTCAAAAGTACCTTTGAACGCTCCGATGTAGTGCGCCCGGTTGAAATGGTAGAAAGGCGAAACCGTGACGACGAATCCGGGGCTGAGTGTATGCAACCAGGTGAAATTTGCGAAGGCATCGCGTTCGTCTTCAACGTCACGAACACCTTCTGCATGCTGATCCGGATCATTTGGTACTTGGTAGTGATCGCCGCGCAGCGATGCCACAAAGCGGAACTGGTTGGAAGGAGTCTTGTTAAAGATGAGCGATGCGAAGCCGCTCAGTCCAGCAGCTTGGTTGTGGAGATTCTCGGGTGCTGGAGTTTCCAGCCCTAGGTCGGTGCGGTATCCGGAGAAACTGCCGTACCACGCGAAACGATCGGTGTGATCGCCGAGGCTGATTTGGTTGTTGGTGTTGTTGTAACTGCCGTAGCTCGCGACCAGCTCTCCTTGACGGCTGCGCTCAAAGCCAGAGCGAGTGACTACGTTGAACACACCGTAGGTGCGATCGCCGTATTCCGCGTTGAATCCTCCGCGCTGCACTTCGAGATAGTCGATATCTTTCGGATCAAATTGCGGGCCTACGTTGGACGCGATGTTGGTATTGGGGACCGGGACACCATCGACAAGCCACGAGACCTGGTGTCCACCACGAATGTGCAGCTGATCGTGAACCATCACCGCGCTGGGCGTGTAGTTGGCGATCATGGCCAGGGAGTTGCTTTGATCCGCGCCAGGAGTCTCCGCAATATCTCGACGACTGATGACGTCGGCAGTGGTCGAAGACTCCGGATTGACGGACAAAGGGACATCGCGAACTTCGACAGTCTCAGTTGCGCTTGCGAGCTGAAGCGAGAAGTGCAGCCTAGCATCGCGGCCAGAAGTCAGCGTGAGAGTCTGGGCTTCGGGAGAGAAGCCTGCCAGCTCGACTTGGACCTTGTATTCGCCGATAGGGACTGAGTCGACGGCGAATTCGCCGGCCGAGTCGGTGGTCACGATCTTTTCCCAGTTCGAGGTGGTTGCGCTGATTTTCACTTGCGCGCCCGAGACGGGACGGTGTTGCGGATCATGGATAAGACCTCGAAAGGAACCAAAGATCGTGGCGTTGGCCACGCTTGTCAGCAACAGCGTGACCATCGCCATAATCGAGGCACGAAGCAGCGTGTTCGAAAACATGGTGTGTCCTCTTGTGTGGTCGAACAACCTATTTCGCTTGAGTCGCAGGGGCGGCGCCGATCTTGATTTCTTCCGCATGCAACTTGTCATTTTCATTGCCGGCGTGAATGGAAACGCGATCGCCAACCTGGATGTCTTTCAGAGTGACTGTTGCATCGCCCTTCAGAATTTTCGTTTCGGAGAGAACATCAATCGTTTTGGTGTCCCCAGTCGTGGTCTTCACCGTGATGGAGTGGTCGGAAACGGCAGTGACGGTTCCGAGAATGTGCACCGTGTTTCCGTGCGCGAATGCGAGGGAGGTGAGGGCTATCGTGACTAGTGCGGCAAACAAGATTTTCTTCATAGGTCGATCTCCTTTAGTGCTTAGTGGTGCTGGTGATTCGTGTCTTTGGGGGTGGGACTGCTACCGGAACCGTTGAGAAATTCCTGCTCTGCTTTTTCTTCCTCGATTTCGGCTGGACTGCGCGGATTGAACCGCTTCATGTCGAGAATTTCCGCCGGCGACAGATTTGGAAGATGGCGAATGAACAAGACAAGCTTCCAGCTGTCGTCATCGTGAGAGGGGTCGCCCCAGGCCGGCATGCCGGTCCATCGCACCCCGTTGTGAATGATGGAAAAGATTTCGCCGTCATTCAGCTGTTGGGTGGCCGGCAATCGCATGTCGGGCACTGGCGGATAGAAATTTTTCCCCATCTCGGTATTGCCGCTTCCGTCGTTCCCGTGGCACGTCGCGCAGTGATCTGCGAAATGCTCGGAGGATTCCTTGAGCACTTCAGGCGATGACTGAAAAGGATTTTTCCGTTCGCGATCCGCAGCGGGTATAGACAAAGAGCGCAGCCGCCTTGCGAGTGACGCTTCCAATGGGCTGGGCGCGACACGTGCGCCACAACATGGGCGGATCACGTTGTACCAGATGAATCCTGCCCCCAGGACAAGAAGGACGACCGCAAGTTTCGACAAGCGGGACATGAAATGCTCCTGAATAAGCGCGTGGCAGCGATTTCAGCGAGCGCGAAGCCAGCGGCGGGCAATCGTGAATGCCGAGCCGTGGCCAATACCGCGCACGCGTGTCAGCCTACGCACGCTGCAATAATTTTCGATTGTTCGGAGGCGTCGAGTTACGCGGAAGGAGGTGCGCGAACGGATCCCGAGGTTTGGGCTCCGCTTGAAATAAAGTTCGGGTGCGATTCGGCCGTGACTGCATCACCATTTAGGGAGAGATCGGCCAAGACTGCAGGATGAGGTATGGCCCAAGATCCCACGACCATCGCGCGGCAGCATGCCTGGGGACCACACCCCGCGGACCGCATAACGGCGCCCGAATCATGCGGCTCAGGCGTCGCATCAGGCGACAGGCCTGCCATATTCATCTCGTGGCACTGCCGGGTCTTACGGACGCAACACGCATGCGCCGGCGGAGCTGACGCAGCCAGCACGATTGGCGCCACGGCGGCGACAAGCGTGAACAACAAAAGGATCCTGGCGGTTTGACGATACATGCTGATTAAGAATGAAAACGCGTAGCCCCACAACTTAAGATCAGTGAACACAGAATAGGTTACACACCGCGCCCAGCGCAAGTTGGGCGACGGTTCTGCACCGTCCGAAGTCATGATTCCTTGAGAAATGGATGCTGACGCTCTGTAGCCCGCGTCCTTGAGGCGGCAATTTTGGCTGTGTTAGCATCGGAGGTTTCGCAGGCTCTTCCGGTTGAGCTGTACGCCATCTTCTCTTATTCCGCCTACCGGAGTCTGATACCGGGAGTAGTCGGCGAAAGCAAAGCTGTCCTCCGTCGGACAGTCGAGGACGGCCCGCCCCACGCGGCCCGAAAAGGAGCGAACCCGTGAAAGTCTATGAAGGCGCGAATATCCGCAACCTGGCGCTGGTCGGCCATGGACATGCGGGAAAAACCTCTGTCGTCTCAGCCATGCTCTACACGGCCGGCGCCACGCAGCGTTTCGGGCGTGTGGATGACGGCACGGCACCAACCGATTACGACGACGAAGAAATCGCGCGCAAGATGTCTATCTCCACGGGACTCGCCTACGCAGAATGGGGCAAAACCAAAATCAACGTGCTGGACACGCCCGGCTTCAACATGTTCGTCCACGAAGCGAAGATGATTCTGCCGGCGGTCGAGTCTGCGCTGGTTGTGGTGGATGGCGTCGCGGGCGTCGAAGTGGTGACAGAGCGCGTGTGGGGATATTGCGATGAAATCAACCTTCCACGCATGATCGTGGTCAGCCGCATGGATCGCGAACGCGCGGACGCAAATCGCGTTCTGGAATCGCTGCAAAAAGCATTTGGGCGGACCGTGATGCCTCTCCAACTCCCCATTGGCAGTGAGAAGAATCTTAGCGGTGTGATTGATCTGGTTCGTATGAAGGCACGCACTTACGAACTGGGAGGAAACGGCAAAGGAAAGGAAGGCGACATTCCGGCTAACCTGATGGACGTCGCGAAAGAGGCGCACGAACGTCTGGTCGAATTGGTGGCGGAAGGCAAAGACGAACTGATGGAAGAGTTCTTCGAGAAAGGAACGATTCCGGAAGAAGATCTGGTTCCTGCGCTTCACGAGGCAATCCGCGAAGATCGAATCTTCCCCGTGCTCTTTACCTCTGGACTCGGCAACGTCGGTGTCGACGAACTAATGGACTTCATTGTCGACTACACGCCCGCTCCCACCGAGCGAGAACCATTGAAAGGCGAAGTGACGACGGGGAATGGCGAGCCGCCTACGCGAAAAGTGGCCGATTCGGCGCCCTTGTCTCTTTACGTGTTCAAAACTGTATCCGACGCATTCGCAGGTCGCATTTCTTATTTCAAAGTGTTTTCCGGAGTTTTGAAGAACGACGCGACTTTGCAGAACTTCGCGCGCAACACACCGGAAAAGCTGGCACACATTTCAGTAATGCAGGGAAAGCAGGCCGTGCCAGTCACGGAACTTCATGCGGGTGACATTGGCGCTGTCGCAAAACTGAAAGAGACGTTGACGGGCGACACGCTCGGCGACAAATCTGCGCCGATTCAGTATCCGAAAGTCAAACTGCCCGAACCAGCGATTACGTTCGCCATCGAGCCCAAGACACGCGCCGACGAAGACAAACTTGGCGTCGGGGTGCATAAGCTAATGGAAGAAGACGCGATGCTGCGTTTCTTTCGTGACGCGCAGACTAAAGAGTTCTTGATTGCGGGCACCGGCCAGCAGCACATAGAAGTCGTCGTCTCGAAAATGAGGAAGCGGTACCACACGGAAGTGAATCTGAAGGCGCCCAAGGTTCCGTATCGTGAAACGATCCGCGGGAAAGCGGATGTGCAGGGCCGCCACAAGAAACAGACCGGCGGGCACGGCCAATACGGCGACTGCAAGATCAAAATGGAACCGCTGCCGCGCGGCGGACAATTCGAATTCGTGAACGACATTTTCGGCGGCGCGATTCCCAAAAACTTCATTCCGGCCGTCGAAAAAGGAATCAAAGACGCGGCTGCGCGCGGGTACCTCGCCGGCTTCCCAGTCGTCGATTTCAGAGTGACGCTTTATGACGGGTCGTATCACGATGTCGACTCGAACGATTTATCGTTCCAAATGGCGGGCCGCATCGCGTTCAAGAAGGCGATGGAAACGGCAAAGCCTACTTTGCTGGAACCCGTCATGGCGGTCGAGATCACCGTCCCAGATGAATTTGCAGGGTCGATCATGGGCGACCTCAACAGCCGGCGTGGGCGCATTCAAGGCATGGACAACAAGGCAGGCAACACGGTGGTCAAAGCGGAGGTACCGATGTCCGAGATGTTGACCTACGGCGTAGACCTGACTGCGATGACGCAGGGCCGGGGCAGCTTCAATATGGAAATGCATCACTACGACCTGGTGCCGCAATTAATTCAGGACAAGATTGTCGAAAAGGCCAAGGCGGCTCGTGGCGATGTGAAGGATGAGGAAGAATAGCGTCGGTTTTTTCGACGGTACTCATCAGAGAAGGATTTGGTTCGATGAGAGATACCCACCAAAGTAGCAGCTGAGGGTGGGTTCGGTCTCAAGGCGGCCCGCGTGGCCGCCGTTTTATTTGCGGTATGATGTCCGGCAATCATGCGAATGATGGCCCATGTTTCCGTCCTTGTAATTTCTCTTCTCGGAGTGGCTCTGCTGGCGGCTTCCAACCAAGCAACGATCCTGAAAGTCGATCATGCCACCGTCTGTGGGGATGATCTTGACGCGCTACGTGCAGCGTTCACCGGCATCGGACTCACGCCTGACTTCGGCGGGCCGCATGGCAATGGCGTCACGCAGATGGCGCTGATTGGCTTCGACGACGGTTCGTATCTTGAGTTGATCGCGCCGGTAAAAAAGGACGATCCAAAGCTTGCGTCCAGTTCTGAATGGGCAAAGTTCATCGTTGGAAATGCAGGACCGTGCGCGTGGGCCATGGGATCGAGCGACATTCATGGCGATGATGAGCGCCTGAAAAAAGCGGGCATCGAGACCGAAGGTCCGGGCGCAGGAAGTCGCAAGAAGCCCGACGGCACAACCATTGAATGGGAGACGGTTCAGGTGGGCGGGACGCCAGGGCTGTTGCTGCCTTTCATGATTCAGGACAAAACTCCACGAGAGCTGCGGGTGAAGCCGTCAGCCAGCATCAAGGGTAGTGCGCTAACCGGCATCGCGGTCGTCGTGATCGGAGTGAAAGATCTGGATGCAGCAACCGGCTCCTTCCGAAAGGCGTATGGGCTGGATGAGCCCAAGATAGAAGAACACAAAGAATTTGGAGCGAAACTCGCGTATTTTCCGGGAACGCCTGTGATGTTGGCGACGCCACTGGATTCGAGCTCGTGGCTAACAGCAAGGTTGGCGAAGTTTGGGGAGAGTCCGGTTGCGTATTTGCTGGGTACGTCAGATTTTGGAGCTGCGGCGAAAAAGTATTCGGCGGGCAGCGAGACGGCTTGGTTCGGGAAGAAAGTGGCATGGTTCGACGAGAGGAAAGTGAGTGGAGCGCGCCTAGGTGTGATGAGCCGATGAATTGCCGAGTTCGCCTGCTCTTGCTTGTTTCAGCTCCGTTCTGTCGCGGGATCAGGGGAATTTTCAATCAAGGACGAATGCTATGGTGATTCGGCATTGACGAAACTTGCGTCGGCACTGTGAGTTGACTCACGAGCCGCTTTCAGCAAATCCGCAATTGCTTAGCCTGCTCTTTCGCTTTACTATCGCCTTACCGTGGCCACGCTGCGAAATACTCCTCACCTCGGCGACAAGCGCGACCGCCTGGTTTCCGCCGCGCCTGTTGAGGACGATTCTTCCTTTGAGCTGAAGCTCCGTCCACAGCGGCTCGCAGAGTTCATCGGACAATCCAAAGTTAAAGAGAATCTGGCGGTGGCGATCGAGGCTGCGCGCTCCCGTGGCGAAGCGCTGGACCACGTTCTTCTGTATGGACCTCCCGGCCTCGGCAAGACAACACTTGCCAACATCATCGCCAACGAGTTGGGAGTTCCTTTTCAGCAAACTTCAGGTCCGACCCTGCAGATCAAGGGCGAGCTGACCGCCATTCTGACCAATCTTCGCGACCGGCAAGTCTTATTTATTGATGAAGTCCACCGGCTGCAACCGGCGCTCGAGGAAATCCTTTACTCGGCTCTCGAAGACTACAAGCTCGACATCATGATCGGCCAGGGCCCCTCGGCCCGCACTCACACCATGGATGTGAAACCGTTCACGTTCATTGGCGCTACAACTCGCGCGGGCTTGCTTTCGGCGCCTCTTCGTTCGCGTTTCGGGCTCCTGCTCCGGCTTGAGTTTTATAAAAATGAAGATCTGCAAGTGATTGTCGAACGCTCTGCTGAAATTTTGGGCGTCGAAGTCGACAAGGAAGGCGCTCGGGAAATTGCCAGCCGCTCACGTGGCACACCGCGCATTGCGAATCGCTTGCTGCGAAGGGTCCGCGATTATGCCCAGGTTCGCAGCGCGGGGAAGATCGACCTTCCGACTGCCAAGGCCGCGCTCCAAATGCTCGAAGTCGACCAGCATGGATTCGACGAGATCGATCGCAAGCTGCTGCTCACCATCATCGAGAAGTATCAGGGTGGGCCGGTCGGAGTGAGCACGCTGGCGGCATCGCTCGCGGAAGAAGCGGATGCAATAGAGGAAATCTACGAACCCTTCCTCATCCAGATTGGATTTCTGAACCGCACACCCCGCGGACGCGTCGCCACGCAACTCGCCTACGATCATTTTGGAATCACGCCGACCCGCCGACAGAGCTCTCTGTTCTGATGGCGTCAACTGCGAAACGTAAACTGCCGGAAATATCGCCTCTGTGCACATTCATACCTTTGCACGTCCCAAGGTGAGAGTGGGTCATCGGCAGCCTAACGTTTGTCGAACGTTTTCGTCTAACTATGTTCTGCTAGGCATTCGGCCACCAGCGTTACGCGCGAGGAGAGCGGTGAACTGCCGATCATTAATTCTGCGGTGGGTCGTGCTCGTGTGCTCGCTTCCGCTATTGGCGTCGGACCACCCCCGTCAGAAACCGGACCCGTCGGCTCCGCGTGCAATCCCATTTGCCACGCTGCATATTCCAAAACTCGAGAAGGGTCCCACGATCGCCGACTTCCTCGAGATGCGGCCCTCCCCGGAATTTGCTCGCACCATGCTGAAGATCGATCAGTTTTTCCAGCGCGATCCGAAGGACGGCGCACCCGTCTCCCAGAAGACGGAGGCGTATCTCGGCTACACCAACAAGCATTTTTACGTTGTCGCCATCTGTTTTGAAGAAGACCCCCAAAAGATTCGCGCGCGGATGGTTCGTCGCGAACTGATTGATGACGACGACCAGTTCGGCTTCGTTCTCGATACTTTTCGCGACAAGAAACACGGGCTCCTCTTCTTTATCAATGCCATGGGCGTGCAGCAGGACGGCATCTGGACGGACGATCAGGACCCCGACTATTCGTATGACCTGGTGTGGAAGTCGGAAGCCAAGATCACATCGCAGGGTTACATCGCGTATTTCGAGATTCCGTTTCGATCACTACGCTTTTCTCCGAGCGCCGAACAAGCTTGGGGAGTTTTTCTCGAGCGGGACATACGGCGGAACAACGAAGCGTCGTTTCATCCATGGATCACCAGCAACGCGCAAGGCTTCTTGAGCCAGGAAACGCAGATGGACGGCATGAGGGACATTTCCCATGGCCGTAACATGCAGTTCATTCCGTACGGATCATTACGCAGCTTCCGGGTGCTCGACGATCGCGACCCCAACCATGCTCACTTCGATAGCGCCGACGTGCAGGGGCGCGTGGGACTCGACGCGAAAATCGTCCTTAAGAATGCACTGGTGTTGGATGCAACCATTAATCCCGATTTCTCGCAGGTCGAGTCCGATGAACCGCAGGTCACGGTCAACCAGCGTTTCGAGGTTTTCTTCCCCGAAAAGCGTCCTTTCTTTCTCGAAAATGCCGCCTACTTCGATACACCCATCAATCTCGTCTTCACCCGTCGCATCGCGGACCCTGAATACGGTGTGCGTCTCACTGGGAAATTGGGCTCGTGGTCGATAGGCACGCTGTTTGCGAACGATAAGTCTCCGGGGAAGATTGTATCGCCGGATGATCCGTTGAGCGGTCACAAGGCTTATTTCGGGATCGTGCGCGTGAACCATGACATCGGAAAAGAATCGTCAATCGGCGTGATCTACACCGACCGTGAGATGGACACCGTGCCGAACGAAACGCAATGCACGGATGATCCATGCATCGTGGGCTCGAACCGCGTGGGCGGCGTGGACGCGAAGTTCAAGTTCAGCCCCAAGTGGTCGGCTACGTTCCAGGCCCTGGCCAGTCATACCAAGTTCTTCGATGGCACTCATAAAGGTGGCCCGGCCTATTGGGCGTACGTGGAGCGCAGCTCGCGGCGCCTCGAATTCAACTCGCTTTACCAGGACACGACCGCAGGATTTCAAACCGACACAGGATTCTTTCGCCGTCCCGACATTCGCCGCTTCAGCAACTTCGCGCAGTACCGAATTCGACCGGAAGGGCCGCGTCTGCTCTGGCATGGGCCATCGGTTTTCACGATCAATAACTGGGACCACAGTGGTACGCGGCTCGAATGGTTTGCCAACGCAAATTACCGCTTCGTATTTCGCCGTCAAACCAGCTTCGGTTGCTTTGGGAACCTGGGCCACGAACGGCTCCGCCCAGTCGATTTCGATACGCTCACGGAGAACCAGGACTACGCGCATTATCACCAGGGTTGTTTCTTCTTTTCTAATTTTTTCAAGCAAGTGCGCACCGAAGGAGAAGTTGGTTTTGGCACCGACACAAATTACGATCCCGCGACTGGCCCGCCGGTGCTGGCGAAATCAAGCTATGCGCAGATCACGGCGACGCTTCGGCCTGTTGGAAGGCTCACGATCGATAACACCTACCTGCTCACCCGGCTGCGCGATCAATTCACCGACGCGAACATCTTTAATAATCACATCATCCGGTCGAAATGGAACTACCAGTTCACGCGAGAGCTGTCGTTGCGCATCATTGGACAATACAGCGCGGTGCTCGCGAATCCGCAGCTGACGTCGCTACAGACGACAAAGAGTTTCAATGCGGACGTCTTGCTGACGTATCTTCTGCACCCTGGCACAGCGGTTTATGTGGGCTACAACAGCAACTTGCAAAACCTCGATCGATCGCTTGGGCTTGACCCCAATGGAAATCTTCTGCGAACCCAGAATCGCTTCCTGAATGATGGAAGGCAGTTCTTCGTGAAGGTTTCATATCTGCTGCGCTATTGAACAGCCGTTAGCAGATAGCCGTAAGTTCTGGGGCACACCGCACGACGCGTTCTTGCCCTGCGGCGGATTGCGACGTGCTTGTTCGCTCCAGCTACAATGCTCCCAGCATGATTGCGCACCTTCACGGCAAACTTTTATCGAAGCACCCCAACCAGGCAATTGTCGAAACAGCCGGAGTTGGCTATGACGTGGTGATCACGGTGCCGACGTTTTCCGATCTGCCGACTCTGGGAAATGAAGTCGCGCTCCACATTCATACGCACGTTCGCGAGGACACGATCGCGCTTTACGGATTTCTGCGCCCGGCGGAAAAGCAATTATTCGAAAAGCTACTGACCGTCAGCGGTATCGGGCCAAAGCTTGCGATCACGATTCTGAGCGGCATGGCTGCGGATGAAATGGTCGGAGCAATTCGCGGCGGCGATGTTGCGCGACTCACTCGTATCCCAGGAATCGGCAGGAAGACCGCGGAACGCATGGTGCTGGAGCTGCGCGACAAGCTGCCGTCAGTCGGGACCGAGACTGTGGTCGCTACGCCGACCTTGAACCCGGTGGAGGAAGATGTGGTGTCGGCTCTAGTAAATCTCGGCTACCAGCGAGGAGCAGCTGAGAAAGCGTTGCAAGCGGCGAGCAAGACATCTAAAGCTCCGGCTGCGTTTGAAAGTTTGTTTCGCGGAGCGCTGGGCGTCCTCTCGAAGTAGAAGCTATGAAGCGTGTCGCAGCCGGTTTTGTAGTTCTCGTTCTGATCACTGCAGCCATATTTTTTAGCGTTGTCCCTCGTCTTGTCGACAACCGCCTTAACAAGACGCGCGCGCGCACGTTTGCTTCGCAACGAGCTCGTGATCTGCATCGTTCCCTGAACGTCGCCGACCTGCACGCCGACTCCCTGCTGTGGGGAAGAGATCTCCTTGCTCGAAACTCAAGAGGCCAGGTAGACATTCCGCGGTTGATTGACGGCAATGTCGCGCTGCAAGTGTTCTCCATGCCGACCAAGACGCCGCGTGGCTTAAACATTCAGCGGAATACCGGAGATAGCGACCAGATTTTCTGGCTTGCTCTAGCGCAGCGATGGCCCATCTCCGCGTGGAATAGTCTTACCGAACGCGCGCTCTACCAAGCCGGCCGATTACAGAATATGGCCGAACGTTCACAGGGCAGATTCGTTCTAATTCGCAGTTCTCAAGACCTTTCTCTGTACTTACAACGTAGGCAAAACGACAAGGCCATCACCGCGGGGATTCTCTCGATTGAAGGTGCGCATGCTCTCGACGGACGGTTAGACAATTTAGCCCGACTTTATGACGCAGGCTACCGCATGATCTCGGTTGCGCACTTCTTTGACAATGAGTTTGGCGGATCATCAGCAGGGGTTAAGAAAGACGGTCTCACAGAAAAGGGTCGAGAGCTGATCGCTCAAATGGAGCGCAAGCGAATAATCGTCGATCTCGCCCACTCATCCAATCAAACGATCGATGACGTGCTAGCAATCGCCTCCCGCGCGGTTGTTGTTTCGCACACAGGCGTGAAAGGTACTTGCGACAACAACCGCAATCTAAGCGACGCTCAAATTCGTGCCATTGCACAAAGAGGAGGAATCATCGGTATTGGCTACTGGTCGACTGCGACTTGCGGTCGCGATGCCCACGCAATCGCGCGCGCCTTAAAGCACGCTGGCGCTGTGGGCGGTGTGGAACACATTGCGCTAGGATCTGACTTCGACGGAGCGATCGAAGCACCTTTTGACGCAGAGGGCGTAGTTCACGTCACTGACGCACTACTTAATGAGGGGTTCACCGAAAGAGAAATTCGGCTTGTAATGGGAGAAAACGTACTGCGATTCATGCGGGAAAATCTGCCCTGAACATCTGCTGAACTAGTTCCCCACAAACCTCAGATACAAGTCGCGATCTTCCTTGCACGCCGTCGCCATATCACGCACACGCTGCCATGCCTCTTGCTGGGATTCATCCCGCGCGCGTTCATGAACGCGTTGCCATTCTTCTAGAAACCGCTCCATCTGAAGATGGTTAAAGACGGTCTTGCCATAGGGGTCGATGCCGCTCAGCAGCGGAAAATCATGCTCATCCCTGGACGGAATTACGCTGTGCAACATTACCCAGTCGCCACGTTCTCCAAGATCATCTTCGAGCTTTACGACCAGAGACATGATGTTTGGCCTAACCTCAATCTTTGAGGTACAGGGAATGTACCAAGTCGGCAGGATTTTTCCAATCGGCAGGAAGCATGCAGCGAAGCCGAGGTCATGCTGGCAAGTTACTATCGGAGGATTACACCCTAAGCGAAACCCTCACTTTCCGATGCAGAAGGTGCTGAAAATCAAGTTCAAGATGTCGTCGGTCGTGGTCGCGCCTGTGACCTCGTCCAGCGGGCGCAGTGCATTGTAGAGATCGAGCAGGAGCATCTCGTGCGGGATCTTGTTGGCCACTGCAATCTTGGCCGCATCGAGTGCTGTGAGCGAATCATGAACCAGGCCCTGATGGCGAACATTTGTAAGAAAACCAGCCTCGATTTGTCCGCCGCCGTCCCCGGCAACATGACGCAGAATTGCGGCGCGAAGTTCAGCGATGCCTTCGCCAGTTAGCGCGGAGGTTGCAACAACGTGGGCTCGGGTTTCGAGTGGATGGATGCCCAGATCTGATTTGTTCTTCACCACGATCGCGGGCCGACCCTCCACCTGCTTCATCAATTCTTCATCTTCCGCGGAAACCGCCTGCGTGGCATCGAGCACGACCAGCACCAGGTCGGAGTCGGCCAACGCCTCCATCGACTTTTGAATGCCGATGCTCTCTGCCTCATCCAGCGCCCTGCGGATGCCGGCGGTATCCACGAGCTTCACAGGGATTCCACCGATGGCGACCGTCTCAGTCACCAGATCGCGCGTTGTACCGGGCGTTGCCGTAACAATCGCGCGTTCCCGCTCAACCAGCCGGTTGAACAAACTCGATTTCCCTACATTCGGACGCCCCACAATCGCAAGCGTCAGACCTTCATGCACGAGTTTGCCGTAGGCAAAGCTTGCCGCGAGTTGTGCGAGAGGCGCTCGAATCACGGCGATATCGCCGAGAATCGTCGGGTCGGGTAAAACGGCAACGTCATCTTCCGCGAAATCGATTCCTGCTTCGAGCAATGCGATCAGCGCGACCAGCTTCGTCTTGATCGGCTTGATGCGCTTCGAAAGAGCGCCGTCTAACTGCTGGGCCGCGACCTTCGCCTGAAATAACGTTTGCGACTCGATCAGATCTCGAACCGCTTCGGCCTGTGTGAGATCTAGCCGGCCGTTGAGGAAGGCGCGCATCGTAAATTCGCCCGGCTCCGCGAGGCGCGCTCCGCGAGCAAGGCACAACTCGACGATGTGGCGTGTGACGACCGGCGAACCATGAGAAGAAATTTCTACGACGTCGTCGGTCGTGTACGAATGCGGCTTTTGAAAGTAGGTAACGACTACTTCATCGATTCGGCGAGACCTTGGTCCCGCACCCTCCAGCATTGGAGAGCTTTGTAGTTGCCTGCTTTCCTCGGCTTCAACCAATTCACCGAACACTGCCCGGCCCGGTTCCAACTCATGCTTCAACTCAAGCATCGGCGCCGTGATGGCGCGTGCATCCGGGCCCGCCAAACGGACGACGCTAATCCCCCCGCGACCGGCAGGAGTGGCTATCGCAACAATCGTGTCGTCGAGGTTCACGCGGCTATTTTAACGGGCCGTGGAGTAACCGGGTGCGCATCACCCGAACTCACCGAGTGTTATGCTGCAGCCCGGGAGGAAACGCCATGAGGTTATCCTCGCTGCTCGGCAGTGCACTCCTGCTTTTCACCTCGTCGCTCGGCTATCCGCAGACGGACACAGCGCACGACAAACTCAGTTATGAAGCCATGGTTGAAAAGGCGAAGGCCGACGCGAAAAGCGTCGATTTCCGGGCGATGCGTCTCGCATACGCCGATTCCAAAACTAGGAAGAACGCGAAAGACTTAGATCCGCAAAAGAAAGAAATGAAGGTGGCCATACAAAACAAGGACTTCGCGAAAGCAATCTCCAAGGCCGATGACATACTGAAATCCAAGTTCGTGGACATGGACGCGCACTACGCAAAGTATGTGGCGTACCGAGAACAAAGCCAACCAGACCAAGCAGAAATAGAAAAGACCATTCTGCAGGGCTTGCTTCAATCAATTACCAGTTCTGGTGACGGTAAAACTCCAGAAACCGCATGGCAGGTGATAGAGGTCCACGAAGAGTACGTGGTGCTGCAATTTTCCGGCCTCATGCCGACGGGGCAAGCGCTCGTTGAGAAAAACGGTCACTCCTACGACAAGATGACGGCCGTCAATTCCAAGACGAACGAGGAAGTCACCTTGTACTTCAATGTGGACATCCCTTTCGCCCAGTATTCCAAATAAGCGACCAAGTTAAGGACAGGCCCATGGGGCGCAGTTCTGCTGCAGCGTTTGCAGTTCCTGCTGCGTCAGTCCAAGCTTGCCGATATCCTGGATCTCTTCGAGAGGCGTCAGGACATTGAAGTCGGATCCGAAGAGGAATCGCTTCATGTCAATTCTTCGTATCTGCTCTAAAAGGGCGGCGGTCGTCTTGCGCGTTTCGTCCGGAGCAGGGACGTAGGAGAGGTCCAATAGCACATGCCGCGTCACCGGGTCGTCTCGAACAATGTGGTCAGCGAATGTGCGCAGCACGGCTAAGTTGTTGCCATTTTGCCGCGGCATGCCACCGCCCGCATGAGCGATCTGCACCCAAGAGGAACCGGCGGCGGGCAGGATATCTCGAACAAAGAGTTCAGCGTCGGCGGCGTTAAACTTGCCGCCCCCAACATGAATCACCATCGGTAGACCGGCGGCAGCCGCGACACTCAGCAACTTCGCAACCTGACGCCGATGCGCCGGATTGCGGACATTGACCGCAGAAGCAGTGAAGTGCAGCTTTAGCCCAATCAGCTGGTGGCTTCCGCTCCAGTGGCGGACCTCATCGATGGCGGAATCAGCGAGAGGATTTACCGACAAAAATCCGACCAGACGGGAGGGATATTGCGCGATCTGTGCTGCCGTAAACTCGTTCTCGCGCCTGATCCTAGCCGCAAGTTCACCGGACTTCACATGCAGAGACGGTAAACCAAACAAATAGGCACACGACAAAATCACTCCCTTAGAAACATGAGCATCATCCAGTGCGCGCACGGCATCAGACGCGAAGACGGCTGGCGGCTTGTTGGAGGGAAGACACTCTCCTACCAGCGCGCACAGCTCGGGAGACGCCAGGTGCATGTGATGATCGGCCCGCCATGCGCCAGCATTTGAGGATTCGCCCTGTGCGGCTAAGAAGCTCGATAGCCCAAGGCTCAAGAGCGTTAAGAAAAAGACACAAAAGATGATTTGAAGGCGGCGCTGCCGAGTCCGGAACTGGGGCATGGCGTGGAGGATTATGGCACGTCGTGCAGGGGCGAAAGACAATGTCTTTCAAAACATAGATGTAAGAGAGATTTTTCCTGTTCTTGTACCATCGATAATTCATGCGTACGCCGATTTACCAGATTGACGCATTCACAAGTCGCCGTTTTGCAGGAAACCCTGCCGCGGTGATGCCGATGAATCGTTTTCTTTCGGACGCGATGATGTTGGCGATTGCTGCCGAAAACAACCTCTCCGAAACTGCTTTTCTGGTGCCGGAGGGCAGCGATTATCGTCTGCGCTGGTTTACGCCGAAAGTCGAGGTGCCGCTGTGCGGCCACGCAACCCTGGCCAGCGCTGCGGTGGTCATGGAGCGGCTGGAAGTCGGACGCGACCGGGTCATTTTCCATTCGGCAAGCGGGCCGCTGACGGTAAAGCGCTCGCACGCAGGTTACATCATGGATTTGCCGACGCGTCTGTCCGAGGAAATCGCAAGTCCCCGCGGCTTGGCGGAAGCTCTCGGTGCGGTTCCTCTTGAGGTTTGGATCAACTCATTCAACTACATGGCTGTTCTGGAGAACGCGAAGGTCGTGCGTGAATTAGTTCCCGAGATGGCGTCCATTGCGCGCAGGGACAGACCTGGAGTTATCGTGACCGCGCCAGGCGACGATCGATACGATTTCGTCAGCCGCTACTTTGCTCCAGCCAAGGGTATTCCAGAAGATCCGGTGACCGGTGCCGCCCACTGTATGCTCGCACCATATTGGGCGAAGCGGCTTGGTAAGACCGAACTTCGTGCCTTCCAGGCATCTCGACGCGGCGGTGAGGTGATGTGTCGGCTAATGGGCGACCGTACCGAGCTGGAAGGAGCTTGCGTCTTCTACCTGGAAGGCGAAGTCGAGTATCAGGAAGAGTGAGGGCCACGCGGAGCACATCATTTCAGCGGAGAATACATAGCGCATGACAAACTGGTTCGCGCGCCCCGTTCTACACGTTGCGGACGTTGAGACCTCGCTTCGCTTTTACGTTGACCAGCTCGGATTCACCTGTCCCTGGCGCTTCGACGACGAGGACGGCAGAACCGATGTCGCACAGGTGGATCGGCAGGGCTGCGCGCTTATCTTGGCTAAAACGTGGCCGGAGAAGATCGGCAAGGCGCTGATGTTCATTTCTCTAAACGTCGAGCCCGCTACACACGAGGCCGCAACCGCCGCGGTGGACGCACTGCGCGCTGAACTCGTGGCCAAGGGTGTCCCGGTGAAGGACGGTTCTTGGGGCTACCGCCTTTTGGTCGTCGACGATCCAGACGGTAATCAGCTCTTCTTCAACTATCCGAGCGAGCCTGCATCCTGACGTAACATCGCCACCTCGCCAACTCCTCCCATCCGATCACCTCAGGCTGGCTCAGACGAGAGTTTCCACTTAACAGCGACAGCGGACTCTCCGTTGAGGTACGTTACAAACGCTCCAAATTAGGATAATGGTGTGCTCTAGGAGGTCGCCTATGGGCAGTCTGGCTCTTTTGCAATCCCTGAAGGATAGTGTTCTCGGCCAAGCGAACGTCAAAACCATTTACGGTGAACCAATCTCAGCGCACGAAAAAACCATCATTCCAGTTGCTAAAATAATGTACGGCTACGGCGCGGGTGCGGGCACCGGAGGTCTGGGCGATACCAGCACTCGAGGCGAAGGCGGCGGCGGTGGCGGAGGAGTGCGTGCTGTTCCCGTTGGCGTTATCGAGGTGAACCACCAGCAGACTCGTTTCGTTCCTATTACAGACCGAAAAAAGTTAACTGGAACTCTCCTGGCCGGAATTGGGCTCGGCATGTGGCTAGCTTGGAGCAGGCGTCGCTGACACCGATCTGCCGTTCGCGAGCCTCGCGGCGCGTTGAGCAGCCCGATTCTTGGCGCACCATTGCCATTTCACCAACTGCTCAGAATCGATCATCTCGGGAAAAGTAGTTGGTGAGATGGCGATTTCAACAAACGAGCGTGCGACGTCCTCGTCGCCCTACGGGAGCTTGCGTCGCATTGCTCGTCCCATCACCGACCCAAGAGCGACGAGAAACACGGCGAGCACTAGCCCAGCCGCTTCGTAGTACCAAGGTGCTGAAAAATGTTCGGCGACTCCACTGAGGACGATTACGGTAGGCACCAGCAACCAAATGGAACGCTTCACAGGAGTGGCCATTCGCCAAGCCGCTCGGGCTGACCGCAGACCATCACGTAAGGTTACAGTGAATTCCCTCGATAGGCTGACGTTCTCTTTGAATTGCTCGAAAACCGTAGCCTCCAGTCCGGGCGGCCTTCAACCCGAGTTTATGCCCAATTCCAGCCAGATTCCACGATCACTATTGTTAACAGGCGATTTCACCAACTACTGGGAACAGGCCATCCGGCAAAGTAGTTGGTGAAATGGCGATATTTCAACAGTTGAGATGTCTTAGCGTGTCGCCAATGGTGGGTTTACGGATACATCGCCAATGCCGAGAACAACATACCCTTGTTGGCGGCTGGGTAATCCAATATCAATCACGGCGCAATCCTTCAAATACCGAATGCGCTGAACTGGAACTGTCGCGCCCCGCTCAATCGTCGTCAGTTGCGTTCCGTGACATCCACCATCACTGCCGCTCCCGACGAATACTGGCGTAGTCGCGTTGACGCTGACCGTGTGCTTGCGGTCGTTTCGCACGTCCCGAAGCCACAAAAGCCAAAGAAACGTGCTGACGACTAAAAGCGATCCGACTGCTCCGAGGGCAAACGCAAGCGGTTTATTGAACCGGAATGACATGCTTCGTTGTTAAATGTCGCACTGATCCAAGCCGTAATTGATGAAATCGCGATTTTTTACCACTTGTTAGTTTACGGAATCTCGGTTTTGAGCAAGCCACTTCCAGCCGGAGTGCTGACAAACGAGCAGACCGAAGCCGAGCGCGGGTATAGACCCCACCAGACCACCCCATCCCGCAAACGGTGTAATCAATAGAATTTCTGCGAGCACCACGCCGAACACTAAGAGAGTTGAATTGAGTAGTCGCCGGTTCCGTGTCGAGAAGTAGGCAAATGGGAATAAGAGGACGCCACACACTACGCCCCCATAGATTGCACCAGAGAACACAAAGGGGTCAGAAAGCAATTCCGCGATAGACAGCCCATACGCGCCATCTGACGGCGGAAGACTAAAGTGAAGCATTGCGACAAAGACAAACGCGCAGACTAACGCTGCTCCGATACAGAGACCGAGAACTTTCAATACACGCATGACCGTCAGCTACCCACACACTCCAGCAGGGCACCGGGCCAAGGCAAGTTACCGACGTATTCAGACCGACATGGCGCTCAATTGACGCAATCAGGCGTTTGCACAAGCTTGCGCCGTCTGTTCGCCCATTTGCCCCAAAAACGGGCCGTTGGTCCGGTCAATGAGTGTAATGGCGATATTACGCCAGGTATCGGCTGCACCTGTTTGTTATTCTGCGTTCTTGGGCACTTCCGTCCGCGCCGCGACTCATGTCAACCATTGAACTGCTTTTGCTTTTCGCGATGATCG